>JACCDK010089557.1_pt1 | contig 17824 bp, 16 predicted proteins | sample 7445871 | NCBI WGS metagenome assembly JACCDK01 (sample SAMN15323436, study PRJNA562643) | freshwater metagenome | isolation source: river surface water | place: USA:Blue River Watershed | collected 2017-08-15
CAGCACCAGCTTCAAAAGCCACCCCCCTAGGACCAGCCCATAGAAGCCTCCCAGGGGCAGCCGCGAGCCCAGCGAAATGCTCAGGATGGTGAGCACCGAAAACAGTAGGGAAATACCCGCTCCGATAAGCGCACTGATAACCCCGTTGGTGCCGGCAAAAAGGTAGCCCAGGCCGGAGCCAAGCAGCGCTACGACCCCAACCAGTAGTGCGCTCAGGCGCAGAGCCTTGGCGAATACTTGCCTCGAGCTGGAGATGGTCATGCCTTTACCCTTCTGAGCTTCTTGATTACCGGCCAGTAAGTATGGGTCAGGGCCAGCGCGAATCCGACGCTAAATATAAGCACAACCTGGCCCACCTCAAACCAGAAGAACAGCAGCATGGTTCCCGAGATCAGGGTGGTCCAGTGATAAAACACCAGCACCGCTCCCGAATGCGAGTGTCCGAGGTCTTGCAGCAAATGGTGGATGTGTCCTCGGTCTGGAGCAAACGGCGACTGCCCCTTTCGCATCCTTCGCACCACTGCAAACAGCAGGTCTAAAAGTGGCAGGAGCAGAATGAATACCGGGAGCACCAGTGGAATCAGGGCTGGCAACAAGTCATTTCTGGTCACGGTTGCCGGGTCAATCGACCCGGTGACTGTGATCGCGGAACTTGCCATTAGAAGGCCAAGCAGCATTGCGCCCGAATCCCCCATAAAGATTTTTGCCGGACGCCAGTTGTGGGGCAAAAAGCCAACGGTCATTCCAAGCACGATTGCGGAAAGTAGGCCAGCCAAAGAAAAGTAGTTGCTCGGTGTGCTCTGCTGAGCGAGTAGGTAGCTATAGGTGAAGAACACTAGGGTTCCAATTCCGACAACTCCCGCGGCAAGACCATCTAAACCATCGATGAAGTTCACTGCGTTCATCACTAGAACGATTGCGAACACCGTGATTGCCAAGGAAACTCCAAAGCTTCCAACGGTCACTCCACCAATTGGAAGTGAGACAATTTGAATCCCCTGCGAGGTAAGAATCCAAGCGGCGGCAATTTGGCCACCAAGTTTGGCAAGCCAGTCCAAGTCGATTAGGTCGTCCAGCACACCAACCAGGGCAATCAGTGCTCCGGCAGTGGCGATTGCGATTATTGGAGCAGGGTTTGCGTAGATTGCTTGGAACCAACCAAAGAAGCCAGCCGCAAAAAGGCCGATCAGCATTCCAACAAACATTCCGATGCCACCAATGCGAGGTGTTGGTTCCTCGTGCGAGTCTCGTTCGCGAATGGCCGGATGAATTTTGAATTTTTTTGCAACCGCACGGACACCCCATGTTGAGAAGACCGTCGCGAGAGCGGTTATGAGTGCAATCAGTAAATACGCACGCACTACTTATCCATTTTTATTTTCTTGCCAACCACTTTTTCTAACCTGGAAAGAGCAATCGCTCCCTGGCGCAGGCATCTGATCTCTCCATCTTCGGCAAAACTGGATAGATCGAGAATGGTTGAGGCTTCACCCTTTGGGCTATTTCCAGCATCTAAATACACCGGAACAACATCCTTGAAATAGTCGGCAGCCTGTTGGGCGGTAACGGCAGCAGGCTGGCCGGTGAGGTTAGCGGATGAGACTGCCAGTGGACCGGTTTCTTCGAGCAAGGCCCTAGCTATTTTGTGATCTGGAACTCTGAGCGCAACGGTTCCTCTGGTTTCGCCAAGGTCCCAAGTTAGTGAGGGTTGAGCTTTCAAAACTATGGTTAGCGCTCCCGGCCAAAATGCTTCTGCTAAATCAAGGGCAACTTGGGGAACATTGGTGGCGAGAGCATTCATGGTTTCTGTTTTTGCGATCAGCACCGGGGGTGGTGCGGTGCGGTCACGGCCCTTCGCGTCCAGCAGAGACTGAACTGCTTTCGCGCTGAAGGCGTCTGCAGCGATTCCATAAACGGTGTCTGTTGGCAGCACCACTAACTCTGAACGGCCAATGGCAACCTTGGCTTGGCGCATTCCGGAAAGCAAGTCAGTGTCAACCGAGCAGTCGTAAATTCGCTGCATCCTGAACCCTTCCTAACGAACCGCGCTGACCATTCTGTATCGCCCGGTGGCATCCAGATGGGCAGTCACTTGGCTCCAGCCCTTGGACCATAGTAATTCACACACCTGATTGGACTGGGAGTCTGCGTGCTCCAAAATCAGAAGGCCGTTGGGTTCCAAAAGCTCCAATGCCATATCCGCGATAAGCCTTATGGCATCAAGTCCGTCCTCCCCCGAATAAAGCGCCAGGCTTGGGTCATAATCTCTGACCTCGGGGTCTCTGGGAACCGCTCCCGTTGGGATGTATGGCGGATTGCTTATTACTAAATCGAATTTTTGCTCGCTGTTAAAGTCTGCAAAGTCGGTCAAAATCAGATTCACCAATGAGCCGTACTTATCGTTGTTTTGAGAAGCGAACTTGTGCGCGTCCACTGACTTTTCCAAAGCGGTGACTTCTGAGTCTGGTTTTTCAGTGGCGATAGAAATTGCAATTGCACCGGAACCAGTTCCGATGTCGAGCACTTTCGGATTCTCAAAACTCTCAAGAAAATCCAGAGCCAGTTGCACTACCGACTCTGTCTCTGGCCTTGGAACAAAAACGCCGCTACCGACACTTAGTTCTAGATAGCGAAAGGCGGCAAACCCTGTTAGATGTTGCAGCGGGACTCTGGTGGAACGCAGACTAATGAGCTCATCGAACTCTTTCATTGCAGTGGCGCTTAGTTCTGCATCGAGAACAAGTTTGTTTTCTAAAGACTTGAGATCTTCATTTGTGGCGTGCGCGAGCAAAAGCCGCGAATCTGCAGCTGGTGAAGGAACGCCAGCATCGGTGAGAATCTTCTGAGCTGCCTTTAGGGCAGCTGAATAAGTTGTCACTTACTGGTTAGCGCAGCAAGTCTGGCTTCTTCGTCCATCTTTATTGCAGATTGGACAATTGGTTCCAGCGCACCGTCCATGACCTGATCAAGGTTGTAAGCCTTGTATCCGGTGCGGTGGTCTGCGATTCGGTTTTCTGGGAAGTTATAGGTTCTGATTCGTTCGCTTCGGTCAACGGTGCGAACCTGGCTCTTTCTTGCAGCCGACTGCTCGGCATCGATTGCCTCTTGCTGGGCTGCCAAAAGTCTCGCGCGCAAAACACGCATGGCGGCTTCACGATTTTGAAGCTGTGACTTTTCGTTCTGCATCGAAACCACAATGCCGGTTGGTAAGTGAGTAATTCGAACCGCGGAGTCGGTTGTGTTCACTGACTGCCCGCCAGGGCCAGAGGAGCGGAAAACATCGATGCGAATGTCATTCGCCGCAATCTCGATCTCTTCTGGCTCGTCTACTTCAGGGAAAACCAAAACACCGGCTGCAGAGGTGTGAATTCGACCCTGGGTCTCTGTCACAGGAACGCGCTGCACACGGTGAACCCCACCCTCGTACTTCAGATGCGCCCAAACTCCGTTTGCGGGATCTGAGGTATTCGCCTTAATTGCGACCTGGCAATCCTTGATGCCACCGAGGTCGCTCTCGGTGCGGTCAAGAATTTCAGCCTTCCAGCCTTTTGAGTTTGCGTAGTACATGTACATACGCAAGAGGTCCGCTGCGAAAAGCGCCGACTCTGCGCCGCCCTCACCGGCTTTAATTTCCATAATCACATCGCGTCCATCGTCTGGATCACGCGGGATTAGTAGGCGTCGAAGTTTTTCACTGGCTTCGTGAACTCGTTCTTCCATACCTGGAAGCTCCTCGGCAAAAGCCTCATCCTCTTTGGCCAAGTCCTTCGCCGCAGCCAAGTCTTCCTGCGCTTGAATCAGAGCAGACTCGGCACCCATGATGGCGTCGAGTTCTTGATAGCGACGATTTAGTTTCTTGGCCAACCCAGGGTTTGAGTGGATGGCCGAGTCGCTGAGCTGCTTCTGCAGATCTGCGTGCTCGGCCTTTAGGCCAGCAAGCGAATCTAGCAATTTGCTACTCCGAGTCCGTTTCGGTAGGAACTGGCATTGACTTCTCGAGCATCAGCAAGAACTCAACGTTGCTTGCGGTGTCCTTGAGTCTTGAGAGCACGAGCTCGAGAGCCTGTTGCTGCTCTAGACCTGCGAGAGCTCTACGAAGCTTCCAAATGATCTTGGTTTCCTGTGGGCTCATCAGCATCTCTTCACGTCTGGTTCCAGATGCATTGATGTCGACCGCAGGGAAGATCCTTTTGTCTGCCAGCTGGCGTGACAAGCGAAGTTCCATGTTTCCAGTTCCCTTGAACTCTTCGAAAATAACTTCGTCCATCTTGGAACCGGTCTCAACCAAAGCCGTCGCGAGAATAGTTAGTGAGCCACCGTTTTCGATGTTTCTTGCGGCACCGAAGAACTTCTTTGGTGGGTAAAGCGCTGAGGAATCAACACCACCGGAAAGAATTCGACCAGAAGCCGGAGCGCTCAGGTTGTAGGCGCGGCCCAGACGAGTGATTGAGTCAAGTAGCACAACAACATCGTGACCAAGCTCAACCAAACGCTTTGCTCTTTCAATCGCGAGCTCGGCAACTGTGGTGTGGTCATCAGCAGGTCTGTCGAAGGTAGAAGCGATAACTTCACCCTTAACTGTGCGCTGCATGTCTGTAACTTCTTCTGGACGCTCATCAACCAACACCACCATCAGGTGAACTTCTGGGTTGTTAGCGCTAATCGCATTTGCGATTGCCTGCAGCACCAAGGTCTTACCGGCCTTTGGTGGGGAAACAATCAATCCACGCTGTCCCTTACCAATTGGAGCCACGAGGTCGATGATTCGAGTCGATAGCTTCTTTGGATCGGTTTCTAGGCGAAGTCGAGTGTCTGGGTAAAGCGGAGTCAGCTTTCCAAACTCAACACGGTTCATTGCGTCTTCGATTGACTGTCCGTTGATCGAATCTACGCGAACTAGAGCATTGAATTTCTGGCGCTGGTTTTCACCCTCGCGTGGCTGGCGGATTGCTCCGACAACAGCGTCACCCTTGCGCATTCCGTACTTCTTAACCTGTCCAAGGGAAACGTAAACATCGTTTGGACCAGGCAGGTAACCCGAAGTTCTTAGGAACGCATAGTTCTCTAGCACGTCCAAGATTCCAGCTACCGGGATAAGAACGTCATCTTCCGAGATCTCTGGCTCTGATTCTTCATTGCCGTGTCCGCGTCTGCGGTCGCGATCGCGGTAGCGATTGCGGCGATTACGTCCGCCGCCTCTTCTGTCGTCATCGCGGTCGCGGTTGTTCTCTCGATCATTGTTTCGAGTGTCGCGGTCTTCACGAGCTTCAGAGTTGCTCTCTCGCTCTTCGCGTGGAGCTTCCTTCTTTTCGCTAACGTCAGCCTCGGCTTTTGGTCTGGCTTTTCTTGGAGACTCGCTCTTTTCCTTGGTAGCGGTCTCTGAATCTGTTGATGTGGCGCGGCGAGTTCTACGAACTGGCTTGTCCTGTTGGATTTCATCCATTTGGTTTATTGCTCTTTTCTACGCGGCAAAATCGCCGAAGGTGCAGATTGTTAGTTGATTGCTAGTCGGTGGCGTTTACTTGCCCGAACCGGACTGCACCTCAACACTAGCACCTTTGACATCCACCGCAAGCATTAGGGGTTTCCAGTGTGGAAACTCCTTTTGTGCCAGTTCGACCGCCAATTGGCGGCGAGCGGGGTCATCCTCAAGTACCAAAACCGATGGCCCAGCACCGGAAACCACGGCTGGGTGGCCTTTGCTTCGCAGTTTTTCAATCAGAGAGCTGGTCTCTGGCATCGCACTGGCCCGGTAGTTCTGGTGCAGGCGATCCTCAGTGGCAGCGAAAAGCAGCTCCGGACTCTGGGTCAGCGCGGCTACCAACAGGGCCGAGCGAGACACATTGAAAACCGCGTCAGTGTGCGGGACGGACTCTGGTTGAAGGCTTCTGGCAAGTTTGGTGGACATCTGGTTTGGCGGCACAATCACAATCGGTGACACTCCCCTGTGGACGGAGAGTTTCTTGTGGTGCGGTCCATCCTCGTCCATCCAGGCGATAGTCAACCCTCCGAAAAGCGCTGGCGCAACGTTGTCTGGGTGCCCTTCAATTTCCGTTGCAAACTGAAGCAATTGCTTTTCGCTCAGTTTGTGTTTTTCAGAAAGCAATCCGGCGGCCAACATCACTCCGCCAGCAACTGCGGCACCCGAGGAACCCATTCCACGGCCGTGTGGAATTTGGTTGTGACAGGAAATTTTTAGACCAGGCAGTTTTTCTCCGAGCCGTTCAAAAACAAATTTGATTGTTTTGAAAATTAAATTGTTTTCGTCTTTCGCAACTTCCGAAGCACCCTCGCCTGTTACAGATATTTCCAACCCAGAAGAGATTGTCTCGGCGGAATAATCGTCGTAGAAAGAAAGTGCCATTCCTAGGGTGTCAAAACCAGGGCCCAAGTTTGCACTTGTCGCCGGTATGCGAACGGAAACTTTGGTCACTTGTTGCGCTCCAAGCCAAGCATCTCTGCAACCGCTGGTGCTTGCGCAGAAACCTTCTTCGGTTTAATTCTTCTGCCGCGTTCATCTTTCAGTGCCCAGTCAGGATCTTTCAAACCGTGACCGGTTACTGTGACCACAATTGAGTCGACTTTTGGTAATTGTCCAAGCTTGGCGGCTTTGTATAGTCCTGCGGCACCAGTTGCACTCGATGGCTCAACGAAAACACCGGTTTCCTGCGAGAGGAATCTGTGCATCCACAAAATTTCTGCGTCGGTTGCTTCACCGAATGCACCTTCTGTATCTGCCTTGGCTTTTTGTGCCAAGTCCCAGCTCGCTGGGTTTCCAATGCGAATCGCAGTTGCAATAGTTTCGGGTTTTGCAACCGGTCCCCCACGCATGAAAGGTGCGGAGCCGGCTGCCTGAATTCCCCAGAGTCTTGGAAGCTTGTTGATTCTTCCGTCTGCTAGTTCCTCGCGATATCCAAGGTGGTAGGCCGAAATATTGCCAGCGTTTCCAAGTGGCATGCAGTGAATGTCAGGGGCAGTGCCCAGCACGTCCACCACCTCAAATGCGGCAGTCTTCTGGCCCTGGAGACGATCAGGATTGACCGAATTCACCAAAAACACCGGATAGTTTTCGCTTAGTTCTCTTGCAAGTCGTAAGCAATCGTCGAAGTTTCCCCGGACCTGCAGAATCTGTGCTTTGTGAGCAACCGCTTGAGAGAGCTTGCCCCAGGAAATCTTTCCTGCGGGAACCAAGACGACTGACTGCATTCCTGCCTTGACGGCATATGCCGCGGCGGCTGCCGAGGTGTTTCCGGTCGAAGCAGCAATCACCGCTTGCGCACCTTTGCCCTTGGCTTTTGAAACCGCAGTGGTCATTCCACGGTCCTTGAAGGAGCCGGTCGGGTTCATTCCCTCGAACTTTAGGTGGACGGAACCAACACCCAACAGCTTGGCAAGCGCAGGGGCATCAACCAAAGGTGTGCCACCCTCACCGAGGGTGACGATTGGGTCAGTTGAGTCGAAAGGAAGTCTGTCGAAATACTCGCGAATTACTCCACGCCATTGGTGCGCCACTTAGATACCCTCCACGCGAATTACTGAGGCAACTTCCTCAACCGAATCATTCTGCTTTAGAGAATTCACAACCGCGGCGAGCGAGGCTTCTTTCGCAGAGTGTGTCATGACAGAGAGCATTGCGACCTGCTTGTCGTGGTGAGCAGCAACGGACTGTTGGACGGTCTCGACGCTAACTCCGTGCTCCGCAAATACATTGGCAATCTTTGCCAATACGCCAGGAAGATCCTTTACCAATAACGAAATTTGGTATCTAGTCTCGGCAGCATCGATCGGCAGCAGTGGAAGATTCGCGTGAGTGGAGTCGGCTAAGCCGGGACCACCGGCAAGGTGACGCTTTGCTGCCGATACCAAATCGCCAAGAACTGCTGAGGCGGTCTGAGGTCCTCCCGCTCCGGCGCCATAGAACATCAATTGACCAGCAGACTCGGCTTCGACGAAAACAGCATTGAATGCTCCGTGCACTGCGGCGAGAGGATGCGTTACAGGAATCAAAGTTGGGTGCACCCTTGCAACAATGCCTTCTTTTCCACCTTCAACAACGCGCTCACAAATTGCCAAAAGCTTCACTGTGTAACCCGCAGCTTTGGCGTCACTTATCTGAGCCGCGGAAATCTTGGTGATGCCTTCTCGGTAAACCTTCTCCACTGGAACTTCACTGTGGAATGCCAAAGAAGACAAAATTGCGGCCTTTGAAGCAGCATCAAATGCCTCGACATCTGCAGTAGGGTCCGCCTCGGCGTAACCCAAGTTTTGAGCCTCTTTCAAAGCGTCATTGAAATTCGCGCCCGTGGTTTCCATCTGATCGAGAATGAAATTGGTGGTTCCATTCACGATTCCCATGACTTTGTTCACTCTGTCGCCGGCGAGTGACTCGCGAAGTGGGCGAATGATTGGAATTGCGCCCGCGACGGCGGCTTCAAAGTAAAGCTGTGCACCCAATTTTTGCGCCAGTTCAAAAAGCTCTGGGCCATGGGCTGCAATCAACGCCTTGTTTGCGGTAATCACGTCAGCGCCCGAATTTAGAGCTAGTTTTACCCAATCTCTCGCCGGGTCAATTCCTCCGATTAGTTCGATAACGATGTCCGCGCTCAGAATCAGTTTCTCTGCATCGGTGGTTAGCAGATCACTGGGCAGATTTGCATTGCGCTTGGACTTTAGATCACGGACTGCAATTCCAACGAGCTCAAGTTCGGCGCCGACTCTTGAAGCCAGCTCCGATTTGTGCTCAAGCAATAGACGAGCGACCTGGGAACCCACGGATCCCGCACCAAGCAGGGCGACTCGAATTGGTCGGTAGGCGTTCTGCATCACTTGGTCTCGTTTCGGTTGTAGCCAGCGTCTCTAGAGAGGATATCTTCTTCGGTTTCCCCGCGAATGAGAAGCTGTGCTTGCCCATTCTTGACGGCCACCATTGCCGGCTTGGTCACAAAGTTGTAGTTGGAGGAAAGCGAGTAGCAGTAAGCACCCGTGGCCGCGACAGCAAGAACGTCATTGACTGAGATGTCAGAGGGCAGGTAGTCGTGTCGAACCACAATGTCACCGCTCTCGCAGTGTTTTCCGACTACCCGAGCTAGGGCCGGAGTGGCAGAACTGACCCGGGATACTAGAGCCGCTGAATACTCCGCCTCGTAAAGCGCTGGACGAGCGTTGTCGCTCATTCCCCCATCGATAGAGACGTACTTTCTCACTGCAGTTGGTCCCTGATCTGAAACCACAACATCTTTGATTGTGCCAACGCTGTAGAGCGTGATTCCCGCTGGACCAGAAATGATTCTTCCCGGCTCGAAGGCAAGTTTTGGAATTGGAATTTCTAGGGTCTGGCACTTCTTCGCAATCGCAGTCATTAGGCGATCAGCCAATTCCTTAATCGGCATTGGGTGGTCTGCTTCGGTGTACGCAATTCCAAAACCACCACCGAGGTTCAGCTCAGGCACATCGCCGTCCTTTAGAAGTTGCGCATGAACATCCAGCAACCTGTCAGCGGCCGCAAGGAATCCGTCGACGACAAAGATTTGCGAACCAATGTGCGAGTGCAGTCCTAAGAATTTCAGCGAGGAGTGGGTTCGAATCTTCGCCACCAAGGCCGGTACGTCAGAAATTGCAACCCCAAACTTTTGATCTTCGCGAGCAGTAGCCAAATACTCGTGAGTGTGGGCGTGAACGCCGGAGTTAACTCGGAGTCGAACTGCCTGGGTCTTTCCCTGAGCGGAAGCAACAGCGGCAATTCTTTCAATCTCAAATTCCGAGTCGATGACGATTGCGGCAACATCGGCCGCAACTGCCCTCGAAATTTCAATCAGAGACTTGTTGTTTCCGTGCAAACCAATTTGCGCCCCTGGAACGCCCGCAGCCAAAACAACTGCAAGCTCACCGCCTGTCGAAACGTCCATCGATGCACCAGATGAAGCTACCCATTTCGCAACATCGACAGTAAGCAAAGACTTGGTTGCGTAATAAATCTTTGCGGACGTCCCGATGTTTCTAGCGGCTTCTCCAAGTGCTTTTTGAACGGCCTGAAGTCTAAGTTCAAAATCCTCTTGATCAATCACATAAAGCGGAGTACCGAACTTACGCACCAATGCACTTACTTCGAGCCCGCCAATTGCCATTTCGCCCTTAGAGTTTCTAACTGCACTTTTCGGCCAAATGCGATTGTCAATTCGGTTTAGGTCATCTGGAGTTTTGAGCCATTCAGGGGCTAGAGGATTCTTCATTCTCTACATCCTCTCCGGTGCTGAAACACCCAACAGTTTGAGGCCATTTGCCAAGACAACCCCGGCGGCGTTGTTTAGCCACAAGCGAGTGTTGTGGACTGGTTCCACGGGCTTGTCTCCCAGTGGAGTCACTCGGCAATTGTCGTACCAACGGTGGAAAGAACCGGCCACCTCTTCTAGGTACCTTGCAACCCTGTGTGGCTCGCGGAATTCCGCTGCCTGGGCAACGACGCGAGGTAGCTCCGAGAGCTTTGCAATCAGTTCTGACTCGGTTTCGTGAACCAGAAGCGCTGGATCAAATTCTGCTCCTGTGACCCCCAGGCTTGCTGCGTTCTTGGCAACCTGCTTGGTTCTGGCATGCGCATATTGAACATAGAAAACAGGATTGTCGTTTGTCTTTTTGGAGAGCTGTTCCAAATCAATATCCAAGCTCGAATTTATGGAAGAACGAGCAAGGGCGTAACGTGCAGCATCGTTACCGACCGCATCAACCAAATCTTCCATGGTTACAACAGTTCCGGCGCGCTTTGACATACGTACCGGTTCGCCATCGCGAACAAGATTTACCATCTGGCCAATCAGGATTTCCATGTTGGTTCCGGGCTGGTCTCCATAGGCTGCACACATTGCCATCATGCGAGGCACGTAACCGTGGTGATCCGCTCCAAGAATGTAGATGCAACGGTCAAAACCACGTTCGCGCTTATCTAGGTAATAGGCCAGGTCCCCGGCAACGTAGGCAGCTTCCCCATCACTCTTGATGACTACGCGATCCCTATCATCACCGAATGAAGTCGAGCGCAACCAAGTCGCTCCCTCTGCTTCGAAAATGTGACCCAGTCCGCGAAGCTTTTCAATTGCCTTTACAACCGCACCGGATTCATAGAGTGAGTTTTCGTGAAAATAGACATCGAAATCAACACCAAAGTCGTGCAGTGATTCTCGAATCTCGGCAAACATCAGATCTACGCCGGCTTTTCTAAATTCTTCCTGCGCTTGCGCTTCCGGCAGGTTCAAAATATCTACTGCGGTTTCAGCCAAAACTCGCTCTGCGATTTCCGCGATGTACTCTCCGCCGTATCCATCTTCTGGTGCTGGCAAACCCTTAGCCTTCGCAAGGAGGGATCGTGCAAAACGATCGATTTGCGCACCGTGATCATTGAAGTAGTACTCCCTGGTTACTTTTGCGCCTTGAGATTCAAAAATTCTCGCGAGCGAATCACCCATTGCTGCCCAGCGAGTGCCGCCCAGGTGAATAGGACCGGTTGGATTGGCCGAGACAAACTCCAAATTGATCCGCTGTCCACTGAGAGACTGACCAAGCCCATAACCAGTACCGGCATCCACAATCGTTTTGACCAGTTCTCCGGCAGAAGCGTTGCTCACGAAAATGTTTATAAACCCCGGGCCCGCAATGTCGACCTTTTCAACTCCTGAGACAGTTAGCAATTCGGCCTGGATTAGTAGAGCTAACTCCCTGGGGTTTTTGCCCAACTTGGCACCTGATTGCATGGCCACGTTTGTGGCCCAGTCTCCGTGGTCGCGATTTTTCGGGCGTTCAACGACAACTTCCGTCGGAAGCTCTCCCGCTACAGCGCCGCTTTCTGCGAGCCTGCCAAGCGCAGCGAGGATAGCTGCGGCTAACTGTTCAGGCGTCACGATAGTCCTTGGGGTTTGGCCCCAGAATTCGGCCTCGAAACGGGGATTGATAGCTAAATCTTACCCGTGACCCCTTACGGCGACTAGGGTCTGAGGTCATCCGAAATGCTACGCTGAGTCAATTCCTGGCCCCCATAGCTCAGGGGATAGAGCGCCGCTCTCCGGAGGCGGGTGCGCAGGTTCGAATCCTGCTGGGGGCGCTCAAATGGTCTTGAGGTAACTAGCCAGCTGCGTCATTGCTTGAGACCGATGGCTGTAAATGTTCTTCAGCTCTGGATCTAGTTGCGCGGCAGTGATTTCAAATCCCTCCGGGATAAACACCGGGTCATATCCAAATCCGTGCTCACCCTGAGCGCTAAGGGCGACTTTTCCCGACCAAACTCCCGTGAAGCTCACTTCCCCAAACTCCCCAACCAAGGCAACGGTGGAGACGAATGAGGCAGCTCTGTGTGGATCTGAAATATCTTTCAGCTGGGCAAGCAGGAGTTCCCTATTGGTCTTGTCGTCTCGGGTTCCAGACCAGATTGCAGAAAAAATTCCGGGAGAGCCGCCAAGAATTTCTACGCAAATACCCGAGTCATCGGCGAACGCAGCCTTACCAGTTGCCTCAAATGCCGCACGAGCCTTGATTGCTGCGTTTTCTAAAAATGATGTTCCATCTTCGACAGGTTCCGGGCCCGAATAAGACAGCACGTCCAAATCTGGGATTGCGGTTCGCAGAATTGCCTGAGCCTCTTGAACCTTGTGCTGATTTCCGGTTGCGAATACCAGTTGCACTAGCGAATCTCCAGTTTCGCTCCGAGAGCCTGCTTTTGGAAATTTGAGAGCTCAGCGTTTGCCGCAATCGCAAGAGCAAGCAGCGCGTCTAGTTCTTTTTTATCAAAGGGCGCACCCTCAGCGGTTCCTTGCACCTCGACAAACAAACCCTTGCCCGTGACCACGACATTCATATCGGTCTCGGCTCGCACATCTTCAACGTATGCAAGATCGGTGAATGGCACACCGTCAATAATTCCAACCGATACAGCCGAAACAGTGTCAATCAGAGGTTTCGCACTCTTTGCTATGTGACCATTCTGTTTTGCCCAATTGACTGCTTCCGCTAGGGCAACAAAGGCACCGGTGATTGCTGCGGTTCGGGTTCCACCATCGGCCTGTAACACATCACAGTCAATGACGATGGTGTTTTCACCTAGTTCCTTTATGTCAATAATCGCTCGCAGAGATCTTCCGACCAATCGTGAAATTTCATGAGTGCGTCCACCTATTTTTCCCTTTACCGATTCACGGTCACTGCGGTCGTGGGTCGCCCTTGGAAGCATGGAATATTCAGCGGTGACCCAGCCCTCTCCGGAGTCCTTCTTGAATCGTGGCACTCCCGGGGTGAATGAAGCGGTGCAGAGAACTTTGGTATTGCCAAAACTAATCAGCGCCGAGCCTTCGGCATATGCGTTATATCCGGTTTCGATTGAAATCTGTCTAAGTTGATTTGCCTGACGGCCATCTTGCCTCAATGGTTTTCCTTTCGAACCAGATGCTGAACCGCGTTTACTTCGGGTCCCAAGAATCTTTTAGCTAGTTTCTCAAACTCTGCAGAGTTACCGGTGGCCATGAATTTGTAAGTTGGTCTGGAATTCTCTGGAGCAAGAATGTCATGTTCGATCAAAGTCCGGAACACATCTTTAGCGGTCTCATCCGCACTGGAAACCAGATTCACATCCTCTCCCATTACGTAGGAGATGACTCCTGTAAGCAATGGATAGTGGGTGCAACCCAAGACAACGGTGTCTACTTTTGCAGCGCGCAATGGTTCTAAGTATTTTTTTGCGGCTGCTAATACTTGCGGGCCGGAAGTTATGCCAGCCTCCACAAACTCAACAAATTCTGGGCAAGCAGAAGAGGTAAGTTCAATGTCAACGGCGGCGGCAAACGCGTCATCGTATGCCTTGCTTCCGATGGTGGCTTCGGTTCCAATGACTCCAACCTTGCGACTCCTAGAGGTGGCAACCGCTCTTCTGGTGGCCGGCTGAATTACCTCTACAACTGGGACACCCAGGGCCTTGGTGTAGCGCTCGCGCGCATCTCTAAGGACAGCAGCGGACGCGGAGTTACAGGCAATCACTAAAAGCTTCACACCAGATTCGACAAGTTCGTCCATTACCTCCAGGGCAAGTCGACGCACTTCCGAAAGCGACTTTGGGCCGTATGGAGCATTGAGGGTGTCTCCCACATAAGTAATTGATTCATTAGGCAACTGATCAATGATTGCTCTAGCCACGGTTAGTCCACCGACGCCCGAGTCAAAAACACCTATTGGCCTGGGATCCACAGCGCCAGTCTAGGCTGTAAGCGTGAGTACCGCACTGCTGACAGACCGCTACGAGCTGACCATGCTTCAGGCGTCAATTGAGTCTGGTCGAGCCAATCGTCGCTGTGTATTCGAAGTTTTTTCTAGGCAACTGCCAGCCGGAAGAAGGTATGGAGTTGTCGCCGGCACTGGGCGAGTGCTAGACGCCATTCGTGAATTTAGATTTTCTGAGTCCGAAATTAATTGGTTGGCTGGCCAAAAAGTTGTTAACTCAAAGACCTTGGATTGGTTGAGTAACTACCAGTTCCAGGGTGACGTTCGAGGCTACGCCGAGGGTGAAATCTATTTTGGAAACTCTCCAGTTCTCACTGTCGAGGGAACCTTTGCTGAGGCTGTGCTGCTCGAAACTGTAATTCTCTCGATTCTGAACTTCGATTCTGCGATTGCTTCGGCCGCGGCGAGAATGGCGTCCGTTTCCCAAGGCAGGAAGCTAGTTGAAATGGGTGGTCGTAGAGCTCATGAGGCCGCAGCTGTTTCCGCAGCGAGAGCCGCTTACATCGCAGGTTTTGATTCCACGAGCAATCTAGAGGCGGGAAGAATTTGGGGCATTCCAACCATGGGCACCTCGGCGCACTCTTTCACCCTGCTACACGATTCCGAAAAGGAAGCATTCAAGGCACAACTGGCCTCGATGGGTAAAGACACCACGCTTTTGGTGGACACATTCAATGTCGATGCCGCGGTTAGAACTGCTGTGGAACTTGCGGGTCCGGAGCTTGGAGCTGTGCGCATTGACTCTGGCGATCTCACTGAAAATGCCAAGCGGGTAAGAGCGCTTCTGGATTCTCTTGGAGCAACCAAGACCAGAATCACAGTCACTAGCGACTTAGATGAGTATGCGATTGCGGCCCTGGCCGCGGCGCCAGTCGATGGTTATGGAGTTGGAACAAGTTTGGTCACTGGCTCCGGTTCGCCCACTGCAGGTTTTGTTTACAAGCTGGTTTCTCACACCGATGGACAAGAGTGGGTTGATGTTGCAAAGACTTCTGCATCGAAGTCCAACCGCGGCGGTGAAAAGTTTGCCTATCGAAAACTGTCCAACGGTAAGGCAGTAGCCGAGGTCATTTCCCTCGAACCAAATGCAAACTTAGGCAGAGAGCTACAAGTTTCACTGGTTACCGACGGAAAGATTCACCAGGAATACACCGGTGTGGAGGGTGTGAAGCGAGCCAGGACGCATCACGCTGAGGTGCGCCAAGAGCTGACCGAGTCAGCACTGAGACTTTCTAAGGGTGAAGGCGCAATCGTTGTGGAGAACGTCTAATCGTCGGACTTTAGCTTCTCGTAAATTTCCTTGCAGGTTGGACAAACCGGAAATTTTTGCGGATCCCTACCTGGAACCCAAACTTTTCCACAGAGCGCAACCACTGCATTTCCCATCACGGCGGATTCGACTATCTTCTCTTTTTTTACGTAGTGCGAGTATCGCTCGTGATCCCCACTGTCAACGACAACTTTCTCTTCTAGAGAGGTGGTTCCCAGCGGTGTGTTCTCAGACATGCTGGTCAGTTTAGGTCAGCGGAGTTTCCGAGAACAACTTGGAAGGTGAGCTTCTCGCCATCTCGAGTAAGTTCAAGCTCAACTTCGGCACCAGCGGGTTGTGCTCTGACAAGTGCGGTGAGGTCTGCAGCGGAGGCTACTTCGGTTCCAGCAAATTTAGTAATGATGTCACCAGATTGAATGCCTGCGTTTTGAGCAGCGCCACCTTCAGTAACTTCTTCGACATAGGCACCAGTTGAGAAAGAGCTGTCTTCTTCGCTGAAGTCACGAACCATCGCACCGAGCAGACCGTGAGATGCAGATCCCGAGTCGATTATCTCTTGCGCAATTCGGAAGGCAGTATTTGAAGGAATCGCAAAACCCACTCCAATAGATCCAGCTTCGCCAGAACCAGCCGTGGCAATTGCAACGTTGATTCCAACTAGCTCACCATCTTGGTTCACCAATGCTCCTCCTGAGTTACCAGGATTGATTGCGGCATCGGTCTGAATCACTTGAAGGCTGATAGGTGCACTGCCAGAACCAGTCCAGAACTGAAGTCCTCCCTCTTCATTGATCTCAGAACTTGCGACCTGGATGGTGCGGTTTAGAGCTGAGATGATTCCCTCGGTGACAGTTGAGGAGAGTCCAAGCGGTGCACCAATTGCCACCACGTTCTCGCCCACATTTAGATTCTGAGAATCTGCAAATTCCATGGGCTTTAGATCCATCGCGGATTTAATCTTGATCACGGCGAGGTCATAGGTACTGTCAGTACCAACAATGGTTGCGCGATACACAAAACCATCCCAAGTTCGAACTGTAATGACCGCATCCTCGGTCTGGCCCGAAAGTGTTACTACGTGGGCGTTGGTCAGGATGTAGCCATCTTTGGTTAGAACCACGCCGGATCCCGAACCAGAACCGAGATCAGAAACCACCGAAATGGTCACTACTGATGGAGAGGCGTTTGCCGCGGCTCCGGTAACCCAGTTCACCTGCTCAACATCGTTGACAACAACCGGAGCGGGACGAGTAAGGCTCAGGAAAGAAAAACTAAAGACCGATGCTCCAACAATCCCTCCGACAATGGCGCCAGAGAGCGCGACCGCGATTACGCCCAGTGGGCGAAGAAACTTACGCTTTGGCTTTTGCTTCGGTCCAGGAAAAACAGGTGCGGGATCAAATTTAAATTGCGAATTATCGCCTCGATTGAATTCCGACATGCTCGCCTTTCAGCTTTGTTACCCAGAAAGTATGCGAAGTTAAACTGGACAATCAGTGAAGTATTTCTGAGTATTTCCTGACTTACTCGCTAAAGGCTATCCAACCAGCAAAGTTCTCCTTGGAGGCTCGATGACCCTCACAACCACCGGATTGGATTCCATGGTGATTTCTCCGGCACCCAAAACCCACTGCTCCCCCGGTAGTTGGTAATCGACGCGGTAAGTGACCTGGGCCAACGCTTGGTAGTTGCCAGCATTTGAGAAAACTCTGCTTACTCGGAATCCAAAGAAAGTCTCCGAGTCGATTTGCCAAGTCGCGGAAGTGGCTACAAATCGAATGCTTGCCGGCTCATCAAATATTTCAACGCTGGCTAAGTGTTCTGGCGCGAGAACCTCGAACTGAGCTACGTCACCGGTAATCAGATCTCCGCCGGGGAACCAAATAGCAAGTGGCGATGGGGCGAGGGAACTTGCCTGATCTTCGATTGTGGTGATGGTCTCTTGAGACGCAACTTTCGCCGCTGCGACAGCCTTCACCGGTGTTGACTGCTTTGGAGTCTGTTTCACAGCCTTGGGTTTTGAGCACCCGGCTGAGGCAGCTTTGATATTCCAGATTTCTTGGCAGCTGGTTGGATTCACAACCCTCTTTGCTTTCGCTGGGGTTATGGTCTTGGAGGCGGGAGGATTTGGTTTTGTCAAAGTCTTAGGCTTTGTGAGTGTGGTCTTGGCAGGCGTCACTTCTTGAGATTTTTGGGTGCTTGATTTCGATGCGCAGAGAGTGAAGCTTGCGCCCGCAACGCCACAATTTGAACTTTGTTGAGCAAGTGCTGGAGCGGAGCAACTGGTTAGAAAAATTGAGAGTA
>JACCDK011373222.1_pt1 | contig 17821 bp, 18 predicted proteins | sample 7445871 | NCBI WGS metagenome assembly JACCDK01 (sample SAMN15323436, study PRJNA562643) | freshwater metagenome | isolation source: river surface water | place: USA:Blue River Watershed | collected 2017-08-15
CCCTGCAGCAAACAAACAATTAGCACCAGTTTGCGTATCGTGACCAATATGCACCATATTATCAATCTTGGTGCCCCTGCCAATAATCGTTTCACCACTTACGCCTCCCGAAAAAAGCATTTCAGGAAGCAACAGCATTCGCTTTATCACGACTCAGAAAACATCCGAAATACAGTTGGACCTTTTTGCCAATATGATCATCGATGAAATTCAATGGTCCGGCCAAAAAGTAAAATACCGCCGGGATGGGAATGCCATCTTTATCCAAGCTGAGAAAGAAATACCCGCTAAAAAAGAACAAACCGTTCTTGTCAAATACCATGGATTGCCGCGGCCAGCCGTAAAACCACCCTGGGATGGCGGATTTTCTTGGACCAAAGACCCACAAGGAAATCCTTGGGTTACCGTTTCCTGTGAGGGATTAGGCGCCTCGGTTTGGTGGCCATGCAAGGATCATCCTTCCGACGAGCCCGAATCGATGGATATTCGTATCGAAGGCCCGAAAGGATTAATCAGCGTTTCAAATGGAAATTTAATCGAAAAGAAAAGCCTCCAAACGACAGATGAGTACCATTGGCGGGTGAGTTATCCCATCAATCTGTACAATGTCAGCATTAACATGGCGAATTATGCGCATTGGTCAAAAAAGTTGACCCAACTGAATGGCAAGTCCTTGGATTTAGACTACTATGTGTTGAAAGAAAACGAGAACATAGCTAAAAAGCATTTCGAACAAAGCGAGGAAATGCTTCGCATTTTCGAGAAATACTTTGGACCCTATCCTTTCCCGAAAGATGGCTATGCATTGGTGGAAACCGATTATTGGGGCATGGAGCACCAAAGTGCTGTGGCTTATGGCAATCATTACAAGAACAATAAATTTGGCTTTGACTTTATCATTGTTCATGAATCTGCCCACGAGTGGTTTGGGAATTCAATTTCTTGCTCAGATCATGCCGATTTATGGATTCATGAAGCCTTAGGAACTTACGCCGAGGCCATCTATGTGGAAGAGAAATTTGGGAAAGAACAGGCACAAAAATACTTAAATGGTCAACGAAACAACATTCGCTATGCCTACCCGATAGCAGGACCTTATCAGGTAAATTACCAGCATCCTGATTCAGACATGTATTTCAAGGGAACTTGGATGTTCCATACGCTCCGAAATATCATCAACGATGATGCCCTTTGGTTTAAAACCCTGCGTGAGTTCTGTCTAGCATTTTACCACAAAAACACGAATACTGCTGAGGTCGTTGAATATTGGTCGAAGCACCTCAATAAACCGATCAAGCCTTTGTTTATGCATTATTTGTATCAGGTCAAAAACCCAAACTTACAATATCAAGTTAATCAAATAGGTTCAACCTACACCCTACGATACCGTTGGATGAATCTGTCTGATGAAATCACTTTTCCTTTGACCCTAAAAACAGGAGAAAAAATAATTCCGAGATCGCAATGGCAGGAATTGAATTTAGATCACAGCCCGCAGTTCGATGAAGAACGCTACTTATTTGATAAGGAATTGCTAAAATAAATCGCTGAAATCCTGTATTTTTGCAACAAATTAAGACAATTAAAAAATGAAATTTGGCGTAATCGTATTTCCGGGTTCCAATTGTGATGATGACACCGTTGGCGTTATTCAAAGTTTAGGCCACGAGGCCATTAAATTATGGCACAAAGACACCGATTTACAAGGCTGTGATTTCATCATTGTACCCGGTGGTTTCTCGTATGGAGATTACCTTCGTTCCGGTGCGATCGCGCGCTTCTCTCCCATCATGGACCATGTGATTGAATTTGCAAAAAATGGGGGTTATTTAATGGGAATCTGCAATGGTTTCCAAGTCTTAGTGGAAGCACATTTATTACCAGGCGTTCTTTTGCGCAATAACTCGCAAAAATTCATATCAAAAAATATCTATTTAAAAGCAGCGACTAACAATGCGCTTTTAACCCAAGAATTAGACCTAAATAAAGCTTACAAAATACCTATTGCACACGCAGAGGGTCGTTATTTTGCCGATCAGGCCACCTTGGCATCTTTGCAAGCCAATGACCAAATTTTATTCTACTACTGCGATGCCAACGGAAATGTGAACGAGGAAGCAAACCCGAATGGAAGCCTATTAAATATCGCGGGTATCTGCAACGAAAAACGCAATGTATTCGGTATGATGCCGCATCCAGAACGGGCAGCTGACCCTGATTTGAATAACACAGATGGCTTGGAGATCATGAAGCAATTGATACTCGAATTAGCATAATGATAAAAGGCGCGAATTTCGCGCCTTTTTTATTACCCTGGTAGAGACGCGATACCTTGCGTCTATCTTACGCGAAATATCGCCTCTCTATCATTATCTCAAATCATTTACCTCTACGCCAGGAAACGACTTCTTATTGAACGTAAAATACGCATCATCAACCCCAGCCTTCGGATTCAATTTCGTTACATTAAACGCTTGTTTCTTTCCGGCTTTGTTAATAATAGTCCAGGACTTCACGGTAAAATCGGATACATTGATTTTTAGCGTCACATTCTTGACTTGAACCGCTTTACTCGTTGGCGCCATTTCAACGGTTGCTACACCGCCAGATTCACCCACCAAGGTGAACTTATATCCCTTCTTATCAAAGGTGTAAATTTTAGCTGGATTCAAATCGCCATCCGAAGGATCAAAAGCCGAAATATTCACCTCATTGATTTCTTTAATATAAGTTGCCACTTCCTTCCCATTGTTAAAGATTTCCTGCCCAGCGGTCTTCAAACGAAACTTCGTCCCTTTCACTGTAATCGAGCCAGTCAAGGTATTCCCACCGTCTGTTTGGTAGCTAAAATTTGCGGAAAAGGAGCCCATGCTCTTATACTTCTTCTGCATGCCATCAATGAGGCTAATCGCCTTATTCGATTGTGCCCAAACAGGTAAGGACAATAATACAAATGCTATGAATGTCTTCATTATTTTAAATTTTTCAAGATTTCTTCTAATTCCGTTTCCGATTTAACTAATACCTCGCGGGCCTTGGAACCTCCAAATGAACCTACGATTCCGGCCACTTCCAACTGATCAATTAAACGACCCGCCCGGTTATAGCCCAACTTCAACTTGCGTTGAATCAACGAAGTACTACCCTGCTGATGCATCACCACCAAACGCGCCGCTTCGTCAAAGAACGAATCCCGATCCCCTAAATCAATATCGCCACGTTCTTGACCTCCCATTTCATCTGAATCAGGTTCAGGCAGTAAATAGGCCGATGTATATCCTTGTTGGTTCCCAATGAAATCACATATTTCCTCGACCTCTGGTGTATCCACAAATGCACATTGCAAACGAATAACTTCAGAACCCATCGATAGGAGCATATCTCCCATACCTACCAATTGATCTGCTCCTCCTGCGTCCAATATCGTCCGAGAGTCAATTTTCGACATGACCTTAAAGGACAGACGCGCAGGGAAGTTGGCCTTAATTGTACCCGTAATCACATTGACGGAAGGACGCTGTGTCGCCACCACCAAGTGAATACCAATCGCACGGGCTAATTGTGCCAAACGCGCAATTGGATGTTCCACCTCTTTACCGGCGGTCAACATCAAGTCGGCCAACTCATCAATCACCAAAACGATGTATGGCATAAAATCATGCTCGTTCGGATTTAAGCGTCTGTTAATAAACTTCTGATTGTATTCCTTAATATTCCGACAACCCGCATCCTTCAGTTTGTCGTAACGCATATCCATCTCCTTACATAGAGAGTTCAAGGTCGCGACAACCTTCTTCGTATCCGTAATAATTGCCTCCGCAGAATCCGGCAAACAAGCTAGAAAGTGACGCTCCAATTTGTTGAACAATGATAATTCCACCTTTTTGGGATCCACCAAAACGAACTTTAAAGTCGATGGGTGTTTCTTGTAGATCAAGGAGGTTAATAACATATTCAAACCTACCGACTTACCTTGACCGGTAGCACCGGCCATCAATAAGTGAGGCATTTTGGCTAAATCGGTGACAAAGATTTCATTCGAAATCGTCTTACCTAAGGTAATTGGTAAATCAAAAGTCGACTTCTGGAATTTCTCGGAACCGATCACCGCACGGACAGGAACCATCTCACGATTCTTATTCGCAACCTCAATACCGATGGTACCTTTACCGGGCATTTGCCCAATAATACGAACACCCATGGCAGCAAGGGACAAAGAAAGATCATCCTCCAAAGAGGTAATTTTACTCACACGAACACCCGCTTTTGGAACAATCTCATACAAAGTCACCGTAGGTCCGATGGTCGCCTCAATCTTCTGAATACCAATGCCATAATTCAACAAGGTCTCGACAATCTTCTCTTTGTTCTCCTTCAGCTCATCCATTGTCACTTGAGTTGTCTGATTCTTTTGATCATATTCCTTCAAAAGATCAAGCGTTGGATAAACATATTTAGGTAAATCTGCCGTCGGATCGTATAAACCAAATTGTGCCACCAAATCATTTGCCTGTACTGCGGTTGTTGCAGGTGCCTCCTCAAGCTCCTCAGCTGCATCATCTTCATCCGCAACTTTAAACGTAAAGGGGGTTTCATCCACCTCCTCAAGCGCTGCATCCGCAATCTGCTCCTCAACTACAGGCAAATCAGCCGGCAAGACATCTTCCTCATCTTCCAATTTCACGGGAGGTACATGCGGACGATAAGTTTCCAAATCCTCATTATCCACGCGAAATGATGTATCATCCTGATCGTCAAACAAAGGTGTTTCCTCTTCATTCCCCGCCGAAACAAGCGATCCACCCGAGGCCGCAGTTTGAATCTTAGGCTTCGCTGGATTCCATTGATAAAACAAAATGAAAAAGACCAAACCCGCAAAAGCAATCGCTGCCACGGCTAAATAACCAATCAATTGAATTAATTTCTCACTCACAAAATACCCAACACCTCCACCGATGGAGTGTGGTAAATCCAACTCATAGACAAAAAAACCTGCTAATAAACTGCCCCAGATAATGTAAAAAATGACTTGCCAAGTCATGCGATCCAAGGGATAAAACTCCTTTTTAAACACCAACTTGATGCCCGACAAGATAAATAAAGGAACTAAAAGCAAGGAAGACCAACCAAAAGTTCTGAACAAAAAGAAATGAGCAATTTTTGCGCCCAATAAGCCTGCCCAATTTTTAACTGGAATATCGGACCCCGAAATAACATCCACTACCCCTTCCGAGACCTCACTTTGATCGGCAACTCCCGCCAAAAAACTTGAGACAAAAGCTAGCAATAAAAGCCCACCGATAAGAAACAAAAAGCTACCAAAAATCAAACGGACACGATAGGCAATCTCAGCTGGCGTCTTCGGCTTGCGACTTTCGTTATCAAAATTAATTTGAAGGGTACTTGTGGGATTTACGATCTTCTTTGCCATCTACAAACAAACATATTTAAACATTTAAATTTCGACTTTTTACGCCGATTTACAAAATCAATTTTACAGGCCTGCCTGTACGATTCCTTGATTGATTTTTTTAATCAATGCCGGCCCTTCGTAAATAAATCCCGTATAGATCTGAACCAAAGAGGCACCTGCTTTTAATTTCTCTAGCGCATCTTCTGCCGAGTGTATCCCTCCAACCCCAATCATTGGAATTTGACCCTTTGATTTCTGATGAACATAAGCAATCACTTCCGTCGAACGCTCACGAACCGGCTTACCACTCAAACCCCCTTGTTGGGAAGTTAAATTCTCCTCCGAACGCAATCCATCCCGAGACAAAGTCGTATTTGTCGCAATCAGACCCGCTATCTCGGTTGATAAAACGATCTCTATCACATCATCCAACTGCTCATTCGTCAAATCAGGTGCAATCTTTAATAAAATCGGCTTCTGCTTTGGCTTCGTCGTATTTAGACCTTGTAAGCGCTTCAGCAATTGTCGCAAGGGTTCCTTTTCTTGTAATGCTCTCAAATTAGGTGTGTTGGGTGAACTAACATTAACGACAAAATAATCCACCACATCGTATAGCGCCTCAAAACCCAAGCAATAATCTTCCTCCGCCGCCTCATTCGGCGTTACTTTATTCTTCCCCAAATTCCCTCCAACAATCACCTTTGATTTGCGAACCCCTAAGCGCTGCTTCATCGCCTCTAAGCCGTCATTGTTAAAGCCCATCCGATTAATGATTGCCTCATCCGCCGGCAAGCGAAATAAACGCGGCTTATCATTCCCCGGCTGAGGCTTGGGGGTAACCGTTCCGACTTCAATAAAACCAAAACCGAGGTTAGCGAATTCATCAACCAACATGGCATTCTTATCAAAGCCTGCGGCTAAACCCACTGGATTCGGGAATTCAATACCGAAAATGGTTCTTTTTAAACTCGGGTGTTCATACCCATACATCCAACGAAAAAGTGCCGCTACCCCAGGAATTCGCATGGAAAATTTAATGAAATCGGCCAATAAGTAATGGGCTCGTTCTGGGTCAAACAGAAAAAAGAAGGGTTTAATCAGGAATTGATAAAACATAAAAGGGGGCAAAATGAACAATAAACAAAAATACAAAATAGCCCCCTATTATGGGAATAAATCAAGGATTATCTGCAAATTCAAAAGACAATTTAAAATAAACGGGAAGCCCACAAGGCCTATTCAAAAAAAAGATTAATTTTAATCCACTTTGCCGGTAATCAAGCATTCCTAAAATTCAAAAGTATATGTTAAGTCGTGTAGCCAACTCTATTTATTGGATGAATCGATATATTGAACGTGCTGACAATTACGCGCGATTCATTTCTGTCAATTTCAACCTAGCATTGGATCTCCCACCTAATGTTCCCGAACAATGGGAGCCGCTCATCGTTGCTACCGCAGATCATTACAATTTCTTCGAACACTACCCTACTGCGAATCGGGAAAATGTGTTGCATTTCATGACCTTCGACGAAAGTAATCCGAACTCCATTTTATCCTGTCTGTACAGTGCTCGGGAAAATGCAAGAACAATCCGAGAAAGTATTTCCCGGGAGATGTGGGAATATGTGAACCAAATCTATTGGAAGGTCAAAGACCGCGTGGAGGGAAGTAAAGAATGGGAAATTTCGCGTTATCAAGGCTTTTTGGAAGAGATTAAGTCAGGTAGCCAATTGTTTTATGGCATTGTTGACTCCACGATTACCCGTGGCGAGGCTTGGCATTTTGGCCAGTTAGGGAAATTACTGGAGCGGGCCGACAAAACGACGCGCTTTTTAGATGTCAAATATTTTACGCTATTGCCTGATATCGAAGCCATTGGATCTCCATTGGATTTATTACTTTGGTCAGCCGTTCTGAAATCCAATTCAGCCTACAACATGTTTCGGCAACAATACAAGGTCATCAATCCCAAGAATATTGTCGAATTCCTCATCCTGGATAAGAGTTTCCCGCGATCAATGGTACATTGCTTACAAGAAGCAGAAGCGTCTCTTTACGCAATTTCAGGAACATCCTTTGAAAACGGCTACTCCAACCAAGCGGAAAAAAAGCTATCCAAGCTACTATCTGAGGTCGAATTCACCGAAATTGATGATATCCTAGATACGGGTTTACATCAATACCTCGATAATTTTCAAACGAAAAACAATGAAATAGGTCAAACCATATTCAATACTTATTTCGATTTGAAACCCATCAGCTAAGACCTGTCTCGATTTAAATTCGTAATATTACGCTCCCATTTGCCAAGCATCAAGTATGACATATTGTTTAGGAATCACTGTTAAGGAAGGTCTAATTGCCATTGCCGACACGCGCATAACGGCCGGTAATGAAATGTATTCCAACAAGAAAATATCGATTCACGAAATTAAAAATCACAGTTTGTTTATCATGACCGCTGGATTGCGCTCCGTTCGTGATAAGGCGGTTACTTACTTCAATCAAAAAATTGAAGATGAGGAATCGACGTATGACTATATGTTCCAGGCAGCAACAGCCTTTGGTCAGATGCTCAAACAAGTCGCCCACGAGGATCGGGAATCACTCGAGAAAGAGGGATATGCATTCAATTTACATGCCATTGTCGGCGGCCAAATGGCGAAAGATAGCGAACACAAACTCTTTTTGATCTTCCCAGAAGGCAATTGGATTGAAATCAATGACGGATTAAAGTATCAAATCATTGGCAACTCCAATTATGGAAAACCCCTTTTGAATCGAAACCTCAGCTTTGAAACGCCTTTAAAAGATGCCTTAAAAATGGGATTCTTGTCCTTTGATGCGACTCAGGTAAGTACCAATGATGTGGATTACCCGATTGATGTGGTCGTCTATGAAAAAGGGAGTTACAAGGCAAAAGAAATCCGCCTCCACAAAGAGGACATGCAAAAAATATCGGATGACTGGAATTTAGCTCTCCGTAATTCCTTAGAAAGCATTGAAGAATATTGGATGAAAAGCCTCCTCAAATGATTGCTAAAATCCAACACAGCCTTCATTATCAATACAGCGAACCAGTTACATTGGATCCACATGTATTGTATTTACATCCGAGGAAAAGTTCTTTGCTAACCGTAAAATCGTTCGATTTGAAAATCGATCCTTCACCAGTCCAGATTTCCAAAAACCTAGACCCCGAAGGAAATACACAAAACATTTTATTTTTTAAAGAAAATACCGACTTCTTGAATATCCAGATGGAAACGCTCGTGGAGACCACGGAGTTTAATCCCTTCGATTTCGTTTACTTCCCTTTCGAAAGTAAACGCTTGCAGATGCGTTATTCAGATTCCTATTTAAAAACCTTGAGTCCCTATCTTGGATTGGAGGGAATTGGTCCATTGGTTGAGCAAACAGCGCGACAACTTGCCTCACAGGTTCAATACGAAACCTCGGCTTTCTTGATGCAAATCAATGAATTCGTTTTCAAAAATTTTGTTTATGAAATTCGTGAAGAGGGCGCACCTTACACACCCGAAGAAACTTTAATCAACAGAAAAGGTTCTTGTCGTGACTTTGCGGTACTTTTTTCAGCGCTTTGTCGGGCTATGGGCCTCGCTACCCGATTCGTATCTGGATACTACACGGGCATTGCCCCCGTGGATGTACCCAATCAAACGCATCACCTACATGCATGGGTGGAAGTTTTTCTTCCCGGTGGCGGTTGGCGTGGCTATGATCCAACCCAACACGAAGTAGTATCTGGCAATCACATTCCATTGGCTGCATCCTGTTTGCCTGAGGAAATTACACCGGTTTTTGGCTCCTATCGAGGATTGGCTACCTCGATTTTAACCACCAAAGTATTTATTGAACGAGTTTAGCCCACCAATAACTGGGCAAGAAGGTAATCCGCAATCAAAATCGCAATACAGGAATTGGTTACGGCTGCGGTACTCGCCTTCCCTACCTCATAAGCTCCGCCTTTCGTATAAAAACCCTGAAATGCGGCGATGGTCACGACAAGAAACCCAAACACCACCGATTTAATCAAGGCGAATAATACATAATTGGGCTTGAAGGCAAATTGTAATCCGTAAATATATTCTTGCTGGGTCACTGCCCCTGTCAACCATCCCGCTAAATACCCCCCGTAAATTCCAAGAAAACAAGCCATTGTCACCAACATCGGAAAGGTGAGCATCGCTGCAATCATTTTAGGAAGGACTAAATAGGACGATGAATTAATTCCCATCACCTCTAGGGCATCGATTTGCTCCGAAATGCGCATGGTTCCTAACTGACTGGCAATATTGGACCCAATTTTACCTGCCAAGACAACACAAGTGATTGTGGGGCCCAATTCTAAAATCGTAGAGTCACGAACAATGAGACTGATAATGTATTTCGGCACGAAAGGATTGTCCATGTTGGCCGCCGTCTGCACGCAAGTCACAGCTCCCAAAAACGATGCCACAATGGTCACAATGAGCATCGAATTGATGCCAATATCCTTACATTCCTGCATCATCAAAGCCCAATACACCCGAAATTTCTCAGGATTTGTAAACAGCTTACTCAGGAAGATTAAATATTTACCTAATTTTGACATGCGTTTGAATTTAAGAACGCGCTAAGTCTCAAAGATAATGAACAAATCCGTAGTAATAAGTGGAGGAAGCCAAGGAATTGGCAAGGCACTCGTAAAAAAGTTTTTGGACGAACAATTTACCGTGTTCACCTGCTCACGCAGCCAAGTCAAATTGGATGCGCTCTCCGCAGAGATGGCTAGCAATCGACTACATACATTTGCTGCCGATTTGAGTCAAAAAAATCAGGTGCTTGATTTTGCAAATTGGGTATTAAAGCAAACGAATCAGATAGAGGTTTTGGTCAATAATACGGGTGTATTCCTTCCTGGACAGATACAAAATGAAGCTGACGAATTACTTGAAAAAACAATAGAAACAAATTTATACAGCGCTTATCATTTAACCCGAGCGCTATTACCTATCTTCCAAGGCCAAAAATCAGGTCACATTTTCAGCATCTGTTCCACAGCCTCGATCACAGCTTACACCTTGGGCGGCTCCTATTGCATCAGTAAATTTGCTTTACTTGGATTCACGAAAGTGCTCCGTGAGGAATTAAAAACGCAAGGAATCAAAGTTACGGCCATCTTACCAGGAGCGACTTTGACACCATCATGGGATGGAGTTGAATTACCTGAATCCCGTTTCATTCCGGCTAATGATGTAGCCCAAACAATTTATTCAGCCTACCAAATGAGTCCATCGACGGTTTTAGAAGAAATCTTGATCCGACCTCAATTAGGCGATATTGATTTATGAGAAATTGGGATAGCTATGTATTGAATGATTTGCCTCGTGTTGCCAGCGAATTGATCGAAGCACTTAAGGATGCGCCTAAAGTTTGGCTTTTTCGAGGTCAAATGGGTGCGGGCAAGACAACACTTTGTAAAGAAATTTTGGCTCAGTTGGGCGTAAGAGGATCCGTTCAAAGCCCTACGTTTTCGTTGGTCAATGAACATCAAACAGCGTTTGGACAAACCATTTACCATTTTGATTTATACCGACTAAAGAATGTGGAAGAGGCTTTGGCAATAGGTATTGAGGAGTATTTAGACTCCGGTGATTTATGTCTTGTTGAATGGCCCGAACAGGCGGAGGAATTGTGGGATTTTCCTCATGTTAATTTTGAAATTGAGGTGATCAATGAACTAGAAAGAAAATTATCCCTAAATTGGTAATATGCGTACGACAAATCCTTTTCATGAACTACTCGCCCAACAAGGTATTATGCCCATGGAGGCGATGAGTTGGACCAAGCAAAATGCCAAAAGCATTCAAATTGCCCTTCCGAAAGAGACAAATTTGCATGAAAACCGTATTGGTTTAACGCCGCAGGCCGTTCAGTTATTAGTGGCCAACGGGCATGAGGTGATTGTCGAACAGGGTGCGGGCGACCGAGCAGGTTTTTCGGATGCCGACTACCTATTAGCAGGTGCAAGCGTGACTGATGACCTCCAACAAGTATGGCAGGGAGGCCTGATTTTAAAAATCAATGCACCGAGCCGTGAGGAGATTGGTCGGATGATGCCCGGCCAGGCCTTCGTTTCTTGTGCCTCAAAGTATCAACTTTCAGGTGATTTACTCGATGAAATCAACAAAAAGCAATTAATCGCTGTTGGCCTCGAATATGTCGAAGATAACGCTGGAGGATATCCTTTCGTGAAAATCATGGCAGAAATTGCTGGGCAATTAGTTTTGCCCATTGCTAGTGGAATCTTGAGTAATCACAAAGGTCCCGGACTATTAATGGGGAATGTTACGGGAGTCCCCCCCTGCAAACTAGTTTTACTTGGTTCGGGACACGTGGTTGAACAAGTTGCCCGCGCCGCGTGGCATGCAGGAATTCAAATGCAGGTTTTCGACAAAGACATTTATAAACTTCAACGTTTGAAGCACACCTTAGGATTCCCATTGGTCACCCAAGTGATTGATTCCGAAAACCTACCGCAGGCTCTTCAAGATGCGACGGTTATTGTCGGCGCCTTGCGCTCGGATTCAGGGGTAACCCCTTGTGTCGTGACGGAAGAAATGGTGAGTAAGTTAAAGCCGGGCACCTTGATTATGGACGTCTGCATTGACCAAGGAGGCTGTTTCGAGACTTCTGAATTAACAAACTTAGGCAAACCGGTATTCAAAAAATTTGGGATAAGCCATTACTGTGTACCGAATATTCCTTCCTTGGTTTCCCAAACGGCTAGCATAGCGACAAGTAATTTGTTGACCTCATTTGTCCTAAAGGCTGGTAAAACGGGAGGCGTGGAAGAAATGCTGTGGCAAGGAAAATCCTTCATGAAGGGAACTTTCTGCTACAAAGGCCATGTTACGCATGCAAGTATTGCCAAATTGTATCAAAAACCATTGAAAGACATTCAACTTTTACTCTTAGCCCGATGATTGAAGATTACACCGCCCTTTCCAATGCGCCTAACTCTCCAGATTTAAATGGGAAATACTTAGGGTTAATTTCGAGTGATTTTATATTAGTCGCTGATGCCCTAAAAGAGGCTGCTTATCAAATCAAAAAACGAGGCTTTTCTGATTTCCCTATTTTCGTTTGTTCCCAACGTAGTATCGAAATCGGTCAAATGTTGATTGGGGTAAACGAACTCCAGGGCAACAAATGGAATTACCATGCTTCCATGATGGAGGAATTTGTCCAACGTAAATTAATCGCCGAAGAGAACGTTGAATTATTCGTACAAAATTTCAAAGACATCGAAGAGTATGCCTGCTTATTTGTAGTCGATGGACAATTTACCAATTTCGTATTTATCCCCTATCCGGAAGAAAATTAATTGTGAAATTGCGGATTGGCTAAATAAGGTATTTTCCAATTCATGAGTTTGAAATTTTCAATTTTCCCATCCATTTGGGTTTTCACCAAGCTTAATTGGTAATCCCCATGATCCACATTGGACTTGGGGATAATCGCAGTAAATGACTGAATAACTACCTGCTGCCCAAATATTTTTTTCACGAGCTCTTTGGTGGAAAAATTAAATTTTAAGGGGACCAAAATAACCTCATCTGAAGATTTCATCACAATACAATTGAACGCATCAACCCTAATCGGGTTTGAATCAAAAATAAATTGAGCGTGGTAAGTGTAGTTATTGATCGATAAAGGTGAACTCATTTGAACCATTGATTGCTGTTCAATGGCCTTCTTTTCCGTTGGTTTTAACTCAAGTTGGGACGTAAAATACCCAGCTTCCCCAAGATTTTGGCTAATTAGACTTGCATTCTTGGCATTGGTAAAATGGGTGGTAAAAGGAGGATACATACCAACCCAATTTTTGTGATTTAAGTGATAGGAATATGTTGCATAACGCAACTCATTGAAATGATTAAACAAGATAGAGATATAACTCAGTGAATGGTAGGCAAAAAAAGAGGACCAAATAACATATACAGTGAATACCCACTTACGTGCGAAAAGCTCTAAACTAGTGAGGAAGACAAACAGCATTAATAGGGTCGAATAAATTTTATAGCGGCTAAAAAGCATATTTTCGAGAGATTCCGAACGGTTTAACGCGACCAAACAGGAGGTGCCTAACAAATAAATGAATATGGAGGCATACCACTTGGATTTCTTCTCATTCCCGCTGACCAATGCGTCATAACTGTAATAGGACATATAGACTACCAGCAGAGCACCCAGCGCGAAACAACCGAGGTAGGGCACGCCTATTCCATGAAAACAAGATGTCATGAAAAGCGTGAAATTTTGAAACAAAGCCAAAGGATTGGCAAGAGCAACCCAAACATTTGACCTACCACCAAAAACTTCCGGAGGAGTGGTATATTGATAAAAATAAACGCCAAAAATGAATACCATAAATAAGATCCATCGTAGCGTTTCGGATCTAGATTCACGATTTAATAGAATAAAAATTAAACCGATGGGCAGTAGAATAATACCATTTCCGGAGGTAAAAACAGAAAAGCAAACGAACAGATAAGCCAGTAAACGGTTATTTAGACTGGTTGACCGAGTGAGAAAAAACAAAGCCCCCAAACTAAAGAAAGGAGCCGATAGGTTTTGGAGCGCAGTCATGGCACTCATCATATTTTCCCAATATTGAAAATTCAATAGAAGAACACTCGAAATCAGCAAAATTAGCCCCGAATTTGACGATTTACGCACTTGCGCAAAGACAAAAATTTGAATGCCCAACAAGCCCCCGAGACCCCATAAAATCAAATGTTTGAAATTAATGTATCCAAAAATTTGAAAGTACATGAGCGATACTAAACGTGTATAACCAATTCGATGCTCTGCATATTGATCTAACAAATGAGTAAATCTATTCCAAAAACCCGGAACTTTATTTTGCAGAATAAAAGCCCCAATCGCGTCAAAATCATCATAATACGGCACATTGAGACTAAAATCTACCACGATATAGGAAAATAGAACGTTGATAAAAATCAGCAATCCCCAAGTAACATAATTAAAAACACGCATTTGCCTATCGTTTAGTCAACTGTAAATATCCTTATTTTATTCTATTCAACTTATTCAATGGGTGAAAATCATGCACCATTTGACTTAGATAAGCACGATCCAAATGCGTGTAGATTTCCGTCGTCAAAATAGACTCATGACCAAGCATTTCCTGAACCGCGCGCAAATCGGCCCCGCCCTCAATCAAATGTGTTGCAAAGGAATGCCGAAAGGTATGCGGACTAATGGTTTTGGTAATTCCTGCTTTCGCGGCCAATTCCTTGCAGATAATAAATACCATGACCCGGCTTAATGCGGCTCCCCGACGATTCAGAAAGACGATATTTTGAGCCTCCTTCTTGCAATCTATATGATTTCGCACTTCTTCCAAATACAGATTTAAATACCGAAAAGCATCTCGTCCTGCTGGGACAAGTCGCTCCTTATCCCCTTTGCCCCGAACTTTAACTAAGCCAAGATCAGCATAGATATCCGTTAATTTCAATGTAACTAATTCGGAAACCCGTAAGCCCGCTCCATAAAGAAACTCCAACATCGCTCGGTTGCGAATCCCTTGGGGATTGGACATATCATTGGAATCCAAAATGAGTTCGATCTCATCAAAGGAGAGTGTATCAGGAAGATGGCGACCTTTTTGGGGAGATTTAATATGAACGGTTGGATCACGAAAATCCGGATTTTCCAAGGACAGAAATTGAAAAAAACTGCGAAGGCCCGACAAACATCTTGCCTGGCTACTTGCCTCAATTCCCAAATCATGGAGAATTTTAAAAAAATCAAGGATGTGGTTTTCTTGTACCTCGATCGGCAGAATGGCGTCAAGCTTTTGATCTTTCAAAAATTGGGCGAATTTCGAGACATCATGCACATAGCCAAGATTGGAATGGGCGGATAGGCCGCGCTCAATCTTTAAATAATTACCAAAAGCTTGGATTTCCGTGGACCACATGAATACAATATTGCTATATTCCTGTAAATTTAGGCTAAATTTGAAATATAGCACATCCATTGAATCATGGTACGTAAAAAGATCTTAATCCTGAACGGTCCTAATTTGAATTTATTAGGCAAACGTGAACCTGAAATTTACGGTCACCAGACCTTTGAACAGTTCTTAGAAATTCTAACGGAGAAATTCCAAGATACGTTGGAGATTACCTACTTCCAATCCAACGAGGAGGGTGTAATGATTAATAAACTACACGAAGTAGGTTTTTCGTACGATGGCATCCTATTAAACGCGGGTGGTTATACGCATACTTCGATAGCAATTGCTGATGCGGTGGCGGCCATTAAAACACCGGTCATCGAAGTGCATATTTCGAATGTGCATGCGCGGGAAGCTTTCCGAGGCCACAGTTATTTAAGTCCGAATTGCAAGGGAATTATCGTGGGATTCGGCTTACGAGGATATGAATTAGCTTTAACGTCTTTTTGTTAAACGATGCTTTCATTTTACCCAGGTCCCTCCAAGGTTCATCCGGAGGCGTTGGATTTTATCCGAGACGCCTTTGACCAGGGCATTGTCAGCATTAACCACCGAAGTACTCGATTCGAGGCACTGCTGAAAGACACCTTGGGGATACTCCATGAAAAATGGAATATACCATCTGATTACACGATATATTTCGTTTCATCAGCCACTGAGGCTTGGGAAATTGTCGCTCAGTCCTTTATCGAAAAGCAATCCCTACACTTCTACAACGGAGCTTTTGGAAAAAAATGGGCGCATTATACGAAACAAATTTTCCCAAATGCACGATCCATTGAATTCGATGCACAGCAATCCTTAAGTGAAATTTCGTTACCAAAGCTTTCTGAAATCGATACCATCTGTTTAGTTCAAAGTGAAACTTCCAATGGAACCGGGCAAGCTATTCAAAGAAGTTTGTACGGGGATGCCCTAATCGCCGTAGACGCCACCTCATCCATGGGAGGCATTGAGTTAGCTTGGAAAGAAGCCGATGTTTGGTTGGCCTCCGTCCAAAAATGCATGGGAATACCCGCAGGACTTGGCATCATGATTTGTTCGCCCAAAGCTTTAGAGAGAGCCAAGCAATTAGGCCGCAAAGTACATTACAATGATGTTTTACTGATGGAAGAAAACAGAAAACGTTTTCAAACCCACTACACACCCAATGTATTATGTATTTATGTACTTAATCAATTGACGCATCACTTACCCAATATCCGAATCACTCACCAAAAAACCTTGGAGAAAATGGCGATTTGGGAGACTTATTGGCGGGAAGATAAACGATGGGGATTGGAATGTTTGATTGATAAACCAGAATTGCGCTTGCCAACTGTACTTGCCCTAAAAGGGCAACCCAATCAAATTCAGCAAATCCAAACACATTGTTTGAAGGCTGCTATTGAATTAGGAAAGGGGTATGGAGATTGGCAATCCACGACGGTACGAATCGCAAATTTCCCAAGTCATACAATAGAAGATATTCAGACACTTATACACCAACTCAAACATGAACTTTGATTTTAAAGAAATTTTATCTTCATCGCTGATTTTGTTTTCAGTCATTGATATTTTAGGGTCAATTCCCGTGATCATTGATTTACGCAAGAAAAATGGAAGTATTCATGCGGAGCAGGCGACGATGGTTTCGGGTTTAATCATGATTGGATTCTTCTTTGCAGGAAAATTAATTCTTCGCTTTTTTGGGGTAGATACAAATTCCTTCGCGATGGCAGGAGCCCTAATCATCTTCCTGATTGGTTTGGAAATGACCTTAGGAAGAAACATTTTCAAATCCGAAGAGATACAGGAGGGTTCAGCACACAGTATTGTACCCCTGGCCTTCCCTATTATTGCAGGAGCGGGTACAATGACAACCCTCATATCCCTAAAATCCCAATTTGAGGAGGAAAACATCATGGTGAGCATACTCATTAACTTAATCTTTATCTACATCGTTTTGCGATCGAGTATGTGGATCGAGAATAAATTAGGGAATGCAGGGACGCAGGTTTTACGAAAAGTATTTGGGGTCATCTTGATTGCCATCGCCATTAAAATCTTTAAAACACGTTTAGGTTAATGGCTAAAAAGCAGAAATATTACGTGATTTGGGAAGGACATCAAAAAGGAATCTTTGAAACCTGGGCTGAAACGGAAAAAAACATCAAAGGTTTTCCAAATGCTCAATACAAATCCTTTGAATCCCGTTCCGAAGCCGAGGCCGCATCCAAGAAGAATTATTGGGCTAGCATAAATCCTAAATCGACAACAACACGAAAGCCATCGGGCATAGCCAGCCAATTCATCCTACCGAGTATCTCCGTTGATGCTGCCTGCGCTGGAAATCCGGGTATATTAGAATA
>JACCDK010004462.1_pt1 | contig 17784 bp, 8 predicted proteins | sample 7445871 | NCBI WGS metagenome assembly JACCDK01 (sample SAMN15323436, study PRJNA562643) | freshwater metagenome | isolation source: river surface water | place: USA:Blue River Watershed | collected 2017-08-15
GGAAACTTCCCTCTGAAATGGATTGCAAAATTATAACGCGTTTTCCAAAAAAAAAAGCACTTCTGAAAATTTATCTTCTCATTTCTTTTTCTTTTGCTTTTTGAAGTTGTTTTTTCAAACTCTCAACAGCTAAATCTACGCTCTCTTCAAAGGAATTGCATTGTTCTTTAGCAAATAAGGTGTGTCCTGGAACGTTTAATTTAATTTCAGAAATTTTATTTTCCTTTTCCTCCGACTTTTCTAATCGAAGGTAAACATCGGCACTTACAACTTTTTGATTTACGTTCTCTAACTTAGAAATTTTCTTTTCTACAAATTCCAACAAGGCACCGCTTGCTGAAAAATGAATGGATTGTGTGTTGATTTCCATAATTTATGCTTTAGGATGTTTCTTTTTGTAAATATCTCTTAAACGTTCGATAGACTGATGCGTGTAAACCTGGGTTGCTGCTAAGCTAGAATGACCTAACAACTCTTTTACCGCAGCAAGTTCAGCACCCTCATCCAATAAATGGGTAGCAAAAGCATGTCGAAATTGATGCGGTCCTTTTTTTGACGCCGTTGTAACCATAGATAAAGATTCTCGAACAAATTGATATACATGGGAGACCGTCATTGATTTTCCCTGGGGATGTAGAAAAAAATCATCTCCATCAAATAACGGAAATTCCCGATTGCGTGTAGCAAGATAATTTAAAATTTCTTTCTTCAAAAAAATTGTCATCGGAATGATTCGTTCCTTTCCTCTTTTCCCGAACACCTTTATTTGACTTCCCGACAAATCAAGGTCATTTTGTTTCAAACTCACCAATTCAGCACGTCGCATACCTGTGGAATACAACATGCTAATGAGCATTCTTTTTAAAACCATAGGATAATCCACAACATCTTGAAACTCTTCAAATAACTTTTCCATAGTTACCTGATCAACCCCTTCGGTCAACCGCTTTGAAATCTTTGGCTTTTTAATTTTTTGAAGAGGATCTGCAGAAATAAGTTGTTTCTTCAACAAAAACTTACTGAAAGATTGAAGCGAAGAAATTTTGCGATGGATGGTTTTGGGTTGATTTCCTTTTTCCGACAAATTTGCCATGAACGAACGGAACATAGTAGATTGAACTTCGGCAAAGGAACTTACTTCGAAAGTCTGCTGAATATAAAAATAAAACTCGCGCAAATCATGATGATAAGCGCGAGTTGTATGTAAACTATATCGTTTCTCGAATTGAAGATATTCGATGAACGATTGAATGATTTTGTCTTCAGCTTCCACAGCGGAAAGCTAATCAATAACTGGATTAAATACCAGCTTGTTGCTGCATTTTTTGACGGTAAGCAGCGCGAATGATACCTTGACGAGAAGTGATTGATTTCTTCTCATATGCTTGACGTGAACGCAATTCTTTCATTACGCCAACTTTTTCAAACTTCTTTTTGAAACGCTTTAAAGCGCGATCGATGCTTTCACCTTCTTTTACTTCAATCAGAATCATAACATTATTTTGGATTGCAAAAATAAGAACTTTTTTTTAACTCGCAACCTTTCCCATAAAAAAAGTGGGAGCATGAGCCCCCACTTTTAAAAATCAGGATGAACCGATTACTTGATGGTTAGTTTTTGAATAAACTCACCCTGTGCAGAAGATACTTTCAACAAGTACAATCCGTTAGCAACCTGGTTCAATCCAAGCGTAATCAATTGATTAGGATTCTCAAATGACCATGACTGAACTACTTTTCCATCCAAACCTGTCAGAACAACTTGAACAGTACCTTTCACTTCTTGAGCGAAGGCGATGTTACAAACATCTTTGGTTGGGTTTGGATAAACATTCAATCCAGTAATTGAAGAAGCGGATGAAGCAACTTGATTCAACACCCGCACTTCAGGAGATGTCGAGAATAAACCATGTTGGTCATTCATACGAACTCGGAACTGATCACCTTCATTGGCCATAACCAAGGTAGAATAGGTATTCAATGACTGTCGGCTAGCATTGCCCGATACTTCTCCAACAACAACCCATTGGTTGGCGATGAGTTTTTCAACAAAGAAGCGAGAAGTGCTAAACTCTTCAGCAACTTTCCAAGACAATGTGGCAGAATTACCTTTTTGGATTGCTTCTACTTGATACCATTCTAATGAAACAGGGAAGATTGACTCATCCGTAAATTCCATAGCACGAGGAGCAACCGCCAAACGAGCTTGTGGTCCACCTTGAAGCGTAGAAGTTGTTCCAATTCGACCAACAAATGCATCATTTGTAGTTCCAGAAGCCGACATAGAAATATTCATGATGGTAGCAGAACCTTTGTAGGTACCTGTAAAATAAGGAGTACCTTCATTAGACGCTGCCACACCATTGGTGATCTCATAGTCAGTACCTGAAGTTTTGGAGATGAATCGTGGGTTTGCATTGGAATCCAAACTAGAAACAAATCCATCACCTAAAGAACTTCCAGAAATGATATGTCCGAAGAAGTTCGCATTATTCTGTGCAAAACCTGAAACCAATAAATTAGATCCTTGTTTAACCATACTTGTTGTGAAGTCTTCACCTGCACCACCTGAAACTTTCAAAGATTCATAAACCCCTGAATTGCTCCAACGAGCAAAGAACAAATCACGTCCACCTGTACTTGGCAACAAATTTCTTGCGATGGATCCACGAGATCCAATTCCCAAATCAAATGTACCCAAAACGCAAACATTACCGCTTCCGTCAATGGCCACATGATTTCCAATTTCAGAACCAGAACCCGTTAATGAACGAGCCCAAGAAAGCGCTCCAGCCGAGGTCAATTTCGCAACAAACATATCGTAGATACCTGCAGAGGAGAGACCAAATGGACCGAGAATATCCTTGTTATTGCACAAACCACCGGTTACATAAATGTTTCCAGAAGCATCCATCGTTATTCCACGCAATACATCAGCCTGAGCTCCAGGACTACTGTATACCCAATTTGAAGCTCCAGTTGTACCATCAAATTGAGCAACATAAATATCCAAATCTCCACCAGAAGTAGTGTTGGTAGCATCGATTACCATGGTACCATTGAATGTTCCACCAAGTGTTACACTGTTGGATGATGGAGAGTAACGTAAACCAGCAACAGTCTCACTTCCTGTGCCACCAAAACGGCGAGCCCAAGTAACAACACCAGAAGGGTTAATTTTTGCAACGAAACCATCCGATGATCCAAGGCCAGTTAAGTTAACCGATCCAATCTTGATGGTGGTTGAAAATTGACCGGCAACAAAAATATTACCAGAGTTATCAAATGCAATACCATTGATGCGCTCGGTTCCCAATCCAGTAAGTGCACGAGTCCATACTGGGTTTCCTAAGGTGTCGTACTTTGTAAGATAACCTTCTTCAGTATTTCCACCCTTTAAAGTGTCATTACCAACAATCAACGTACCGCGGAAAGTACCAGCAGCATAAACAACATGGTTTTGGTCATACGCAATGCTTGTTCCATTTTCATTTCCAGTTGCGCTGGAAAGTCCGTTCACCCAAGATGCATTTTGACTTACACCAATATTGTAAACAGTTAATGTTGAAGTATCGTTAGCACGATTAATCTCACTTCCGAATGTGGTGTAAGCACGCAAAGCCAATGCACCCAAAGTAGTAGAAGTCCAAGGAGATGTCATAGTAACATTGACTGTACCACCAACAGGAACGTTCGACAATGGGAATGATTGAGTTGCTTTCACTGTTCCATTTTCAGATAATGTTACGTTAGCCGCGCCATTGTACGTCACAGGTCCAAAGTTCTTCAAGGTAAGATTTACCGTAGATGGCAAATTATAATTGCCATTGGCACCACCAGAAAGTGTTAAAGATGTAACGCCTAAATCACGAGCAGTAGAATCATACATACACAAAGAAAATGCACCTGTTGCAGTTCCATTATAATCAGTTACGCGTACACGAATGGTATCACCAGGAGTTAAACCTGTGAGAACAAGGCGGCTGTGACCTGTTCCACCAACAGCATCATCATCATTACAACCTACCGAAGTTAGCGTACCGGCACATGTACCTGTGTAGGCATTAACTACAGCATCTGTAAGGAAAGAACCAGCTACTTGACTTGTGCGAACAACAAAACGACCAGATCCAGGAACTACCGTTTTATACCAAACGTCAACATTACCAGAAGTAGCTGTTCCGCAAGAAATAGTACCACCTGTTGTGGATGGAGTTGCACCCGTATTTTTAGTTAAAACATTATTTGTACACGTAGTATTCAAGGTTACAGGAATGAAATTTGCACCAGCGCAATCATCATTCGAAGGTTTGGTTGAAACAGAGATAGGTCCTACCCAAGTTGAATTGCCAAATCCAGACAAACATTCAGAACGAGCATAAATGGTGTAGGTTGTTCCAGCCTGCAATCCGTTGATGGAATAACTTGTTGCATTTAATGCTGAATTCACCGTGGGAGTGGTTGAAGCCGTTGGAGCTGAAATACTGGTACCGTAGTAGAAATTCATACGACGGAAACGAGCAGGTGATAAATTCACCCAGTTATTTGCAATATTGGTAGAACCAGCAACGGAAGCAAAACTTCCAGGAGAAGGACATGGCAACAAACGATACAATGAAATGGAGTCAATAACCAAATCTTCGCTGTTCAAATCGTTACCACCAAAAAGATGATAGGTCAAATAATAAGTTCCAGTAGGTTTATTCCAAGTAAAGGTATCAATACGGTAGGTACAAGCGGTTCCTGTTACAGAGAATGAAGGACGAATGGTATCAAACGTTGTGCTTCCGCTTTGCGATGTTGAGAATCCAACACGCATTTGAGGCGCATTAGTCCAAGGAGCACTTACCGAAATAAAGTTACCTAAAGCATAGTCAAATCCGTTCACCAAGGTTACACAACGGGTATAGAAGATATCATTGGGAGTGGTAGAACCTGAAGTTGGACTAAACCACATACTTTTGCCTCCTTGACAAGCTGCGAATGTTTGATTTCCAAACACATTTCGAACAGTTACAATCACATCATTATTCAAATCATAAACTTTCCAACCAATGGGAAGTCCAGCCGATGTTTCGAAATCTTCCGTCATGGAACTTGAACTCAAATCAATCGGCAAAGTGTTGTGAGCAACGTGTCCAGTAAAGATGTTATCAATTGGGTTTTCATCTCCAGAGCGAGTTACGTTAAAATTAAAGGTATACTGTCCACCGGTAGACATGTTAGCCACAGGCATGGTGATATCTTTCGTTGTAAACGGCTGAATAGTATCCAAATTGGTTGCGGTGTAAACACCAGCACCTGTTCTTGCACCTGAGAACGTGTAAGAAACGGAGAAACCGCCGATAATTGGATTAACACCACTGTTTTTCAAACGAACCGTAACAGGAGTTGTTGTTCCTAGTGAACATCCTGTTTCGGGTGAAATCACGGATTGGAAGGTAATATCGTTGTTGTTTACGCGACGGATGGTGATATCATCAATATTCATGGGATACAATGTACCACCAGTACTTCCTTGATTGTAGTTGAAAGTCAAGAAATAGCTTCCTGTTGTAGTCGCTGTGAAGTAACCTGTGTAGGTTTGACAAGCTGATGTAAAATTAGCAACGGAATCCTGATTGAATACGAATGAATTGGGGTTTTGTGAATTGGAGAAACCGAACAACACTTTAGGTTGTACTGGCCACAAATTCACCGAAGAAGCTTTATACCCAAATGTCAATTCGTAGGTCTTTCCAGCTTCCATGCTGAAGCAATTGGAGAACACCCACTCATTTTGAGTTGTTTTGTCACTTGTTAATACCAAGGCATTGGTTCCATTACAGCTAAATTGGCCTGTTCCGCCCGTGTTGTTTTGCCACATATTGTAGTAACTACCTGAGGCCAAAATGGTCGCATCATTATTGTTATCAAAAGTGTACCAACCGTTGGGCAAACGACCGCCCAAACCTTCGAAAGTTTGGTTATAGGTAGAAGTTAACGCTGTAGAAGCATTATTTGATGTTGAACCATAACCAATATTGTTCGAGGTTTTGGGATCGGCAACCAAGTTAGTACGAACTTCAATAAATTTCGTTCCAACACCATTTAAATTAATCGAAATGGTATGGTTGGAAGAAGCTCCAGCAGCCAAAGTTCCTGTAAAGGAAGTGGTGTTTACCCAAGAGCCATTATTCACACGATATTGAACGGGGATTGTACCTGTAAAGGAGCTTCCGGAGAAGTTAGAAAGAGTTACACTCATCGCTTCAGAAGCACCTAAATTACATCCTGTACTTGGGATACTTACTGCAGTAACACCTAAGTCATTATTTGCTCCACTAACTAAACGCATGGAATCTACCAAGAAATAATACGCATTCGCATTGAAAGATTCAGCTGAGGTTGGAGCAGTTGGTCCATCGTTCGCAAAAATACCAAGTACAATTTCTTGACCAGCATACGCTGATAAGGGCACAGAATAATTACGGAATGTGGGAGTCAAATAGTGACCACGGGTAATATTAAATAGGTTTGACCACGAAGCACCGCAGTTGGTTGAAACCATCACGGCAACCGTATCATCGGTATGCATAGAATCAGCAAGAACCAAAGAAGTCAAATCAGAAATGGCAGCAGAAAATTCAAAAACATCGCCGGTTGCTGGCGTAAAGCTAGGGCCAACCAACCAATCTTTTCTTTTGGTATCAGCAAATCCTACCGAAATCGGCGTTCCCATGGCAATGGCAGCAGAGTTATTTCCGGTACCATTGAAGTTTGGAGCGGTTAACCAGTTAGCTGTATATCCTGTTGGATTATTACCAGTTCCCTCTCTCCATTTACGATTGGAAACCGCTTGTGTGTTAAGATTAGCTCCGTTGTAGTTTGTAAAATCTTGATTGAAAGGGCCACCATTGGCATAAAGTACATCCCTTGAATAAGTAGCCGAATCATTACAGGCTTTCAAATCTACACCAGGCGCGGCATTTACGCTAAATCCAAAACGATACGTAGTGTCATCAATCAAATCGTAAGTATTGGACATTGTTACGGTTAAGTTGGAATTCGGTGCTAACGAACCAGTACTGATGGTCACAGGAGTGAAAATTTGAGAATTGGTTCCTGCAGCTGAACCACGCACTTCTACCGGATTTGTGGCGAAGTTCCAAGTTGCTGTACCCGTGTTTCGGATGACTGCAGAAATTGTTTTTCCATATCCCGCCCAGCATCCTGTAGCCGTAGGAGTCATGGCAATGAGGGATAAATCAGCAGCTACGTTGGAAGGAGCTGTATATGCAACTTGAATGGTAGGAATATATGTTCTGACATTAGGCATGGTAGTTGGAAGTGCAGCACCACTAATTCCTAGACTATAATTAGCCGTGGTTGTACCTAAGTAGCCAGCTGTACCAACACTGCCACCAGGTGAGAATCCCCATTGAACTGCAGCGGTCATGAAGTTGGTTGCGGAACCACCATTCATGGATAATTCAACCATTACCTCAACATTCCCACCTGTGTAACTGAAGTTCGTGGAAAACGGGAAAGGTATGTAGCCAGTGGAGGTATTGAGCGTTTGGGATAAATTTTGATACACCAAAGTCGCTCCCGTAGTACTCCAACTAGAAGAAGCAGTTCCTTGGGTGGTGTTACGCATGTAAATGCGAAATGTAAAACTCTTTCCAGCAGCAGTAGCACCTGTAGTATTTTTCCAGAATGAAAGTGAACTTATGGTTCCACAAGTAACAATATTGTTGGTGGCCAAGTCACTTGCCTGATAAACAAAGCTAGTCCTTGTATATACTGCTCCAGGTGTAGCGGCATTTAGGTAGACGGGGCCAATGGTACCAACCAAGGATAAAGGCCCTCCCAGGGTAACCGTTGTTTGAGCTTGTGTGCTTGTAGCACCCAAGATGGCAAGAAACAGCCCCAACCAGGACCATAACCGCCGTTTAATTTCGTGTTTTTTCATAAAAATTGGTTTAGTTTACGTTTCAGAACTGGCAAACTTAACAAAAATTAAATGAGTTCAACCCCTTAGCATTTACAATTGCATTTCCAGGATAATTTTTTCATTTGAACAAAACATCCTACCCTTCAAAAAAAAGCAAAAAAATTAATAAAACATTGATTTTCTTAATTTTATGAATTACTAACAAAAAACGTACAATTTACTCAACACATTGAATTTCAGAGTTTTGAAACCTACTCCAATTGGGGTAGAAGGTTGGAGTAAAATTTCTTACCTTTGCCATCAAAAAAACACCCATGGCCCAACCATTAGCGACCTTAGCGCAAGCTCAACAACTCGGCTTACTTCCTGATGAATTTGAATCCATCAAAAAAATCCTTGGCAGAACACCGAACTTTACTGAAATGTCCATTTATTCGGTCATGTGGAGTGAGCATTGTTCCTATAAAAACTCCATCGCTTATCTCAAAACACTTCCTCGAGAAAGCGAAAAAATGCTCGCTAAAGCAGGAGAAGAAAATGCGGGACTAATCGACATTGGTAATAACCTCGGATGCGCATTTAAAATAGAATCACACAACCACCCTTCAGCCATCGAGCCTTACCAAGGAGCAGCTACTGGGGTTGGCGGAATCAACCGCGATATTTTTACCATGGGAGCACGTCCCATCGCACAACTTAACTCCCTTCGATTTGGAAAATTGGAAGAAGAACGTACCAAGTGGATCATCCGAGGCGTAGTAAAAGGAATTGGTGATTATGGAAATGCCTTTGGTGTACCAACGGTAGGCGGTGAAGTTTTTTTTGACGATTGCTATAACGTTAACCCTTTGGTCAACGCCATGAGTGTAGGAATCGTGGAAAAAGGAAAAACGGTTTCTGCCATTTCTTACGGGGAAGGAAACCCCGTTTTCATCGTCGGTTCAAGAACCGGTAAGGATGGAATCCACGGCGCAACATTCGCTTCGGGAGATATTACCGAAGATTCAGCCAATGACCTCCCATCTGTACAAGTTGGAGACCCCTTCCAAGAAAAACTGCTTCTCGAAGCCACCCTCGAAGCCATTGAAACAGGTGTCATCGTGGGAATGCAAGATATGGGAGCTGCAGGTATTACTTGCTCAACCTCCGAAATGTCGGCCAAAGGAAACAGCGGTATGATCATTCATTTGGACAAAGTTCCTACCCGTCAAGCCAATATGAAAGACTGGGAAATTCTTCTTTCTGAATCCCAAGAACGCATGCTCATTGTTGCGAAAAAAGGAGAAGAAGCTCCGCTATTAAAAGTATTTGAAAAATGGGATTTACAGTGCGAACAAATCGGCACGGTTACCGACGAACCTTTATTGAAATATTACATGCACGGTGAATTGGTGGCTGAAATTCCCGCCGAATCCTTGGTTCTTGGTGGTGGAGCTCCCATTTATCAAAGGGAAACCAAAGAACCTGCCTACCTTGAGCAAATCCGAAATTTCAATCCAGCAAGCATTCAAGTTCCAACCGATTTCAAGCCAATTATGGAACATTTGATAAGTCACCCCAACCTTTGTTCAAAAAAATGGGTGTATGAGCAATACGATTCCATGGTTGGAACAGTGAACATGAGTACCAATTTCCCTACGGATGCCGCCATTGTGAATGTGAAAGGAACCGACTCTGCCTTGGCCCTTACGGTCGATTGCAACAGCCGATACATCTTTGCCGACCCCATCAAAGGAACTGAAATTGCAGTAGCGGAAGCTGCCCGAAATATCGTTTGTTCGGGTGGTATACCTCAGGCCATCACCAATTGTTTAAACTTTGGGAACCCGTACAATCCGGAAGTTTATTGGCAATTCGCTGGTGCGATACAAGGGATGGGAAATGCCTGCCGTAAATTTGACACTCCAGTTACGGGTGGAAACGTTAGCTTTTACAATCAATCATCGTTTGAAGGGCCGGTCTTCCCAACTCCGACCATTGGAATGTTAGGCCTTCTTGAAAACAAAGAACACGCTCAAACCCTAAGCTTTCAGCAAGCGGGAGACAGCATTTATTTGTTAGGTAATTCCTCCAACGATTTGGGTTCATCTCAATACCTCTACTCTTACCATGGAGTAAAATTTTCCACTTGCCCCGAGTTTAATCTCGACGAAGAATTTTCTTTCCAACAAAATATTTCCCAACTATTGCGAAAAAATAGCATCGAAAGTTGCCATGATGTTTCCGATGGAGGATTATTCATTGCTTTGATTGAATCTTGCTTGGAAAATGAACTTGGATTTTCCATTACGACCGACAAGGATTTACGAAAAGATGCGTTCTTGTTTGGAGAGAAACAAAGTCGAGCCATCATTTCTGTTTCACCCGAAGAAACAGAAATGGTTGAATCTACCCTTAGAAAGTTGGAACAGCCTTTTGAAAAACTTGGGATGGTTACTGAAAAGAACATTTTTATTGATGAAATTCCGTTTGGGGATATTCAAGAATTTAAAAAGTCATTTCAAGAAAGTTTAGGAAATCTGATGGCATAATGTCATTTTCAACTGTTTTTATTAAACAAAGCAACCTTTCTGAAGGTTTATAGGTCGAAAGAAAAATGAATACCATGAGAAAAGCTAAAATTATTCTGTTCACGCTTTTGGGTTTCATTTTATGGAACGACACTTTTGCAACCCACCTCATGGGTGGGAACATTGGGTATGATTTCATTGGAACACTGCCCAATGGACAAAAGCGTTACCGCATCTATTTATTCATTTACAGAGATTGCGACAACGGCCAAGCTCCTTTTGACAATCCACTTCCATTGGCTGTTTTTGACGCTGCCACCAATCGTTGTGTTCAAAGTCTTCAAGTAAACTTCTTAAATTCGAATATCCGAAACGTTACACCTAACATTTCATCGAATTGTCCTCCCAATACGTTACCCCAATATTGCATCGAACAAGGATATTATGAAACGACAGTGGATTTGCCCGTTAGCACCCGTGGATATCATATTGTTTATGAGCGCTGTTGTAGAAATAATGCCATTTTAAACGTTGCCCAAAGTCAGGGTCAAACCTATACAGCATTCATTCCAAACACCAATTTCAACAACTCTTCTCCACGATTTTCCGATGTTCCTGTACCGTTCATGTGTGCAAATGATACCGTAACATTGAATAATTCTGCAACAGATCGGGATGGAGATTCTTTGGCTTATTCCTTTGTACATCCCTATGCAGGAGGTTCCACGGCAAATCCTCAACCGCAATATCTTGTTGGTGATGTTTTGAATCCGCCACAACCCATTAATTACAATCCCAACTTTAGCACCAATTTGCCATTTGGCCCAACCGGCTACAACTACATCGACCCAATTTCTGGAATTACCTATTACAATTCAACTACAACTGGAAATTACATCGTTGCAGTTAATATCAATGAATTTCGAAATGGGGTATTGATCAGCTCAACTCGAAGAGATATCCAATTTTTGGTTGGTAATTGCCCAAGCAATACCCCTCCTCGCCTTTCGGTTACACCTCCAGGTCCAGGGCAAACCAATGGTTCCGGACAAACAAACCTTACGGTGGTTGAGGGTAGTTTAATTTCATTTCCTATCACCATTCGGGATATCGATTCGGTGTATTTATCGGCAACAGGAACTCTTGCGAATCCTGCAGCAAACGGCATTGCTCAACCCTATCCGACCCTTACGGTCTCTCGGGGAATTGGAACGGTAAATGGCTCGTTTAATTGGCAAACCAGTTGCGCGCATCGAAGAAATGCGCCCTACGAGTTTACTATTGCCGCCCAAGACCAAGGATGTCCAAAAAAAACAAGCTATTTCAATTATCGTGTTACCGTATTAAAATCAACCACGGCTACTGGAATTATTGGTCCCAACCGTTTGTGTGAAGGAACCATCGACACCTTTAAAACCAATGGAGGCGACACATCCAGTTACCAATGGCTGATTTCAGCTGGAACGATTTTGGGTGGACAAGGAACCAATCGACTCATTGTACAAATGCCAACCGGTGGTGGAAATGTTCAGATTCGAGCCATTGAAACTTCCACTGTAGGATGCAAAGGAGATACGTTGTTCTCCAATTTCCGGGTCAATGCCAAACCATCATCAGCCTCTCAAGCTAATCCTAATCCAGCCTGTCCGGGAGAGTTCGTCATTTTACAAGCGCTTCAAGTAGCTCCGCAAAACAAATATTCTTGGACACCCACCACGAACCTACAAAATCCGCTTTCGCCAACCGCTGCTTTCATGGCATTCAATAACACCTCTAGCCAACAGCAGCGTCTCTTTCAATTAACTGTTATCGACACCACAACAGGTTGCTCAGATTCAGCCATTATTCGATTTTCCGTACGACCAAAGGTTGATGTTTTTGCCGGTAATGACACTACCGTTTGTCCAGGTATCCCCTTTTCCACAGGTCAGAATTTCAATACAGCAGTAGCCTATACGTGGAGTGAAATTGGTGGTACGTTTACCTCAAACCTCCCCAATCCAACCTTCAATTTTTCCAACACCACCAATTCAAACATCAATAAAGTTCTTGTTGTTGCTGCTTTCCGAAATCTAGACAACTGCAGAACCACCGACACCATTCAAATTACAATACGTCCAAAAGCCATTGCTAATGCAGGTCCAGACATTCGTATTTGCAATGATGTATCTGGAATCATTGGGAGTAGCTCCCTTCCTAACCACAGCTATTTATGGACTCCAGCATTAGGGTTAAACGATTCTTCTAGGGCACAACCGAGTGTTCACTTACAAAATTCAAGTCAGGTGCCCGTTACCTATCCCTACCTCCTTACCACCAATCGCAACGGTTGTTTTTCCCAAGATTCGGTTCTTGTAACGGTTTTAAATAAACCAGCAAAACCTATTGTTCAAGGAAATTTCTTTCCCTGCAAAAATAGTACGGGATTAACTTACAACGTTGTCCCTAACCTTGGATCTACCTATAATTGGAACATTGTAGGTGGAACGATTACGCAACGATTTAATACATCCATTACGTGTAATTGGGGCTTTTCAGATACCGGTTTTATCATCATACAAGAAAGAGATTCCATTGGTTGTTTGGGAGATCCTGATTCCACGTTAATTTTTATTAATCGAGCAAAAATTGACTCACTTTATGGCAATCCATCGGTTTGTCCATTCATTGCGGGGGTTCAATATTGGGTTGACCTTGATTCCGGAAGTACGTATCAATGGAGTGTTTTAGGAGGAAGCATAGCAGGTGGACAAGGTACTGACACCCTTCGTGTAAATTGGGGAGGTCCAGGAAATGGCTGGGTAAAAGTTATTCCAACCAATCGATATGGATGTGTGGGTGATAGTGTTGTGAAAAACGTTCTTAAAAATGCTTTACTCATTACCGTTCCTCCAGTTGGAGATACCGATGTATGTGCAGGGCAAGACTCTACCCGATATTCGGTTATTCCAACCACGGGATCTACGTATACTTGGCAAGTAACGAATGGATTGATCATTAGCGGACAAGGTACTCCGAGTATTTTGGTTCGATGGCCCAATTCCATTGGAACAGGCGTGGTAACCGTTTTGGAACGAAGTTCATTTCCGTGTGAGGGAACGCCGGTTACAACACGGGTAAACATTCATCCTTTACCCCAACGGATTCCAATCCTAGGCCCTGACACTTTGTGTTTAAAGGTCCCCGGCAGTTTCCAACTTAATGGATATCCCACCTCACAATTCATCTGGTGGGGAACTCAAATTGATTCCAATACCATTTTACCCAGAGGTAGTCAAGCCATCAGTGCTACGTGGAAAAACTCCGGAATTCAGACTCTTAAAGTACTTGAAGTAACCGAATTCGGTTGCACCTTGGATACCCTGCGCAAAAATGTTTTCATTCATCCCGAACCATCCATCATTGCTCAAAATGACACCACCATCTGTTCGGGAACATCTTTGGTCATTGGACAACCTTCAGAACCCCAGCGTTCCTACCAATGGGCACCAGGAATCGGATTAAACGATTCTACCGTATCCCAACCCACCTTTTTTTGGCTAAACCGAAACACCATCGACGACACCCTCGTTTATTTTAGAAAAGTCATGAATACCGTTACTGGCTGTCTTTCTTACGATACTTTCTCGATTCGAGTTCACCCTTTACCCTTGGTGTTTGCAGGAATTGACACCAATTTCTGTACTGATTTTTCTCACGGTTTAGGGGAACTTCCACGAAACGGATACCGATACCTCTGGCAGCCTTCGTTAGGGCTCAACAACGACACTATTTCCAACCCAATAATACGATTAAACAATCTTTCCGACACCCTGCAAAGTTTCCCATACATCGTTCGTGCAACGGAACCTTTGTTTGGCTGCAGCTGGCAAGATACCGTTGTGGTTGGTATCAAACCCTTACCCAAACCGTGGGCTGGTCCTGATCGGGAGGTTTGTTCCGACGACACCGTAGTTTTAGGAATTGGTCAACAACCCAACGTTCAGTATTCTTGGTCTCCACCAACCTATTTAACGGGTATTAATACACCTCAAACCATTTACCAAAGAAATAATCCAAGTCAATTTCTTTTTTTCGATTCTACCGTAGTATTAACCGCTACCCATCAAATTTATGGTTGTGTTAAATCAGATACGGTTTTGATTAAAATTAAACCTCGTCCAATGGTTCAAGCTGGACCCAATGTTAGGATTTGTTCTGAAGATTCCATTGGTTTGGGAATACCCGGTAACTGGCAGTATTCTTACCAATGGTCTCCGGTGGCTGGCCTTTCGAATCCAAATATTAGCAATCCAAAATTCGCATTGGCCAACCGCACCTCGAACAATCAGATCCTCAATCTGATTTTGACAGCCAACTTTACAGTTTATCAGTGCACTGCCAGCGATACGGTTGAAATTCTTCTTCATCCAGAACCCAACACCGACTCTCTTCGTGGACCGAGATTGGTTTGTGAGTACGATAGTCTTTCGTTGTATTCTTTGCCACTCAAAGTGGGTTCTAACTACCAATTTACGGTTCAAGGTGGAAGCATCATCGCTCAATTACCTGGCGGACAAGGTTGGTTAATTCGTTGGGGAGGAACCGGTCTTGGAATCATCAACTATCAGGAAACAGATTCCAATGGTTGTATTGGAAAATGGAGAAATGTAGTGGTTCGGATTGCGCCACTCCCCTTCTTCAAGAAAATTATTGGCGACACCATCATTTGCGAACCCAACATTACCAATGTTTCCTATCAGATTCAAAATGCTGTCAATACTTCCAATTATCAATGGTTTGCTTTAGGCGGCAACATCAAGTCAGGCCAAGGAACTTCTGCGATTTTGGTTGATTGGAATGGACCATCAACCCAAAAAATCGGATATGTAGAAACCAATGAATTCGGATGCAGCGGCGATACCGTATGGCAAAATGTATACTTCGATAATCTTACCCTAGAGCTGAATTACGTTTCCACACTTCCCACCAATGCAAATGTATTTGAACTGTCTTGGAAGGTTACATCGCCCGTTAATTTATTCAAAGGACAATATCAGCTTTACTATCGACCCACGGGTACTTCAACTTGGAATATTTATGGCGGTGTACCATTCACCCAAACTAAAGCTACTTTAGACCGACTACCTACGAATCAAGTTTATGACTTTAAGGTGGAAGCATTGAATAATTGCAATCGTTTATCTTCAACACCGCCTCACCAGAACGTTGTTATTTCGGGGCAAGCCAATAAAAATCAAGATATTTTACTCAGGTGGAATAGCTATAAAGGATGGCAAAATGGTGTTTCAGCTTACGAATTGCTCAAGAATAAAAATGGTTTACTAACTCCCGACCAAAGTGCTTACTATGGTCCAGATTCTTCCCAAAGGCTTGAATTTTTATTGGATGAATACCAAGTTTGTTACCGAATCATTTCGCACGAAAGAAATGGAAGCAATGAATCGTATTCGAATCGATATTGCCTTGATTTGGAACCGGTGCTAACCATGCCCAATGCATTTTCTCCAGACCTTAATGGAATCAATGACGCCTTCAAAGCTGCGGGATTCGCGATTAAAGATTTTCACATGGAAATTTATAACCGCTGGGGTGAACGAATTTTTGAATCCAACGACATCAATCAAGGATGGGATGGAACCCACAAAGGAAAAGAGGCCATGGATGGAATGTATATTTACGTTGTACGATATGCAGGCGGAAATGGCAGAATCAACATGTTGAAAGGCAATCTTTCATTGATTCGATGATTTACTGTCCTTGAAATACGAACTGAAGAATATTGGCTCCCATTTGTAGGGCTTTCAATCGCAGTTCGGGACTGTCATTATGAACGGTTTGATCTTCCCAACCATCCCCTAAATCGCATTCAGAAGAGTAAAAGCAAACCAATCTTCCTTGGAAAAAAAGTCCATAACCTTGAGCTGGTTTTCCATCGTGTTCATGAATTTTAGGCAAGCCGTTGAAATTAAATTTCTGATGATAAACGGGATGATTTGCGGGAAGGAGTTCAAAAGTTAATTCGGGAAAAACTTTTTTCATTTCTCTTCGAACAAAAAGATCCATTCCATAATTATCATCGATATGCAGAAAGCCGCCTCCTATCAAGTACTTTCGCATCACATCAACTTCTGAGGGATTTAGAACAACATTTCCGTGTCCGGTCATGTGAATAAAGGGATAACGAAACATTTCTGATGAACCAAGGTCAACATCGGGAATATTGGGATCGATTGAAGTACCTAAATTTTTATTGCAGAATTTTACTAAATTTGAAAGGCTGGTCGGATTCGCGTACCAATCTCCTCCTCCTTTGTATTTTGCTCGAGCTATTTTTAGGGAATAATTCTGGGAAGATGCCGATAAAATCATGGCACCCAAGAATAGGAATGATAGGCCTATTTTTTTCATATCAGACTAAGGGTTAGGGCCACAATCGCAGCGGTTTCTGTACGTAATCTTTCAGAGCCCAGCGAAAAAGGCACTCCCCCCTGCTCCATTAACCATCGAATCTCGCTTTCAGAAAAATCACCTTCCGGCCCAATGGCTATGGTAACAGGGTAAATAAATTCGATTGATTTCATGATCGTTGAAGAAAAGGATTCTAAACAATGCCCGAAATACCATGGATTTCGATGGGAATGAAAACCACTCTTAAGCGATTGAGGTTCATGAATTTGGGGAACATACGTTTTGAGTGATTGTTTGGAAGCTCCGAGAACTATTTTCTCGTACCGATCTTTCCGAAATCGTTTACTCTCGGTTCGTTCACAAAGGATCGGAAGGAAATCTGTAACTCCAATTTCAGTTGCTTTTTCGAGCAACCACTCGAAGCGATCTTCGGATTTTAAAGGAGAAACCGCTAAGGTTACTCTGCGTGGATTAGGCTCAAGTTTTGCGATTTCACTCAATTGAATGATAACTTCCTTTTTACCTATCTCATAGACCCAACCTTGAGCGATGGTTCCATTTCCATCAAATAAATGCACCACCTCTCCGAGTCGTTTTCGATGGACTCTAAGGAGGTGGTGCGATTCTTCCTCATCTAAAATGGCGAAAGAAGTGGATAAATCTTGACAATAAAATCGATCCATGTTATTCCTCTACCTTGGGCGGAGTAATGACGAATAAATCTTCATTTTCACGCTTCATTAGGTATTTTTCTCTTGCGAATTTTTCACGGGAACGAGGATCTTCAAACAATAATTTTTTATCCTCTTTCAAACTATCGATTTGTTTGTTTAGAAATTGAACTTGTTCTTTACGATCATTCAACTCCATAGAAAGATGTATTTGTTTGGGCAAATCATCATCATCAAAAAAAATCAACCAGGTTAA
>JACCDK011024732.1_pt1 | contig 17762 bp, 16 predicted proteins | sample 7445871 | NCBI WGS metagenome assembly JACCDK01 (sample SAMN15323436, study PRJNA562643) | freshwater metagenome | isolation source: river surface water | place: USA:Blue River Watershed | collected 2017-08-15
AGAAATTTCTTTAATTCCTTCTCCAAAGAAGTTCATTTTCATGGTAGCTGGCAACATCCAAGTTACCAAACCGTAGCATGCGGCAGCAGTTAAGGCAATCGAAACCCAGTTGCCTAAGTTTAATGCACCCTGAACTTGTTTTTCTTTAGCATCGTTGCTTGTAATACGAACAAGCATAGTACCAATAATGGAGAAAATGATTCCAAATCCAGCAATTGCCATTGGCAATAGGATTGGACCAATTCCACCAAATTTATCAATTATTTTACCATCAACCTGTGCTTGAATTAAATAGTTTCCAAGTACCATTGCGGCCAATACCGTAGCCACATATGAACCGAATAAATCGGCACCCATTCCAGCTACGTCTCCTACGTTATCACCTACGTTGTCCGCAATGGTTGCAGGGTTACGAGGATCATCTTCAGGAATTCCAGCCTCTACTTTACCCACAAGGTCAGCTCCTACATCGGCTGCTTTCGTGTAGATACCACCACCAACACGTGCAAACAAGGCGATGGACTCAGCTCCTAAAGAGAATCCAGCTAATGTTTCTAACACAACAGTCATATCTTCTGAATTGGTCCATTTCCCACCCATGAAGAATTGAAAGAAAAATATGAAGAAAGCTGTTAAACCTAAAACGGCTAAACCAGCTACACCAAGACCCATTACCGTTCCACCTCCGAAAGAAACTTTCAGTGCTTGTGGTAAACTCGTGCGAGCTGCTTGAGTCGTGCGAACGTTTGTTTTAGTAGCAATTTTCATTCCCATGTTTCCCGCCAAAGCAGAAAAAATAGCACCGAAAATAAATGCGATAATAATCAGTAAATGTGTTTTAACTCCAGGTACAAATGTAATTCCCGCAAGAACAACACTTGAGATGAGCACGAATACAGCTAATAAACGGTACTCTGCTTTTAAAAATGCAAGGGCACCTTCGTAGATGTAATCAGAAATTTCTTTCATTTTTCCATCACCGGCGTCTTGTTTCAACACCCATGCTCTTTTCATTGCCATGAATAGCAAGCCAATAACGGCCATCACGATTGGCACATAAATCATCATTGATTCCATACTAATTTGTTAATTTGTTAAATTTTACGCTGGCAAAAGTATAGTTTTCCGCCATGGTATGCAAATACGCAAGAAAAAAAGAAGGGTTACGTTTTTTATAAAACAGCTTGTATTTTTGCTTTGAGTGTACCCAATGGAAAAGCACCGCTTTCACGCCATAGTACTTCACCATTTTTGAATAACACAAAGGTTGGTACTCCACGTACTTTGAATTGAGCAGCGACATCTTGGTTTTTGTCTACATCAATTTTTAAAATCCGAATTTTCGTACCCATTTGTTTTTTGAGGTCTTCGAGCACTGGATGCATCATTTTGCAGGGGCCACACCATGTTGCGTAGAAGTCGACTAGTGTTGGTACGTCTGATTGTACGATATCTTTGAATTTTCCCATGTTGCAAATTTACGCATTGTCCGTCTTGGAAAGTGTAACATAGGCGACAAAAAAAAGGCAACTCATTGAGCTGCCTTTTTTAAGTGATTAGGTTATGTTATTGTTTGATATAGGTAGCCGTGCATGAACCTGCTCCTCCAATAAGTGGAGCGTTGTTGTCATAGGTATACGTTACGACAATGATGTTTCCTTGGTCATTCATTGTTCCAATTCCGGAATAGGTGATTTGTCCAACGGTTGCATCCACGGTTTGTTGTGGAATGGTAATGGTTGATCCGTTGATTGTCGCATTAGCTGTTCCACCGATTAAATTAAACATGTTGTCAATTGTTAAAGAGGTAGCACCGCTTCCTGCACTTATAACTGGTGCACTTGCAAGCGGGAAAGCTGTTGCCCCACAATTGCTACTCAAGTTCCAAGTTACTAACCAATTATCTTGTCCGATGACAACATTAACCGTTCGAGTTGCCGTCGTTGTTCCATTGGCATTTGTTGCGGTATATGTAACGGTATAGGTCCCTTTGGTTGTGGCATCCACATTACTCGTTGTTGTAACTGTAACAGTCGTTCCATCTTTGTTAACGGCAGTAGCACCTGCATCGGTGTAGGTTGTTCCAACATTGATGGTTACGGTTGCATTTCCATTGATGGTAATCGTTGGTGCGTACAAACATGTTCCGTCATCTTTTTTCGCTGACTCATTAAAGTTGGTTGCGGTATTGTCCGTACATCCTTTCTTTTTACAAGCAGTGTTTGTTGAGAGAATGAGTGCTCCCAGCACGAAAAGTCCAAGTATTTTTTTCATAGTATTTAAGTTGATTGACTCAAAAATAGCATAATTTTTAGTTAAAAAAAAACGGCACCCGAAGATGCCGTTTTCAACCAAACGATATGCACTAGTCTTGTAACACCTCTTCGCTTGTAGCGGGTGTTCCAAGAGCATTTTTGATTTTTTCTTCTAGTTCTTCAGCCAATGCTGGGTTATCCATTAAGATGGATTTAATGGAATCACGTCCTTGACCAAGTTTGGTTTCGCCATAGGAGAACCATGATCCACTTTTTTTCAAGATGTTCAAGTCTACCCCTAAATCAATAATTTCACCAATTTTCGAAATGCCTTCACCGTACATGATGTCGAATTCGGCTTTTCTAAACGGTGGAGCTACTTTGTTTTTTACCACTTTTACTTTCACGCGATTCCCGATGATTTCTTCTCCTTCTTTTAGTTGTGCTGCTCGACGAATATCAATGCGCACAGAAGAATAGAATTTTAAGGCATTTCCACCAGTTGTCGTTTCTGGATTACCGAACATCACACCAATTTTATCGCGTAGCTGGTTGATGAAAATACAGCAACAACCTGCTTTATTGATCGATCCCGTTAATTTACGAAGTGCTTTGGACATTAATCGTGCTTGAAGTCCCATCTGTGAATCTCCCATTTCTCCTTCAATCTCCGCTTTTGGCGTCAATGCAGCTACAGAGTCAATAATGATGAGGTCAATGGCGCCAGATCGAATTAAATTGTCAGCAATTTCCAATGCTTGTTCACCATTGTCTGGTTGTGAAATCAATAAGTTTGCGACATCCACACCCAATTTTTGTGCGTAAAATTGATCAAATGCATGTTCTGCATCAATGAAAGCTGCAATTCCTCCCTGCTTTTGTACTTCCGCAATTGCATGAATCGCTAATGTTGTTTTTCCGGACGATTCTGGACCGTAGATTTCTACAACGCGACCTTTTGGATACCCATTAATTCCTAAGGCCAAATCTAAGGTGATGGACCCGGTAGGAATCACTTCGACTTTTTCTACGGGTGAATCGCCAAGTTTCATGACGGATCCTTTTCCAAAGGTTTTGTCTAATTTCTCCATGGTTAATTGGAGCGCTTTTAATTTTTCTAGGTTTTGTTCTTTAGACTTTGACATATCGTTTGTTGTTTATGAGTTGGTTGACTCGGTGATTAATTTCTACAAATGTAAAGGGGTATGTTCGTAAACTATTTACGAACTAAATCAAGCTGCATAAATAGCCAAAACTTCTTGGGCGTGATTCTTTGTGTTTGGTTTGTCAATCACAGAAATCAAGGTCCCTGCTTCATCAAAAAGGAAGGTCGTTCTGTGAATTCCGTCATAGGTTTTTCCCATGAATTTCTTTTCTCCCCAAACGCCAAATAATTCCAACAAGATTCTTTCCGTATCCGCAAGCAATGGAAATGGAAGTTGGAACTTATCGCTAAATTTTTTGTGTGATCCGACAGTGTCTGCGCTCACACCTAATACCGCAATGTTCTGTTCCAATAGTGCTGAATAGTCATCGCGTAAGCTACACGCCTGTGCTGTGCAGCCAGGTGTATTGTCCTTGGGATAAAAGTAAATAACCAAGCGTTTTCCATGAAAACTGTTTGCTGATATTTCTGCGCCATTTTGGTCTAGTCCGCTAAAATCCGGAAGTTTCGACCCGATACTCAATTTATTCATCATGCTTAAATATTAATCGTTAAAAAGATTAAAAACTAATCAAAAGTAAAAACTATTCTCGAATAACAAAACATAATTGAAAAAAATGTTTTGAAAAAGATTAATTTTTAATCAAACGATATAAAAAGATAAACCAAGTGATGATGGTAAGGGAGCCTCCAATGGGCGTTAATGCAACGATTATTCCTTTCGGTAGCTGCCAGACATTTAAAGCAATCAATGCATATATGGAAAGGCAAAAAAGCAACATACCAATGGTCATAGCAGCCAATAATCGATTCATTGGGAAATTAAATCGATCCGTGTTTAACGCAAGAACAAAGATCCCCATGGAAAGAAATCCTTGGTAGCGCACCCCTACTTCGAACGAATTGAATAATTCAGGTTCGAGTATTTTTTTTAGTGCGTGTGCACCCATTGCACCTAAAAGAATGGACAGCATGATGAAGAGTCCGGATAGAAGTACGTATTGTTTTTGCATGTCACGAAGGTCAGAAAAATTCTACTTATATCAAATATGTATCTTTGTAAAATGAATCGACTGAAAATCTTTACTTTTTTGGGTGTGGTGCTTTTTGGTTTGACTCAATGTCAAGATGATCAATCGCCGAAAAACACGTTTGATTACGTGCAATTTCAACGCGTTGATTTGGCGAAATTCGATATTCCTGGCACCATCATGATTCCTGATGCTACTGCAGGAATTGGTGCTTCCTTCCAACCAGAAGTGGAGTATGATGAAGGTGGATACAAATGGACGATTTCTGTCGGACGTAATTTTCAATTGTTCATTGAAGATTACGGGGATAATTTATACCGCTTTGAGGAATTTAAAAAAGACTTGTTCAGGGATAACAAAAAAACAAACTATTTTGAATTTCAGATGTTGAAAGAGGAGAAAGATATTCTCGTTTACAGTCGAAAGGAGAAATCAGATTTCATCAAGGATAAAAAAGTAACGTATCACATTTATGCAGTGAAAAAAATCAATGGCATTTATTATGAGTTCCGAAATGGAGAACAAGGAGACTCGAAAAAAGTCATCGATTTTATGTATCACTCAATTCAATCATTTCATTAACCTTTTATGGAACTTTCACGTGAAAATGTCTTAACAACGCTCGGTAAAATCATTGAACCGGATTTGAAGAATGATTTGGTAAGCTTAAACCTCATTGAAGAAATGGAGATTTCTGAAGGGGGAATCAACCTAACTGTTCAAATTTCTAATCCCGCACTACATGCCCGAAAGCGCATGCAGGAAGCCATCGAATTTAATTTAAAACGTGTATTTGGCGAAGCGATTCAGTTATCTTGCGTAATCAAAGGAATGAGTACCGAAAACCGCAATGCCCGAAGAAAAATCCTTCCGGATGTCAAATACATTGTGGCTGTCGCTTCTGGAAAAGGTGGAGTAGGTAAATCGACCATCACTGCTAATTTGGCCGGCGGACTTCAAAAACAAGGGTATAAAGTCGGAATTGTGGATGCGGACATTCATGGTCCTTCCATGCCAACGATGTTTGATTTAGTCGGTGAGCGCCCAAAAATGGTAGATGTTGATGGCAAAGGACTGATTCAACCGGTGGATGCAAATGGAATCGGAGTACTTTCGATTGGATTCTTCACAGATCAAGACAATGCCGTAGTGTGGCGCGGACCAATGGCCTCTAAAGCATTGACCCAGTTATTTACGGATGCTCATTGGGGAGAATTAGACTTTTTACTCGTCGACCTGCCTCCAGGTACCGGAGACATTCATTTATCCTTGGTTCAAACGGTTCCATTAGATGGTGTTGTCATTGTGAGTACTCCACAAGAAGTGGCACTTGCCGATGCTAGACGCGGAATTAACATGTTCCAAATGGATACATTGAAGGTTCCAGTAATCGGTGTCGTTGAAAATATGGCGTGGTTCACACCGGCCGAATTACCGAACAACAAATATTACATCTTTGGACGAGATGGCGCGAAAAATCTAGCGCAGGGAATGAAGGTTCCTTTTTTGGGAAGTATTCCTCTTGTTCAAAGCGTGTGTGAGGCTGGAGATGCTGGTAGACCGGCTGTTTATCAGGAAAATACTCCAACGGCATTGGCCTTTGATGAATTAGTTCATACCTTTGTGGACGAACTTACAAAACTGAAGGCTAATACTCAATAGATGTCATGTATGAACGCGCAAGCTAAAGCAACTCTTTCAGAAAAAGTAAACGAAGCACTGAAACAATTACGTCCTTTTCTCCATGCAGATGGCGGAGATATGGAATTAGTAGAAATTACGGATGATGCCATTGTTCGTGTGAAATTACTCGGATCATGCTCTGATTGCTCGATGAGTCAGATGACCTTGAAAGGAGGTTTGGAAGAAGCATTGAAGCAAGCCGCACCGGAAGTTAAAGGAGTGGAAGCAGTCGAAATGGCTTAACATGAAAATCAAGTTTTTTGTCATTGGTAAAACGGCTTTTCCAGATGTGAAAGCAGGGGAGGACCGCTACTCAGATCGACTAAAACACTATTGTTCCTTTGAGCGAGTAGAAATTCCCGATGTTAAAAATCCAAAGGCACTCAGCCAAGATCAATTAAAGAAAAAAGAGGGGGAGCTCATCCTCGGAAAAGTTGTGCCGACAGATTACCTCATTTTGATGGACGAGAATGGATTGCACCAAAGTTCTGTCGATTTTGCACAGTGGCTAGATAAAAAACAGATGTCTGTGAATGGAAATTTACTCTTTGTAATCGGTGGGGCGTATGGATTTAGTGATGCGGTTTACGATCGAGCAAATGCAAAACTATCCTTATCCAAAATGACCTTTTCGCATCAAATGGTGCGCATGATATTTCTGGAACAGCTGTACCGAGCTTATACTATCTTGAAAGGGGAACCTTATCATCATTCCTAGCTACATGGAAATTCACATAGAAAAAAAACTACTTCATTTCAAGAAACCGAGCGGAACAAGTCGCGGTATGCTTTACGATAAACCCTCTTGGATTCTCCGCGCGAGTTTACCGAATGGAAATATTGCCCAAGGCGAGTGCAGTGTCATCCCAGGACTTTCTCCAGATTTCATCGATGACGTTCACTATGAAAATAATTTGATGCGCCTTCGTTCATACGTTCAGTCCAACTGGAGCTTGGAAGAAATGGATGGGTCACATGTTTTCCAGTCGGATAAATGGTTGCAATTGCTCAGGGAATTCCAAAAATCTCCGTCACTTATCTTTGGTATAGAGACGTTGGTTCGAGATCTACTTGGCGGAGGATCTGGGCTCCTATTTGATAGTCCATTTTCACGAAAAGAAAAGTCCATTCCGATAAATGGACTCATCTGGATGGGTGACGAATCGTTTATGCTGGCACAAATGGAGGAAAAATTGGCTGAGGGATTTAGTACCATAAAAATGAAAGTTGGAGCACTTGATTGGCAAAAAGAAAAAGCGCTTTTGGTCCAATTGAGAAATCGCTTTTCTGTAGATGAATTAACCTTGCGCGTGGATGCAAACGGTGCTTTCACACCTCAAACGGTTTTCCCCAAATTGCAACAATTGAGTGATTTGGACATTCACTCGATCGAGCAACCAATTCAAGCGGGTCAACCGCTAGAAATGAAAAAACTCTGCAGAGAAACACCAGTTGGGATTGCATTGGACGAAGAACTTATCGGCATGCATCAGATTCGCGAAAAACAGGAATTATTGGAAACCATCCAACCTCAATTTATCGTGCTAAAACCTAGTTTGCATGGTGGATTTCATGGTTGTCACGAGTGGATAGAATTGGCGAATGAACGTAACATTCAGTGGTGGATGACTTCCGCACTCGAATCCTCCATCGGACTCAATGCCATCGCACAATTCACGGCGACATACGAGAACAACCTGCCGCAAGGATTGGGAACAGGGAGTCTCTACACAAACAATTTTGATTCTTCACTTGTTGTGGAAAGTGGACAATTAAGGTTAACGTGATGAAATCAAAACAGGAATGGAATGAATTAAATGACGAAGAAAAAAGAGTCATTTTAAGAAAAGGAACAGAATATCCTTTTACTGGAGAATACAATTCTTTTTACGAAAAAGGCACCTTTATTTGCCGTCAATGTGAAGCTCCGTTATACCGAAGTGAGACAAAGTTTAATTCTGGATGTGGTTGGCCAAGTTTCGATGATCAAATCGACCATCACGTTGAAAAGGTTTTAGATGCAGACGGACGCAGAACGGAAATCGTATGTGCCCATTGCAAAGGTCACTTAGGTCACGTTTTTTATGGAGAAGGATTTACGCAAAAGGACACCCGTCATTGTGTGAATTCAATTTCCATGAAATTCATCAAAGACTAGCGACTTTTACAATTGGAAATTTCATCACAATTTTGGTACACCATGTCGTGAAGGATGATTTGCGCTGCTAAAGCTAACTGCGTATAATTTTGTGAATTATTTCCGAATCCCCCGGCAGTATTCTGCCACATGTCCATAATCAATTGACGCGACCCAACGGTAGGTTGGATTTTATTCACAACCGCGGCAACATTCATCGCTCCTGCGTGGTATACATGAAGTACGAATAAGCGAAACCATAAATCACGTTCATTGTAGGTCAAATTATGTCGATCTAAAATTCGTTTTGCTTCCGGAATACACACTTTGCTAATTAAACGTGCAGAACCATAAGCACATCGCTCAAAATCTTTTCGTTCGTCAACCGTTCCATTTACAGTCAAACCAGCGGCACGTGCAACTTCTGGCATTAATTGAAAAGCCCCATAAGCTCCGGTGCTTGATTTTTTCATTTGACCAGGACATTCAATCAACAAGATGGCTTGTGCATACCACGGATCTACCCCAAATTTCTCGAACGCCGCAATTCCTTTCGATAGAGAGGGATATACTTCATTGAATTTATAAAAATCACTTTTTCCGGAAGTAACATAGATTCGTGTGCTTGGATCAAGTCCGAATTGCGTTCTTAACTGAGCTCGCGTACTGTCTTTTTTCACTTCGCTTTGGAGATTCCATTCTTTCAGAGACATTTTCTTTAGGATTTGTCGGGTGCTCGCAACATTAATGATGCAAGAGTCAGGAGATAACATCATGATTTGCTTCCAAAATTGCGGCTGCGCAAGGACATCCCATCGATCCTCAAATAATTCTTCCGCATGCATCAATGTGCTCATATCATTCGATTTTTTCACAACGATTTTGTCGGAATCCCAATTTGGAATGGTTTGACCATAAGCAAGGCTAAAATAAATCGAGAGAATAAAAAAGAAGATATGTGGCATGTTTTGTTTGATTGAGTTTTCTAAAATTACCAATAAAGCTGAAATTGCAGATAGTGTTACACCGAAACTTTAAACATCGCTGTGTTGAATAAGTCCTTAAATTTGACCTATGAAATGGATTTACAAATTTCTTGGCCTGCCTTTTATCTTTTTAGTACGAATCTACCAATGGATCATTTCCCCTATTTTCCCTCCTTCTTGTCGCTACACACCAACGTGTTCTACGTATATGATTGAAGCGATTAAAATTTGGGGTCCATTTAAAGGAATTTGGCTCGGAACGAAGCGCATTGCATCTTGTCATCCGAGAGGTGGCTCAGGTTATGATCCAGTTCCAGAAAGGGAAATTAAAGAAGCTTCCAACCACGTTCACAAAGCACATCCAAACGATTGATGAACGAATGAAATTCATTTTCTTCGTGCAATAAGGATTCAAAATCAGTTTGCTTGGAGTTGCCTTCGTTGGAACTGGCCGACTGATTTTCCATCAAATCAAACCAATCCTTTAAGCGCAAGACTCCTTCATTCTTGGACGCGCTAAAATCACTGCTTTTTACACTGCATACAAATTCAATGGAGCTTTTCGCACGACTAAACAGTACATTTAACCGTTTGGCACCATTCATGAGGTTTAATGGACCAAAACGCATTTCGAATTTCCCTTCGGTATTCTTTCCATACCCAAAACTGATCAGTAAATGATCACATTCTTCTCCTTGTACTTGTTCCAAAGCCTTGAAAAAAATGCGGTCATCATCGATTGCATCGTTCAACGCAATTTGCTGCTTCGGGCTCAATTGCTCAAAAATTGCGGATAATTGTGCTTCAGAAAATGCAACAATTCCATATTTTTCCTTGGACAAAAGTGCTTTTTCCATTTTTTGAGCCACTATTTTAGCCTCCTGCAGGTTGACGCGGTTTTCGTAGCATCCATTCTCTACATATGTATGGATTAAGGGATTGACTTTTTTCGAGTTAACGGCAAATGTCCGCAAGCGACCACCGTAAAAGTGCTCATTCGAAAATGCAATCAATTCGGGGTGCCTGCTGCGGTAATGTCGTGTTAGTAATACATGTTGGAAATAATACGCGGATTGATGTAACACGTCGATTACGAATTCTTCAGATTTCCTAAAGTAACTGGATGGACTCATCTGTTGATGATCGCCAGCAACCACAACCCGATTGGCTCGCTGCAATGCTCCAAGTGCATAGCTCATCGGAATTTGTCCAGCTTCGTCAAAAATTAATAAGTCAAATTGATCCACTTCTAATGGATAAATGGAGGCCAATGAACTGGGATTAGAAAGTTGAATCGGTTTTAAAACGTCTAACCACCACCGTGCTTCGGATTTCCTGAGGTCCCTGATGGATTGATGCTGTCTCGTTTTCCCAAATTCTTTCACCAAAATGGATTTTCCTTTTCGTAGGATTCCTCGTAGTGTTTTTTCTTCTATGGAAAGTTTATGAACGGGTGCGCTCAACAGTTTTTGATAGTCGTTAAACTTCTTCGCTTGATGATGAATCAGGGTTTGAGCGAAATCATTTGCATTTTGTTTTCTTTCAGAAAGGAAATGAAGTAACTTTTTCTTGAAAGTGCGCATGTCAAAATCAATCATATGTGGATGCTTCGATAGAAATTGCCTCCAAGTTTGCTGCATAACTCCTTCATTCAATATTTCAACCGATGCTCGGGTGCTGAAGCGTTCAAATGTTTCGTCCGTTAATTGAGCAACCAACGGTAGTTCCAGTTGTAAAATCGGCAAGGTTTCCTTAACGCATGAGATAACTTCTTCCAATTGCGCGTCTTTTTCGATGCGAAATAAATGCTGCAAGAGTTGATTCAATTGATTCAGCGCGCGATTTGATTGCGCCATGAGCAGGCGTTTCTCGTTAGGCAGCTCTTGATACCAGTTCCAATCAGCAAGGGAATTATGTTGTAATAGTTGTTCAACCAACGGCAACTCTATGTGCAATTGAGTAAGCCCAAGTTCGGCAAAGCGCTGATCTAGTTTCGTTCTAGATTGACGCAGTAGAAGTTCCTTTTCTTTGGATGAAATGGCTTCAAATGCATCTAAGCCTGGTGTTCTTGTCCATTTTTTCCAGGTGTTTTTCCATTGGATACGTGCAAAAATTCCTTTTTTTTCTGCGGCTTCCTTGAGTACCTTTAATTCAGAAATACTAGGTTCTTTTAGCCAATGCTGCTGTTCGCTCGAGATTTCCGTTAATTCAATGCTGCGTTTTTTCCATTGTTTGATTGTTTTGATGAAAGAAACCTTGTCCTTACCTAAAAAACGACCATATTTTTCATAAATGTTGCCCTGAAATTGATGACAGAGAATCGCTTGTCTCGTCGCAATGTGTAATTCCTGAGGCGTGCGAATGCTAAACTGTTCGTTCAGTGTAACATGCAATTTTTCCAATTGGAAGAACTGTTTCAACAGCGTTTCGATTTCTTTGCTATTCTTCCATTCACTGGAGAGGTATGGCAAGCAGTCTAGCGTTTTTTCTTCCAACTTCTTAAGGATGTTCAAGTCTTCTTTCCATTTATGAAGTTCGGGAAATTTCCCCTGTAGCAACTGTTGTTTTCCAAATCTCTCTTGGAAATGTTCAATTGAAATAGTTGTTTCTGCTTCAAATGATTTAATGGAATGGAAGATTTGCGTTAATTGTTGTTCCTTCACTGAAAGCACAGGTGATTGTCGCTCGTTGATTTCTTGAACCGAAAGAAATTCCCAAGTATTCTTTAAATCCCGATAAAAGTCGTGCAAGGATGCATGAAAAGAAAGGTGCGAACAAAGAAATCCAAGGTTTTTCTGTTCCAATTTCTGCTGTAAAACAGTCAATGCTGCTTTTTTTTCGGAGACGATCAAAACCCGTTTGTTTTGTCGAATGCACGAGCCAATTAAGTTGCTAATGACTTGGGATTTACCGGTTCCTGGTGGACCTTGAACCGTAACCGAGGATTCATTTAACGCTTGAAATACCAGGGCTTGATCTGGGTCACTGGGAAATAAATAGGGCGGTTGAATTCCCCATTGTTCAATTTCTTCAGATGCTTCTTGAAAACCGAGTAACTGCTTCAATGGATGTGATAAAACCTCACTTGTCAATAATTCTTCTACCTCTTTGAGTAACTCATATCGTTGCGGATGAAAATTCCCATATAAAATAGCATCTGGTTCATAGGCTATTTTTTCATTTTCGAAAAAGTTTTGCAGTTTATGTCGTTCCTCAAAAGGTGGTGGTGACTCGCTGAAATTTATTCGATACCATCGCTCGAAATAGGGGTTAATGTAATAGAATGTATCCATCTCATTCGAAAATTCAATGCGCGACTTGTTGAATTTCAATGGAACATTGCGTAAATATATGGGAGTATGGATGAATTTACCGGTCGTTTTCTCCGTTATCATGAGCCCATAACTTTCACAAAATGGTTGGATTCCTATTTCGCGAAAAATTCGCTTGGATTCTTTCAGAATTCGCTGCGTTTTTGCAAGATCAGGATGTTGAATTTCATCCGTAGCTAAGGTTTTTTCGGTGGATACATGCACCAAAATATCATCTGACTGAAAATGAGTCAATTCATCCTTAAATGCCAACAGTTGTTCTCTTAATTCGAGCTCCATCGTTGTAAAGTTAAGTCCATTTTTAGAATGTAGGAAGGATTGAAAGGATTGGCGTTAAATTTACTTACATTTGCTTAGCTAAACCTTTCATATGCGTAACATCATGCTATCCTTTTGCTTAGTTGCTTTTTCCGTTATATCAGGAAAAGCCCAACTAACACTATCCGTCGCCGATTTCGCTACAGGTGGAGATACCGTTCGATTAAGCCAAACACAAAATTCGACCCTGGATTTTTTCACAACTGGACCTAATTTTACATGGGATTTCAGTAATTTAAATGCAAACTCGCAGTCCCTAAAAGAGTATACGCCTATTGGCTTCGGTTCCTTTTTGATCTTAGCAACGTATGGTCCTTTTGCTGGCTCCTATGCAGCAACTTATTTTAACTTGACAACCGAATTACCAATCGATCAATTGTCGGCATTCTTACCCGTTGAAATCAGTGATTTAAGTCAATATACGAAACGATCCAATGCGGCAATTACATCCATTGGTTATTCAATAAATGTTCAAGGCCAAGGATTACCGTTTAAGTCAGATACCATTGAAACACGCTATAGTTTGCCCTTAACTTTTGGAGATGTGCATGATTCTAGGGGATATACCTTTGTGGATTTAAATCCCGCAGCGGATATAAAATACGTCCAACACCGCCAAAGACATACAGAAGTAGATGGATGGGGAACCCTTACGACTCCTCTCGGAACATTTCCTGCTTTGCGCATTCGTCACGACATCAATGAAATAGATTCGATTTATCAAACTTTTTTTGGTACTGGTAGCTGGATTGGTACCCCACCAATTGACCGCACGGAATACGAATGGTGGACCAACGGAAAAAAGGAATATTTACTGAAAGTAGTTACAACGAATTTCAATGGAAATCAAAACATCAGTTCCATCGAATACCAAGAGCCCTACCTTGGTTTAGACGCAGGAATGGATGAATTATCGTTCGAACTTAGCCTATACCCGAATCCTGCAGAAGATTTGTGTTTTTTTGAATCACAAAAAGCGGTGGACAACGTCATTTTCTATGATCAATTTGGTGATATTGCCCTAGAAACCTCATTTAATTCCGTAGAAAAGGCCTACATCGATATTCAATCCTTGTCTCCAGGGATTTATTTTTGTCATCTGCAGACCAAGCAGGGGACAATCGTTCGTAAACTAACGAAACTTTGATACCTTTGTAAAGGCAAATCAGTCTATCGCTTTTTTAAAGAGGAAAGTCCGGGCAGTGTAGAGCATCGTACTTCCTAACGGGAAGGTCTCGAAAAAGGAATTTTTCGGGAACAGAAAGTGCCGCAGAAAGGAAAACTACCGGAGCGCTTGCGTGAAGGAAAAGGTGAAAAGGTGAGGTAAGAGCTCACCGCTTTGACAGTGATGTGAAAGGCAAGGTAAACCTTACGAACTGAAAGACCAAATAAACCGAGGATTGCAGCAATGCATAAGGGCTGCTCGTCCGATCTCGGAGGGTAGGTTGATGGATTCCAAGCGTGAGTTTGGAACAAGATAAATGATAGATAACTGCGTTGATTTTTCAGCAAAGGAAACAGAACCCGGCTTATGATTTGCCTTTTTTTCTTTTCTTATGAGCATTTACATTGACGAATTAAGCCAACAACTTGAGCTTAAACGAAATCCTTCACGCGTAATTGCGATGGAGAATTACATGAAAAACAAGTTTCCGTTTCTTGGAATCATGAGTGGACCCAGAAAGGAGGTCATGCGCGCTTGGAAAGCAACCTTGCCAGCGACGCTCACCCGAAGTGAAACCTGGGAGATCATTCGTGAATTATGGCAAAAAGAAGAGCGCGAATACCATCAATTAGCCTTGGATTGGATGCTGACTTGGAACATAAAGTCCTATGAAAAGTCGGACATTAAGCACATTTATTTTATTCTTTCCAACCAAAGTTGGTGGGATACGATCGATGGAATTGCTGTTCACATCGTCGGAAAATACGCAAAAAAATTCCCAGAGGAAATGCCTGGTATTATTGCTGAATGGATTTCGCATCCCTCTTTTTGGTTAAATCGTACGTGTTTATTGTATCAATTAAAATTTAAGGATAAAACGGACCTAGGTTTACAACAATCCTATATCCATGCATTAAAATGGAACAAGGAATTTTTTATTCAAAAGGCAATTGGTTGGAGTTTGAGGGAGGTTTCAAAGTGGAACCCGGATTGGGTAAGGGCAGTTGTTCAACAAGAAGAATTAAGTGGTCTCGCATACAGAGAAGCCATGAAATATGTTCCTTAATTTTCCAGCACTTTTTTGTAATTTCACCAACCATGAAGAAAAAAATACTCATCAGTTGCTTACTGATCTTCCAATTTCAATCGTTTTTTGCGCAATTCGGACCGGAAAATGGCGTAAAGAAATCTGCCCCTAATACCATTCTTGTTCAAAATGCACGCATCTATGTTTCCCCGAATTCGGTGCTAGAAAATGCGGATATTCTCATTGTTGACGGTAAAATACAAGAAGTAGGAAAAAACCTGAAAAATAAGGAAGCGCTGGTTTTCGATTATTCTGGTAAAACAATCGTTCCTTCTTTTGTTGAATTATATTCCAATGTTGGGCAACCGAAGACATCGTTCCATGAAGGGGGATTTCGGTTATCCGCACTGAACAAATCAAATATGATTGGAGCATTCTATTGGAATGAGGCCATTCACCCAGAATTTCAAGCAGCAAATTCATTTTCAATTGATGCCAAGTCGAATGAGGCACTCATTCAACAGGGATTCGGATTTGCAGTGAGCCATTTAATGGATGGAATGGTACGTGGTACTGGTGCACTCGTGTCCCTTGGAAATGATCAAGTAAACAAACAAATGATCAAAGATGCTGCAGGTCAATTCTTATCCTTTTCGAAAGGTTCTTCCATTGAAAGCTATCCATCCGCTCAAATGGGTAGCATTGCTTTAATGCGTCAAGCACTCTACGATTTATCCTACTATACTTCTGCCCCTCAAACTGAATTTTCAATTTCTTTGAGTGCTTGGTCCAAACAAAAGAATTTACCCATGTTTTTTAAGACGGAGGATAAATGGGAAATTTTAAGAGCTGAAAAAATTGCAAAAGAACATGACCTGAACTTCGTTTATATTGGTTCGGGAAATGAATACGCTGCCATTGATGCATTGAAAAAAATAAACCGAACAATAGTTGTCCCCCTCCAATTCCCAGATGCTTACGAACTTCGCGATCCATACATTGCACGTCAAATTCCTCTGAGCGATTTAAAACATTGGGAGCTGGCACCTGCAAATCCATTTCTTCTCTATCAAAACAACATTAAATTTTGCATCACAAGTCATGGACTTAAAAGCAGTGAACAATTTTGGAAAAACGTAAGACTTGCTATTTCTAAAGGCTTACCTGTAGATGCTGCATTGGCCGCTTTAACCGTGAATCCAGCAAATGAACTGGGTGTATTAGATCAAATTGGCACCTTGGAAAAAAATAAGTGGGCAAGTTTTTCGGTGTATTCTTCTGATCCATTTACCACCGAAGCACAGATACTTCATGCATGGCTAAAAGGGGATTTAATTCGCTATAAGGAACTGGAAAGTATTCCCATTTTGGGGAAATATACATTTCAAATCGATGGGGAAAAATACCTCGTTGAAATGGAAGGAACCAACGATAAACCAAGTGGTAAAATAAAATTAATGGATAAGGTCAATCCTACTTTGTTCGACACCATCACCAAGAAAGTAAGTGTTCAAATCATTGAAAACGACATCAATTTACAATTTACACCCTTTGCTCTGCAATCTTCAGGAATCATTCAGTTACATGGTAAAGTGAGTCGAAATGCAGCGGTTTTCGAAGGTGACGGAACCAACGAAACAGGAAAATGGATACAATGGTCGGCTATCCGATCAGAGAAAGCAGCTGATTCCCCCAAGCCTGTGGAAGTGAAGGCAGATACTTCTCAAATTGGAAATCCATGGCTGCCTAATATGGCTTTTGGCTTTCAATCCGTTCCGAAAAATGAAACAATCGTAGTGAAAAATGTAACCGTTTGGACTAACGAGGCAGATGGTGTCATGAAGAATGCATCAGTTCTAATCGAAAATGGTAAAATTGTGAACGTGGCAAAAAACAATGCCCTTCAAGTTCCAAATAGTGCACGGGTTATCGACGGAAAAGGAATGCATTTGACACCAGGAATCATTGATGAGCATTCGCATATTGCGATTTCAAAAGGGGTGAATGAAGGTGGACAAGCCGTTACTGCGGAAGTGAGTATTTCAGATGTAGTCAATCCAGATGATATCAATATTTACCGACAACTGGCCGGTGGTGTTACTGCGGCTCAATTACTACATGGATCGGCTAATCCGATTGGAGGATGTTCCGCTTTAATTAAACTAAAATGGGGGTCTTCACCTGAGGAAATGCTTATTCCCAATGCGCCGAAATTCATTAAGTGCGCGTTGGGTGAAAATGTGAAACAATCCAATTGGGGAGATTATAGCACAACTCGATTTCCTCAAACACGCATGGGTGTTGAGCAAGTGTTCTACGATGCCTTTTACCGTGCGCGTGAATACAAATCAGCTTGGTTAGCCTACAATGAGCATAAAACAGCCATTCAACCCAGAAGGGATTTAGAATTGGATGTGTTGGTGGAAATCATGGATAGCAAGCGTTTTGTTACGTGCCATTCGTACGTGCAATCTGAAATAAATATGCTCATGCATGTGGCAGATTCGATGGGCTTTCATATCAATACCTTTACACACATCTTAGAAGGGTACAAAGTTGCCGACAAGATGAAGAAACATGGTGTGGGTGGATCCACTTTTTCAGATTGGTGGGCTTACAAATATGAAGTAAACGAAGCCATTCCATACAATGCCAAACTGATG
>JACCDK010966354.1_pt1 | contig 17758 bp, 19 predicted proteins | sample 7445871 | NCBI WGS metagenome assembly JACCDK01 (sample SAMN15323436, study PRJNA562643) | freshwater metagenome | isolation source: river surface water | place: USA:Blue River Watershed | collected 2017-08-15
ATTTACGCTCACCTATCGCCTTCACCACATAAGTATGGTCAGTAGAGACTTCTTCAGAAAGATATGAACCTGCCATCGAAGGCTGTTTACGAACCTCAATTACCATCTCTTCGCGTGAAAGATTTTCACCTGAGAAGATACCCACCCTCATAGCTCCACGGTCGCGTAAATGCCGGGTAATTGCCCTTGTATCTACTCCTTGAATTCCTACTACGCCTTGCTGGATGAGCTCTTCCTCTAAATCACTTTCACTTCGCCAATTACTTGTAAGAGTTGATGGATTGCGTACAACGAAACCCGCGACCCAAATCTTGCGAGATTCATTGTCGTGGCGATTCATTCCTGTGTTTCCAATATGAGGTGCCGTCATCACCACTACTTGCTTGTGATAGGAGGGATCCGTAAGCGTTTCTTGATATCCGGTCATACCTGTTTGAAAAACGGCTTCACCAAAAGTTTTTCCCGAAGCAGCCCATGAACGCCCTTCAAAGATTCTGCCATCATCAAGTACTAGGAATGCTTTAGTCACTACTGATCCGCCCTATAAGTGAGTCGACCATTAAAGAATGTTGCCTGAACAACGCCAGGGAACTCCATGCCATGGAAGGGAGTATTTCGACTACGCGAAGCTAAACGATCTCGATCCACGCGGTAAAGTTGAGTTGGATTCATCACAACTATGTGGGCCTTATTTCCAACAGCTAGCGGTGCACCGTGGTTTTCGTATCGCCCAATTTGGGCTGGTACAAGACTCATTCTTTGGGCAACCTGGTCCCAATTCAACAAGCCTGTCTGAACCATGGTCATATTCACGATTGGAAGCGAAGTTTCCAAACCCAACATTCCAAAGGCGGCTTCCTGCCATTCGCACTCTTTAGTTTCGGCCGCGTGCGGGGCGTGATCTGTGGCGACGATGTCGATAATGCCTTCAGCAAGTGCCTCACGTAAGGCCATAACATCGCCTTCTGTACGTAAGGGCGGGTTAACTTTATAGATTGGGTCATACGTACGAGCCAAATCATCGGTAAGGAGAAGATGGTGTGGTGTTACCTCAGCTGTGACATTAATTCCCCGAGATTTAGCCCAACGGATAATTTCAACACCTCCCCGGGTAGTCACATGGCAGATGTGTAAACGCGCTTGCACGTGGTCTGCGAGAAGTACATCTCGAGCAATAATCGCTTCCTCTGCGATGGCTGGCCATCCTTTGAGCCCTAACTGAGATGAGACGAACCCCTCATTCATTTGACTACCTTGGGTCAGGCGCGGTTCTTGTGCATGTTGGGCGATAACACCATCAAATTTCTTAACGTATTCAAGAGCACGCCGCATGACTAACGGATCAGCAACGCAATTTCCATCATCACTAAAAATCCTAACGCGCGCAACTGAATCTGCCATGGCGCCAATTTCTGCTAAATGCTCGCCCTGAATACCTTGTGTAACAGCGCCTATGGGGAAAACATCGACAAGTCCCGCGTCCTGGCCTAAACGAAAAACCTGTTCAACAACTCCCGCTGTATCTGCAACCGGTGAGGTATTCGCCATGGCACTGAGTGCGACATAACCTCCACGAGCACCCGCCTTTGATCCAGAAAGAACTGTTTCTGCATCTTCTTTTCCTGGTTCTCGCAAATGTGTATGTAGGTCAACTAATCCCGGTAAAGCAACAGATCCGGTGCAATCAAGTTTGGTAGCCCCCTGGCTAGAGACTTCTGGACCTAATTCTGCAATCGTGTCATCTTCAATGAGTAAGTTACTTCGCTTTCCAGAAATCTCTACATTTGTAAGAAGATACTTTGTCTTCATAGCGACACCGACCCATCTGTGTACCCAGCAAGAAGCAGATAGAGAATGGCCATTCGTACGCTCACTCCATTTGTTACCTGCTCAACAATGACTGACCGAGCGCTATCAGCGCTATCAGCGGTTATCTCTAAGCCTCGATTCATAGGTCCGGGATGCATCACTATTGCACTTGGCTTCATCTTACGTATGCGGTCTGAATTGAGACCGAAATAGCGTGAATACTCCCGCGCATTCGGGAAGAACATCTCCGACATTCGCTCTAACTGGATTCTCAACATCATGATTGCATCTACTGTTTCCATGACGGAATCGAGATCGTATGAAATAGTAACCGGCCAAGTTTCAACTCCGACGGGCAACAATGTGGGTGGTGCAACGAGTGTTACCTGCGCACCAAGTTTGGTGAGCAAGAGTACATTCGAACGAGCTACACGAGAATGCAAAATATCGCCAACGATAGCAACATGTAACCCGGCAAGATCCTCTGCTCCTTGCGAGAGATGCCTACGAATGGTGAATGCATCGAGTAAGGCTTGGCTGGGATGTTCATGGGTTCCATCTCCTGCATTGATAACAGAACCTGACATCCATTGATTATCAGCAAGTCGGACTGCTGCACCAGAGGCGCCATGCCGAATGATTACTGCATCCGCGCCCATGGCTTGCAGAGTTTGAGCAGTATCTTTGAGCGATTCTCCCTTACTTAGACTTGAGCCTTTAGCTGAAAAGTTGATCACATCTGCAGAAAGCCTTTTAGCCGCCGCTTCAAAAGAGATGCGAGTGCGGGTTGAATCTTCAGCAAAAAGATTAACGATGGTGCGACCACGTAGCGTCGGGAGCTTTTTCATCGGACCATCAGAAGCTCGAGCAAGCTCCTCAGCAGTATTCAAGATTTCTAGCGCTTCATTCTTCGAAATATCCGCTATTGATAGTAGGTGTTTCATGTTGTTACACCTTCTTCAATTGATACAAGGTCTATTCCATCTAGTTCAGAGAGCTGAACCTTAACCAATTGCGTATGTGAAGTCGGCAAATTTTTTCCCACGTAATCAGCCCGGATAGGTAGTTCACGATGACCACGGTCAACCAGTACCGCAAGTTGTACAGTTTTAGGCCTGCCTATCTCACCGAGGGCATCCAAAGCGGCTCGAATAGTGCGACCTGAAAAGAGCACATCATCAACCAACACCACATTGCGCCCCTCAACCCCAAGAGACGGAATAACCGTAGGCATCAAGGCACGTGGAGGTCTGGTTCGTAAATCATCGCGATGTAAGGTGATATCGAGCGTGCCTTGCTGAACTTGTTTTCCCTCGATTGCCTCAATATTTGACGCTAGACGGGCAGCGAGGTGAGCGCCACGGGTAGGAATTCCAAGAAGTGTTATGAGTTCTGAGCCAGAGTTACGCTCAAGAATTTCATGGGAAATGCGGGTAATCGCACGCGCTATATCCGGCGCAGGCAGAGCAAGGCTCATCTTTATTTCTCCTTCCCCGCCTCGCAGGACGGGTCGTTAAAGGATGCGGGGCGATTGTAGCATCTATTTTTAGCTACCTGTGGATTTCCGCCGAAATGACTACTTCTCCATCTCTATGCTCACGCGATGAAGACCCCCATATCAGTAGAGTTCGTTTCGCAACGGCTACGAGCTATCCGTCACTCCAGATCTATGTCCCTCCTTGATGTTGAGCTCGAATCTGGCGGGTTAATTAAAGCTGTTGTGTTGGGATCCTATGAACGGGGATCGCGTGCGCTCAGCGTTAAGCGAGCCATACAGTTAGCGGAGTTCTACGAAGTGCCCGTTTATCACCTCTTTGGATCCCCATCAGCTGATTCAATAGAGAATCCAGACCAACTCCTCATAGACGTGCGGAGGATGAAAAAATGTGCAGAATCAATAAATCCAAATGAAATGATCTACTTGCAAACCTTGGCGCGATTTCTTACACATATACAGAATAAGCGCGAGGATTGGAACGGCGAAATCATCTCGCTACGCATAAGAGATCTCGAACCGATTGCCGTATTTCTTGGGATAACTCAGAAAACACTTTTTTCATGGCTGCAGGAGCAGAGGTTACTCTTCGTCTCCCAACGCTAACGAGCGATACTTGCCTTTATCTGAGATATTTTCCCAAGCACTCCATGGATATACCCCGCTGATTCATCCGTTGAGAGTTCTTTAGCAAGATTGAGTGCTTCATCAATTGCGATACCTTCAGGCAACTCAGGAGTCCAAACAATCTCAAAAATTCCTAATCTAAGAATGTTTCGATCTATCGCTGGGAGACGATCCATATCCCAGCCAACAGCATATGTCGTGATGAGTTCATCTATTTTGCGTTTGTTTGCTAAAACGCCTGCAATCAACTCTTTAGTAAATTCCCGAATTGGCCGTGCCTCTGGACCGTCTTCTACAAGATCTCTGGCGGATAAAAGATCGGCCGCTGAAGCACCGCGGATATCAGCCTCATAAAGAAGATCTAAAGCTTGCTTTCTTGCCTTACTACGTGCAGACACTAGTTTGCGCGGCCTAGATAAGAACCGTCTCGTGTGTCAACAAGAACTACTTCATCTTGTTTGATGAAAAGAGGCACTTGAATCTGAATGCCAGTTTCAACAGTTGCAGGTTTTGTTCCACCTGATGAACGATCGCCCTGGAGACCAGGCTCTGTGTAGGTAATTTTAAGCGCTACCGAAGCTGGCAGTTCAACATAAAGTGGATTTCCCTCATGGATAGCCACAATTGCTCCTGTATTTTCCAACATGTAATTAACTGCATCCCCCACGATATTTGACGAAATATTCATCTGGTCAAAATTAACGTTATCCATAAATACATAGTCTTCACCCTCTTTATAGAGGAAATTCATTTCACGCTTTTCAAGAATCGCAACATCAACTTTGACTCCAGCATTAAAAGTCTTATCAACTACTTTTCCAGTCATAACTTGCTTAAGCTTTGTACGGACAAAAGCTGGACCTTTACCGGGTTTTACATGCTGGAACTCGACGACAGTCCACAACTGACCATCGATATCGAGAGTCATGCCATTCTTCAAATCATTTGTAGTTGCCACGTATGCTCCAGTTCAAAGTTTTTACTTAGTAATTGAGTCAGAGTTTAGCGCATGAAAATTGAACAACAAAAATCAGGCGAGCAGCCCTTTAAGAGCAATCAAGGCAAGCACATACGAATTGGGACCGAAACCACCTATGGTGCCATTAGCAACGCCTGAAATTACTGACGTATGTCTAAATTCTTCACGAGCCAAAGGGTTAGATAAGTGAACCTCAATAAGAGGCGACTTTACCAATTCCGCTGCATCACGGATCGCGTAGGAATAATGTGTAAATGCAGCGGGATTAATGATCACTGGGAGATTCTCATCTGCAGCTTCATGAAGCCAACCAATGATTTCTGCCTCGTCATTACTTTGCCGAATATCTGCAGAGAAACCGTGGGTTTGCGCTGAGATTCGAATGTGCGAGACAAGGTCCTGATAATTCATATCTCCATAAATGGTTGAATCACGAATATCAAGACGACCAAGATTGGGCCCGTTAATGACAAGTACTTTCACTGGCTTACCTTCTCATACGCCGATATCAGTGCGGCTTCACTTGGGTTCTCTATCCGCTGTGTCTTTCCTAATTCGGAGATTGCAACGAAGCGAAGGGCATTTCCGCGAGACTTTTTATCGAGCTTCATGACGGCATAAAGCTCTGACCAAGTACCTTCTTGATACGAAGTTGGCAATCCGAGTCCAGTCAGGACGCTCAGATGAAGATCGCGAAGCTTTGGAGAGATGAGCCCAAGGTCATGGGATAAGTGAGCAATAAAGGCCAAACCGATAGCAACACATTCACCGTGTCGCAAGGTGAACTTGGAATGAAGTTCTACGGCATGGCCAAAGGTATGCCCGTAGTTGAGGATTTCTCGCTCAAAACTTTCTCTGAAATCATCCGACACAACATCAGCTTTTACCTGAATTGCTCGTTCAATTAGTTCTCGAGTAATGTCTTCTGAGCCGCGAATTTTCTCGATAGTCAATCCTTGGATGAGATTAAGTATCTCGGGATCTCTGATAAAACCACATTTGGCAACTTCTGCTAAGCCTGCCGCAAAATCTCGATCTGAAAGCGAAGAAAGCCACGCAAAATCAATTACTACTTTTTGCGGCGAATGGAAAGCGCCAATAAGATTTTTTCCATAATCGCTGTTGATTCCTGTTTTCCCGCCAATAGCGGCATCGACCATTCCAGCTACAGTGGTAGGAATGGCAACCCAATCTATTCCTCGAAGCCAGGATGCTGCAGCGAATCCAGAGAAATCTGTGACCGCTCCCCCTCCAATGCCGATTATTAGGTCACTTCGGGTGAAACCGGCTGCTCCCAACCAGTTCCAAACCGTTTCTAAAGTTCGAATTGATTTTCCAAATTCACCATCAGGAATTGCAAAATAAAAGAATTCAGCAGATTGCGAGTCAAATACAGGGATGAATTCCTTCATGTCTTCACTGTAGATAATCGCTATACGTTCGCGTTCCTTACTTAACTCTTGGACTACAGAAGTAAATTCTCGACCGATTTCAATCTCATATGTTCGTTCTGATCGTACTGAGACAATTTTCATATTGATGGATTCCAATTTTGTAGGACTGCCGTGACAATGTCTTCCACTGACATGCCATCAACTTGAATTATTGCATCTGCGATGGATTCGTAGATTGGTCGACGTTGCTCCATAAGAGTTTGCCATTGACCACGGGGGTTATTAACAAGAAGTGGTCGATCTCTATTAAAGCCGATTCTCGATGACACCGAAGAAAGTGAAATATCTAAGAACACAACATGTGATGCCACAGCCCGAAGAGCCGATTGAGCATCTATTGAAATTGGAGCTCCACCACCCAACGACAAAACTGTGTCATCTGTTAACAACTCATCTCTCAAAACTTGCTTCTCTAGAGCTCTAAAAGCATCTTCACCATCATCCAAAAAAATGTCTGAGATGGATTTGCTCACACGTGTCTCGATAATCTGGTCTGTATCCCTAAAAGTTAAATCCAATTTCTGGGCTAGCCGTCGTCCGATTGTTGTCTTACCCGAACCCATGGGCCCAATCAAAATAATCTTGGGAGCCATTATTTAAAACGTAGATTCTTCATATATGACTCATAATTGCGGCGAACTTCCTGAACTGAATCGCCACCAAACTTCTCAAGTACTGCTTCGGCTAGTACAAGTGCGGCCATGGCCTCAGCTACAACTCCAGATGCTGGAACAGCGCAAACATCAGAACGTTGATTGATGGCTTTCGCGGCTTCACCTGTCTTCACATCGATAGTGTCAAGCGCTTTAGGAACCGTAGAGATTGGCTTCATTGCTATTGAAACGCGAAGAATTTCCCCATTGGACATTCCACCTTCAGTTCCACCCGCGCGATCGGTCCGGCGTTGAATTACTCCATCTTTGCGCTCAATCTCATCATGAGCAACTGACCCACGACGGGTAGCAGTTCTAAATCCATCTCCAATTTCCACGCCCTTAATTGCTTGTATCCCCATCATGGCTCCAGCGAGTCGCGCATCTAGGCGCCGATCCCAATGCACATGTGAGCCAAGACCAGGTGGAAGGTTGTACGCCAGTATTTCGCAGACTCCACCCAACGTATCTCCATCAGAGTGCGCGGATTCGATTTCAGCAATCATCGCAGCGCTCGTTGCAGCATCTGTGCACCTGACTGGATCTGCATCAATCCGCGACATATCTGATTCCATGGGAAGTGGGTAATTTTCTGGCAACCTCGCTGAACCAATTGAAACTACATGGCTCAAGATGGTGATTCCAATTGATTGCTCAAGAAACTTGCGTGCGATAGCACCTAAGGCCACTCGCGCAGCGGTTTCACGAGCACTTGCTCTTTCCAAAATTGGACGAGCATCATCAAAATCATACTTTTGCATCCCCACAAGGTCAGCATGTCCAGGACGCGGCCTAGATAAAGGTGCGTTACGTGCCAAATTCGCGATCTCTTCTTCTGGAACTGGATCGGCCGACATCACCTTTTCCCATTTGGGCCATTCGCTATTTCCTACTTGGATTGAAATAGGTCCACCTTGCGTAAGCCCGAGCCGGATTCCACCAAGAATGGTTACTTTGTCCGCTTCAAAATTTTGTCTAGCACCCCGTCCAACGCCTAGGCGACGACGTGAGAGATGAAAATCAATATCCGATGTTGATATTTCGATATGAGCAGGAAGCCCCTCAATGATTGCCGATAGAGCTTGACCATGGGATTCCCCTGCAGTTATCCAGCGCATATACCTATTGTCGCAGATGGGAGTGAACCGCGCTGGATATTTTTTGATGGAATAGGGGACTAAAACGCTATAGCCCAGAGATATCCCCCACTTATAGCCGGCGCTAGAGGTACGGCAATGCGAAGATTGTGAAAACGCCAAGCATAAATGCACATCGTAAGCATTGAAAAGACCACGATTCCCACAATGAAGTTATCCATCAACCCTTGCGGTAGACAGAAGATTGAAAGCGTCACAATGAGTTTTATATCGCCTCCCCCAAGGTTACATAGAACCTTTGACAGAACTGCGAAAAGCAGAATCGGTAAAAGAAGGTTCTTATTGAATGCGAGATCTTCAAGAATCAGTTGAGCTAGAAGTAACAGTGCAACTGCGTAATTTGGAATACGATGATTGCGCACGTCGTAGATTGAAATCATCAAGAGGATTAAAGGCACTACGAAAACTTAGTGAATGGAGAACCTTTGAATATGAGCCTGTGGATACCTAAAGCGATTTCTCTAGGATTTGCCTCAAATAACTCGCCAACAATTCTTGATCAAATTCTTCCCCGGTGGCAATACGAAGCTGTTCAATACCTTGATAAATGAGAAGTTCAAGCCCTGACACCACCGGCAGGCCGATTGTTGTCCATTTTCTAGCAAGAACTGTGGGCCAAGGTTTGTAGATAACGTCAAAGAGCGTCGCCGAAATCTGATAGTCAATACCTTCAGCAAGCAAATCGGCAGCGCCGGCTGGCGTTGTATTGACTATCAGCGTGTATTTATCAAGAGATTGAGTATCTGACCATTTGAGATACTCAAATTTTGATCTGTTGACTATGGATTGAAACGATTCTCTGCGCGTGCTTGTTCGACCCATTACGGCTATTGAGTGTGCAACTCCATCAAGTACGGCGGCAATGGCTCTTGCTGTTCCTCCAGCTCCAAGGATAAGAACTGAATCAAATCTGCTAAATCCAACGTGGGAAAGAGAATTAATAAAGCCAACACCATCCGTCGACGTTACTTGCCAGCCTTGATCATTCTTATACAAGGTGTTGCCTGACTGAGATTTCTGTGCCAAGCCACTTATCGAATAACCAAGTGTCAATACCTCTTCCTTTAGAGGCATTGTGAGAGAAAAATAGGAAAAATCCTTTGAGCGAGCATGAAGAAATTGATGCAACTCTCCAGAATGAACCTCGATTGCCTCATAACTACCTTGTACACCGAGGAACTTGTAAGCGCTCTGGTGCAGGAGCGGAGAAAGTGAATGCGTTATTGGGAATCCCAGAACTGCACCCTTGATCATTTTTCGCTCCTAAACAGTCCATTCCGAAGATTTTTCTTGTACTCAGCCTTCCACAGATTGAACTGTTGCAGGTTATCGGTAAATCGCGTATCTGAGGGAGCGACTGTAATGAAATAGAGCCAGTCTCCAGGTTCTGGACTGAGCGCCGCATTCATTGCGTCTCGACCTGGATTATTGATTGGGCCAGGTGGTAGACCGTACCTTCGATACGTGTTGTACGGTGAATTAATCAGCGTTCCTTGCGTGCTCAGAAATATATTTCCCCGTGATTTCTTGACGTAGTGGACAGTGGAATCAAACTGCAAGGGCATCCCAACCCGAATGCGATTTCGAACTACTTGGGAGATCTTTGCGAAATCGTCTTTTTTGCCCTCTGCTTGGAGCAGCGAAGCGATGATGAGAAGTTCTTGAGGAGTAAATTCTGTCTTTTTCTCGTAGAAACCGGCCCCACTCATCTCTAACTCGGCTCTTGCAATCATTGAATTTAGCGCACTAAGAGCAGATGTTTCCTTATCAAAACTATACTGAGCTGGGAATAGCAATCCTTCAAGAGTTGTGAAGCCTTTTGGTTTTTTTACTTGTAAAAGCGCTTGTGATAGTTCATCGGATGCAAATCCAGCAGCATTCAGTTGTGGCAGGATTTCAGAGAGCCACATACCTTCCCTTATATTTATCAAACCGACGATACGCTTGCTATCGAGCAATTCAAGTAGTGCATTTTTTGCACAATTTTTCAACGTTAAACGATGATCGCCCGGAGCCACTTGTGACGAGCGCTGATCGCCAACTGCCGTGCGAAAGTATGACTCGGAAGATTTCACAACTCCCTGTTGATAGAGAGTTCTTGCTATCTCCACACCTGTTGCCCCTGCCTCGATATGCACAACTACTTCGCGGCCACTTGATATACATACATAGTCAGGTGCGGAGTTCTGCCCAGAGCGTAGAAAATGAACTCCCGCAGTGAATAGTGCGCCCGCAAGCACTCCAGCAACGACACGTGTCAAAACTGGCTTATTGAGCACGTTCATGGCTTAGTCCTGATTCAAGGATTTCAACCGCGGCAAGAGCATCGATGAGTTCCTTTGTTTCACCAATCGTTTTACCGCTAGCTTTGGCTTTCGATTGGGCATTTACCGTCGAAAGTCGTTCATCAATGAGCACTATACGAGTTTTTGTCACTTGTTGAAGTTCTTTTGCAAAAGTTCGGGCTTTCTCCGCACTTAAGCTCTCAGATCCTGACATATTCACCGGTAGCCCTACAAAAATCGTTACTGGCTCGATTTCCTCTAGAAGTCGCAGGATTTTTTCGAAGAGACTTTTATCGGTTGATTTAAGAACCGCCAGAGGAGAAGCCAATATGGCATCAGAATCACAGACTGCAACTCCAATGCGGGCATCGCCGTAGTCGAAGGCAATTCGCCGGCCGCGCTCCATCAATTATCTTTCGGATATAGCAAGAGTTATTGCGCTGAGCGCTTCAGAAATCGCGGACAAGTTCGTGCCGCCACCTTGCGCGAAATCATCTTTACCGCCTCCGCCGCCACCCAAAACTGTAGATCCGATCTTTACCAAGGTCCCCGCCTTGATTTCATTCTTTCTAGCGGACTCACTCACTGCAACTACCAATATAGCCTTACCCTCGACAACGCTGACTAGGACAACGACCGAATCCTTCACGCGATTCATTAACTCTTGGGCAATTTTGCGTAAATCATCTGCTGAAACGCCATCGCTAAGTTGAGTGGCAATAATTGGTCTGCCATTAACAATCTGAGCTTGGTCAGCAATTAAACCTATCTGACCCATTGCCTGTGCTGAACGAACTGCAGCGAGCTCCTTTTCTATATCCTTCATTTTAATGAGAAGTTCGGAGATTCTCTCTGGTAACTCTTCGGCTCGTGCTCCTTTAATAATCTCAGTCAGAGAGTTAAGAAGAAGATGTTCTCGGGCAAGGTACTTATAGGCATCAACGCCCACTAAGGCCTCAACGCGCCGAACACCCGCACCGATAGAGGATTCGGAAAGCAACTTAACCACACCCAATTGACCGGAAGCAGAGACATGAGTACCTCCACAGAGTTCTCGAGCCCAGTCGCCAACACTTACTACTCTTACTTGATCACCGTACTTTTCACCGAAGAGCGCCATCGCCCCAATCTTCTTTGCAGCATCTTGCGACATTGTTTCAGCGGTGACAGCAAGATTTTCCAAAAGAAGTGTATTTACTCTAGATTCGACATCATTTAATACTGATACAGGAACTGCACCGGTTGCGGGAAAATCAAATCGGAAGCGGCCTGGAGAATTCTCAGATCCTGCTTGAGTAGCGGTCTCTCCAAGAATTTCACGGAATGCTTTGTGAACCATATGAGTTGCTGTATGAGCACGAGAAATCGCACTTCTTCGTTCAATATCAATTACAGCGTGGGCGCTTGAACCGATAGTCGCCTCACCGTTGCGAATACGTCCACGATGAACAGATAAACCATTAACTGGCGTTTGGACATCATCGATTTCGATCACTACTCCATTAGCAAGGGTGATGAGACCGCCGTCAGCTAGCTGCCCACCCCCCTCGGCATAGAAAGGAGTGCGATCTAAAATAATTTCCACCTCACTCCCGGCAGAAGCCGCTTTTACGCTGGCGCCATCGACCAAAATGCCATTAACAACGGATTCGCATTGGAGTTCTTGATATCCAACAAAGGTTGTCGCTCCTGTGGAATCAGCAATCTTCTTATACTCGCTTACATCGGTGTGGCCGCTTTTCTTGGCCTTCGCATCAGCCTTGGCTCTATCGCGCTGTTCTGCCATGAGTCGCTTGAAACCATCTTCATCAACTTCTAAACCTTCTTCGCGCGCCATCTCGAGGGTGAGGTCATAAGGAAAGCCATAAGTATCGTGAAGTTTGAAGACTTCATCGCCAGGGAGTATCGACTTCTTCTGAGCTTTAACCTGACTTGATGCCAGATCGAAAATCTGAGTACCACTCTTGAGGGTTTGAAGGAAAGATTCTTCTTCTGAGACTGAAACGGCGAGAATTCTTTTTTGATCCGAGACCAGTTCTGGATATTGCGGACCCATTGCACCAATAGCGGCCTGTGTAAGCTCAGACATGATTGGGTCGTTCACGCCCAATAAACGCATATTTCTAATCGTGCGACGCATCATTCGGCGCAAAACATAACCACGACCTTCGTTCCCAGGTGTTACTCCATCTCCGATCAGCATCGCAGAGGTGCGAGCATGATCGGCAACTACTCTGAGGGAAACATCTGACTTTTGTGACTTTCCGTAAGTGACCCCAGTCAAAGAAGACGCCTTCTTGAGAATTTGCATAGTAGTATCAATCTCATAAATATTTTCAACGCCCTGCAGTAAAGCTGCCGTTCTTTCGAGGCCTAAACCGGTATCTATACTTTTTGCGGGAAGTTCTCCCAGAATTGGGTAGCCATCTTTGCCGCCACCTGCACCACGTTCATTCTGCATAAAGACGAGATTCCAGACTTCCAGATATCTGTTCTCATCGGCGATTGGGCCACCTTCTGCTCCGTAGGAAGGGCCACGATCGTAATAAATTTCTGAACATGGGCCACAGGGACCTGGAACTCCCATTGACCAAAAGTTATCTGCCATATCGCGACGTTGAATTCGCTCGCGCGGAATACCAATCTTCTTATGCCAAATATCAGCAGCTTCATCGTCATCTAGGTATACCGTGACCCAGAGTCGATTCTCTGGAAAGCCATATCCACCGTCATTAATAGGTCTGGTGAGCAGTTCCCAAGCAAGGGAAATCGCTCCTTCTTTAAAGTAGTCTCCGAATGAGAAATTTCCACACATCTGAAAGAAAGATGCATGACGGGTGGTCTTTCCAACTTCATCAATATCTAAAGTACGGACACATTTCTGAACTGAGGTCGCTCGCTTGTAAGGCGGTGTCACTTCACCGAGGAAATAAGGTTTGAAAGGAACCATTCCGGCATTTACAAGAAGCAGATTTGGGTCATCCGCAATGAGAGACGCTGACGGAACAACTGTGTGCGTGAGTCCTTGTCTATTATCAGATTCAAAGAAGCGCAGCCAGCGCGACCGGATTTCAGCGGATTCCACTATTTACAATCACCCACTTGAATTATTCAGACTTCTTTTTCTTGCGACCTTTGCTGATTTGAGCAGCGCTTAAAAGAGCTCCTGCTACCTTTACTGCAGGTCCATTCTTTTCCATAAAGTCCGTAGTGGCCCCGGTAATCTTTGTAGTGACATCTTCGACACTCTTAGTGATTTTTGCGAAGCTCTCAAGGGGACTATTAATCAACTCTAGAGTTCGGGTCGATTCTTGGAGCAGAGGAGTTGTGTCATCGGTGAAAGTCTTCAGTGAGACTTTTGCTTCGTCTACCAATTTACTAATGCGAAAGACTGCATAGGCAACAGCTATGGCAATGACAAAGAGAGACGCTGCAGCAATAATCGTAGCAATTCCACCTGGACCCATATCGTTAGCCTACCTGACTACCCCTTTGGAGGAGTCCAATCTATTGCGGCCTCTTTTCGCTGCGCTGGCGTGATTGGCGTTGGTGCACCTGTAAGCGGGTCGCCACCACTGGCTGTCTTTGGAAAAGCAATGACTTCTCGAATTGAATCCGAACCAGTGAGAAGTGCACACACTCTATCTAAACCGAGTGCGATGCCACCGTGTGGTGGAGGACCATAGTTGAAAGCTTCAAGCAGAAAGCCAAATTTACTCTGAGCCTCATCATCTGTAAGCCCAATAACAGAGAAAACATCTTTCTGAATATTTCTATCGTGGATACGGATTGATCCTCCACCAAGTTCAGTTCCGTTGAGAACGATGTCATATGCATAGGCAAGAGCTGAGGCAGGATCTTTCTTAAATGAATGAGCAAATTCAGGCTTTGGGCCAGTGAAGGGGTGGTGCACTGCAGTCCATCCACCATTGTCAGTCGGTTCAAACATTGGGGCGTCTACAACCCAAAGAAATTTCCACGCCTGAGAATCTATGAGATTACAACGCTTCCCAATTTCTAAACGGGCCGCACCTAACAACTGTTGTGAGGAAGCGCGATCCCCGGCAGCAAAGAAGATTGCATCTCCTGGCTTCGCACCCACGAATTGCGCGATGCCTGCTTGTTCTTCCTGAGAAATATTCTTTGCAACAGGTCCTCCAAGAGAACCATCGGAATTTACAAGAATGTAAGCGATTCCTTTTGCGCCTCTGGCTTTAGCCCAATCTTGCCAAGCATCTAACTCGCGGCGAGGTGAATCTGCACCTCCTGGCATAACCACCGCTCCAACATATGGCGCTTGAAAAACACGAAATTCAGTTTTTGAGAAATATGTAGTTACATCAACGAGCTCTAAACCGAATCGTAAATCAGGCTTATCAGATCCGTACTTTTCCATCGCATCCGCATATGTCATATGAGGTATGGGGATTGGTATGTCATACCCAACAGCTTCTTTCCAAACTCTCACAAGGATTTTCTCGGCAACAGCCAAGATATCTGCTTGGTCAACGAATGACATTTCAATATCGAGTTGCGTGAATTCAGGTTGGCGATCAGCACGGAAATCCTCATCCCGAAAGCAGCGCGCGATTTGGTAGTAACGTTCCATGCCCGCCACCATCAGAAGTTGCTTAAACAACTGGGGTGACTGAGGGAGCGCATACCAACTGCCTGGTTGTAGTCGAACGGGAACTAAGAAGTCTCTTGCCCCTTCAGGCGTTGAGCGAGTGAGATATGGTGTTTCGATTTCTAGAAAATCCAAATTATCCATCACGGAACGAATGGCCGAAGTAACTTTTGAGCGTAACCTGAGATTAGCAGCTGGTCCTTCCCTACGAAGATCCAAATAGCGATATCGCAATCTCACTTCCTCTGAAATGTCTACCTCTGAACCAGAATCAACGGGAAAAGGAAGTGGCGCTGATTCACTTAAAACAACAACTGAATCACCCATTACCTCAATTTCACCTGTAGGGATATTTGAGTTCTCATTTCCTGCAGGTCGAAGCGATACAACGCCAGTAATTTGAAGGCACCACTCTGCTCGCAGTTGACCGGCAATTTTTTCGTCACGAATAACCACCTGCACTGAACCTGTCGCATCGCGAAGGTCGATGAATGCAACCCCACCATGATCGCGACGTCGCGCAACCCATCCTGCGAGAGTCACCGTCTGCCCCGCATGGGATGCGCGCAGCGACCCTGCATCATGGTTTCTCAGCATTTATTAACCTATTTTCTCGAAACAATTGGGTTTGCGCTCAACAGAGACTGCAGCTCTACTGGCAATTGAGCAATCTTAACGGAAGTTACAGTTCCATCTTCCATGCGTTTGAGTTCAACTTCTCCCCCAGCAATTTCAGTGTCTCCGAGAACAATCACAAAACGAGCCCCTGATTTATCAGCTGCTTTCATCGCTGCTTTGAGAGATCGGTCCCCAAACGCCAGTTCGGTTGAGATACCTTGTTGTCGCAATTGATCTGCCATCCTGAGCGCCGTGACTTTTGCCTCTTCACCTAATGGGATAAGGAAAAGATCTGAGATGAAATTTTGACTAGGTAAAACATTCTCCGCGATTGCTGCCAGCAAGGCACGATCTACTCCAAGACCAAATCCGATGCCAGAAAGCGGTTGGCCCCCAAGTAACTCCATGAGCCCGTCATAACGACCGCCTCCACCGATACCACTCTGAGCCCCCAGATCAGCATGGCTAAACTCAAAGGTAGTTCCCGTGTAGTAATCGAGACCTCGCACCATCCGCGGATTGATTTCGAAGTTGATCTTGAGCTCCTTGAGATAACGCTGCACCTTGTCGAAATTAGCCGCCGCCTCTTTAGATAGATAATTAAGAAGTAACGGAGCATTTGACATCGCCGCAACCATTTCAGGCCGCTTGTCATCGAACAGTCGTAGAGGATTTAGCTCAGCTCTCGCTCGAGTTGCCTCATCAAGACTTAATCGGTCGTAATACTTCAAAAGATCTACCCGATGAGCACTTCGTGAGGCGCTATCCCCCAGCGATGTTATCTGTAAGGTGAAGTTCTTGAGTCCGATCTTCTTAAACCCTTGATAGGCGACAGAAATTACTTCGGCATCAATTGCTGGATCATCGACGCCAATGGCTTCGATTCCTACTTGATAGAACTGTCGATAGCGTCCAGCTTGCGGGCGCTCAGCCCTGAAATACTGGCCTGAGTACCAAACTTTGATTGGAAGCTGACCACGATCCAAATTCTGTTCGATCACGGCGCGCATTACTCCTGCAGTTCCTTCGGGACGAAGAGTCAGGGAGCGACCACCACGATCTTCAAATGTGTACATCTCTTTTGTAACGACATCTGTTGATTCACCTACCCCGCGAGAGAATAGGTTGGTCTCTTCAAATACTGGCAACTCCATCAGTTGATAGCCAGCGAGTCGAGCTGGAGATATCAATTGCTCACGCACCCATTCAAAGGCTTGTGATTCCGGCGGCAAGTACTCCCGTACTCCCTTCGGTGCTTGAATCTTCTCGAACTTCATACAGACAATTCTTTCAGATATGGATTGTTTTTTCGCTCGAATTTAATAGTGGTTTCAGGGCCATGACCAGGTAGCACGCGCAAGTCATCGTGCAATGGAAGAACCTTGTTTTGCAGCGTTCGAGCCATTTCGCTGGCGCTGCCAGTCGGTAGGTCGGTTCTGCCAATAGATCCCGCGAAGAGAACGTCACCACTCAGCAGCAGCTCCTCATTTATCGTAAACATCACCGAGCCACGTGTGTGGCCTGGAGCATGAATGGCTTCAATTCGTACGCCAAGCAGATCAATGATCGTGCCATTTCGCAATTCATGTACCTTCTTCGGCTCCTGAAAGTTGATTCCCTCCAACTGCTTGCGCAATTCTGGACCAACAATCTCGGCAGGAAATTCTATAAATCTGCGATCCTCAGAGTGAATGTAGGTAGGGATGTCATATCCGTCAGCTAAAGGTTTTATCGAAAAATGGTGATCTAAGTGCCCATGAGTAATAAAAGCTGCAACTGGTTTGAGGTTAAATTCTTCGATAATCATAGAGATCTCGGATGAGATATCCGGCATCCCCGGATCGACAATGATGCACTCCCCTCCAGCTTCGGGTGCAATAACCCAGCAGTTCGTGGCGAACATAGGTGCCGGAAATGACCGTACAAGCATGGCGGTCACCCCTAATTCTCGCGTGGATTTACTGCTTCTGGATGCACAGGGTACCTTTGACCTCTACAAAAACTACGCATATGTCAACGAAGGCCGATAGGACCAGAAGTCCTATCACGCTAAC
>JACCDK010823801.1_pt1 | contig 17751 bp, 17 predicted proteins | sample 7445871 | NCBI WGS metagenome assembly JACCDK01 (sample SAMN15323436, study PRJNA562643) | freshwater metagenome | isolation source: river surface water | place: USA:Blue River Watershed | collected 2017-08-15
GCGAAAGTCGGCGCGGGCAGCTTGGCTGTCCGCGCTTTTTCGTAGGCGGCGCCTGCTTTCAGCACCTCGTGGTCCTGCCACTGCCCGCCCATGATGGACAGGCCGACAGGCAGGCCCTCGATGCCCCCCATCGGGACCGTGAGGTGCGGATAGCCCGCGATTGCGGCAAGATAGCCCGCCCCGCTGCGGTCGCCCGAACTGTCGCCGTGGACGAGATCGGTGGTCCAGGCAGGCCCCCTGGTCGGGGCGACGAGGAAGCTCACCGCATTGTCCGCGAGCAGCTTGTCGATCCCCTCGATGCGCGTCAGGCGACGCAGCGTCGCGAGGTTTCTGGCATAGGCTGCCTCGTCGGTCGTCTTGAGCGCCCGCTCGAACAGGTCCTGCCCGAACCAGCGCATCTCTGCGTCGGCATTGGCGGTGTTGAAGGCGACCACTTCGGCCAGGCTGCGCGGTCCGCCCGTGCCGGGGCGAGTGGAGAGGTACTTGTCCATCTCGACCCGCAGTTCGTAGAGCAGCACCGGAAGCGAGGCCTGCCACATCTCGCCCGGCGCCGCGTACTGGACATCGACGAGCTCGGCTCCGGCGCGCTTCAGGTCTTCGAGCGCGGCATCGAACAGCGCCTTCATGTCCGCGCGGGTACCCGCCGCGCCGCGCAGCACGCCGATCCGCACACCCTTGAGCGAGGCGTCATCCAGCCCCGCAGTGTAGTCCGCGCCGCGCTTCGCCTCGAGCGTCACAGGGTCGGTCTTGTCCTCGCCCGCGATGGCGTTGAGGAGCAGCGCCGCGTCCTTGACGGTCCTGGTCATCGGCCCGGCGGTGTCCTGTGTCGAGGAGATCGGCACCACATGGGTGCGGCTGACGATCCCCACGCTCGGCTTGAAGCCGACGAGGCCGTTGATCGAGGCCGGGCAGGTGATCGAGCCGTTGGTCTCGGTCCCGATCGCGCCCCAGGCGAACCCTGCCGCGATCGCCGCGCCGCTGCCCGAGGAAGACCCGCAGGCATTGCGATCAATGGCATAGGGGTTGCGGGTGAGGCCGCCCACCGCGCTCCATCCGCTGCTCGAATTGGAGGAGCGGATATTGGCCCATTCGCTGAGGTTGGTCTTGCCCAGCATCACGCCCCCGGCGCGGCGCAGGTTGGCAACAAGCGGCGCGTCGCGCCCGGTGGCGTTGTCCTTCAATGCGAGCGAGCCGGCGGTGGTCGGCAATTCGCGGGTCTCGACATTGTCCTTCACCAGGACGGTGCGCCCGCCAAGCGGGAGGCGCTGCGCTGCGCGGACCTGCGCAGTGATGTCGGGCGCCAATGCGATCACCGCATTGATACCGTCAGGCCCGTCGTCGAAACGCATGATCCGGTACACCTGGCCGACTGCGGTGGCCTCGGCCGGGCTGCTCCTGGGGCCGAGCTTCTCGACGCCCGGCGGCAGCTCCACGCGCGGCACTTCAAGGCGCGCGACAGGCTTTTCCTCGGGGGCGGATTGCTGGGCGAGCGCGGCTGACGCAGTGGTGGCAAGGAGCAGGGCGAGGGCCGGGTGGCCAATGATGCGAAGGTTCATGGCGCGCAGGTTTGCCACGCCCGCCGCCTGCCGCAAGGGGCAAAACGCCGCCGGCCGCAGCTTCGCTCTCCCCGGCAATTCACAGGGACAAGGTAAACGCCCTTGAAATTGCCTCGCGTGCTCCGACATAGCCGTCAAGACTCATCTGAAGGATACGGCAAGCACATGATCGATCTGTTCGGCAACACCGGCGAGACCTACGGCACCCAGGGTCAGTTCACCCGCGACCCGCTGACCGGCGCGCTGGTGCCCGTGGTGGTCGAGCAGACCAGCCGGGGCGAACGCAGCTTCGACATTTTCTCCCGCCTGCTGCGCGAACGCATCGTCTTTGTCACCGGCCAGGTGGAAGACGGCATGGCCTCGCTGATCGTTGCCCAGCTCCTGTTCCTCGAGAGCGAGAACCCTTCGAAGCCGATCTCCATGTACATCAACTCGCCGGGCGGCGTGGTGACGGCGGGCCTCGCGATTTTCGACACCATGCAATACATCAAGCCGCGCGTGTCGACCGTGTGCATCGGGCAGGCGGCCTCGATGGGCAGCTTCCTCCTCGCCGCGGGCGAGCCGGGGATGCGCATCGCGCTCCCCAATGCGCGGATCATGATCCACCAGCCCTCGGGCGGGGCGCGCGGGATGGCGTCGGACATCGAGATCCAGGCGCGCGAAATCCTGCGTATCCGCAGCCGCATGAACGATCTCTACGTGAAGTTCACCGGCCGCAGCCTCGACGAGATCGAGAAGGCGATGGATCGTGACACCTTCCTTGAAGCCGAGGAAGCTCGCGCCTTCGGTCTGGTGGACAAGGTCTTCGAGACCCGCCCTGACAGCGAGGAAACCGGCCTTGAGGACGGTTCGGGCGGGGCGCCTGAGTAAGGTTCGGGATAAGCTTCCCCCCGCCGCATGCACCGGCGCGGGACAGGCTGCGACAAGCCGTGATCTTTGTGCGCCTTTGCGGAATATGGCCCCATGGTAAGATCACGAAATAGGGCACCATGTGTTGATTCATGGGGGCCACGCGATACACTTGACGAATCCGCCCGGGCCGTCGCGATAGCCAGGGCCGCGGATTCGAGGACACAGGAATGACCAAATTGAGCGGATCCGACAGCAAGAGCACTCTGTACTGCAGCTTCTGCGGGAAGTCGCAGCACGAGGTGCGCAAGCTTATCGCTGGCCCCACGGTGTTCATCTGCGATGAATGCGTCGAGCTGTGCAATGACATCATCCGCGAGGAAACCAAGGCCGGGATCGCCGGCAAGAAGGACGGCGAGATCCCTACGCCGCTCGATATCTTCACACAGCTCAACGACTATGTGATCGGGCAGGATCGCGCCAAGCGCGTGCTCTCGGTCGCGGTGCACAATCACTACAAGCGGCTGAAGCACTCGGGCAAGGCGGGCGATGTCGAGCTGGCGAAGTCGAACATCCTGCTCGTTGGCCCCACCGGTTCGGGCAAGACCCTGCTCGCCCAGACGCTGGCGCGCACCTTCGATGTGCCCTTCACCATGGCCGATGCCACCACGCTGACCGAAGCGGGCTATGTGGGCGAGGATGTCGAGAACATCATCCTGAAGCTGCTCCAGGCCTCCGACTACAATGTCGAGAAGGCTCAGCACGGGATCGTCTACATCGACGAGATCGACAAGATCACCCGCAAGGCCGAAAACCCCTCGATCACCCGCGACGTTTCGGGTGAGGGCGTGCAGCAGGCGCTGCTCAAGCTGATGGAAGGCACCACCGCGAGCGTTCCGCCGCAGGGCGGGCGCAAGCATCCGCAGCAGGAATTCCTGCAGGTCGACACGACCAACATCCTGTTCATCTGCGGCGGCGCCTTCGCGGGCCTCGACAAGATCATCGCCGACCGCCTCCAGAAGCGCTCGATCGGCTTTGGCGCCCATGTCGCCGATCCCGACAAGCGGCGCGTGGGCGAGCTGCTCGAAAAGTCCGAGCCCGAGGATCTGCTCAAGTTCGGCCTGATCCCCGAATTCGTCGGCCGCCTGCCGGTGATCGCCACGCTGCACGATCTTGATGTGCCGGCGCTGGTGACGATCCTCAAGGAGCCTAAGAACGCGCTGGTGAAGCAGTACCGCAAGCTCTTCGAGCTCGAGGACGTGGAGCTGACCTTCACCGACGACGCCCTCCAGGCGATCGCCGAGCGCGCGATCAAGCGCAAGACCGGCGCGCGGGGCTTGCGTTCCATCGTTGAAGGCCTGCTGCTCGACACGATGTTCGACCTGCCCGACATGGAAGGCGTCACCGAAATCGTGATCGACGCCGATGTGGTCGCGGGCAAGAAGGAACCGGTCCGCGTGATTGGCGGCGAGGCGAAGAAGGAAGAGGCGGCGTAACCCGTTTCGCCCTCAAACGGCGGGCGCGGGCCATCCGGCCCGCTTGCCTTTCCTCGCATAGGCTCGGGCGGCCGTTCGGCCTTGCGGTCCCTGCGCGACCGAGGTCCGAACTTGCCTGTATTCTGTCCCGATCATCGATCTGAAACCCCGCCCGGCCCTGGAGGTAGGCCGGACGGGGTCGGAGAAGCGCTGCCACCCGGGATGGGGGGATGGGGAGTGAGCGGCAGCGCCAGCTCGGGAACCGGTTACGCGGGCAGGAACACGCCGTCGGTGACGTGAATCACGCCGTTGGCGGTGATGACGTCAGCCTTGGTCACGGCGGTCATGCCGCCCTTGGCGTCGGTGATCACGATCTTGTCGCCAGAAAGGCGCGCGGTCAGCTTTTCGCCCGCGACGGTGGTGATGGTAGCCATGCCGCCGCTTTTCTTGATCAGCGCGACGAGATCGGCGCTGGTCACCTTGCCGGCGACCGCGTGATAGGTGAGGATCTTGGTCAGCGTGGCCTTGTTCTCGGGCTTCACCAGCGTTGCGACGGTGCCTTCCGGCAGCTTGGCGAAGGCGGTGTCGGTGGGGGCGAAGACGGTGAAGGGGCCGGGGCCGCTCAGCGTTTCGACGAGGCCGGCCGCCTTTACGGCGGCGACCAGCGTGTTGTGGACCCCCGTGCTCACCGCGACTTCGACGATGTTCGGCGCCGGGGTGGGCGCGTGATGGCCGTGCTGGTGCGCGAGAGCGGGAAGCGCGGCAAGGCCGGTGGTCGCAGCCAGAGCGGCGGCGGCGAGAGCGTTGAAGGCGGTCTTGGGGGTCATCAGGGGGGTCTCCGTCAAGGGATTGTCACGTCTGCAAGCCCCTCCCGCTTGCACGAGAGGTTACGCAGCCAGCGGCGTGGCGGATGCGATCTGCCGGATTTTACAGGTGAATTGCCCCCGGGGAGCGATGGGCCGAGCGGGCTTCAGACGCGGCTGAAGGCACCCTTGGCGACAACCGGGCCGGCATCCTTGCCCTCGGGCTTTCCACCCAGCGGCTCGCGGGTGAGGACCAGGCTGGCCCCCTCCCCGAGCTTCGCTGTCACCGCAGCGGGCAGAGCCATGCTGCGCACCTCGCCGGGCACGACGAGGCCCAGCGATTGCAGCGGCGTGCCGTCGGCGGGGACCAGCCACAGCTCGTGATCGTGAACGCCGTCAGCTGTCAGCCCGATCGCGGTGACAACCATGCGCTCGCTTTCGGGAATGTAGGTGACATCGAGCCTGAGGCCGGTCTCGCCGATGGGCACGGTGGCGACCATCGGCGCGGAGGCGGCGAGTTGGGCCGGTGCAGGGGCATCCGTGACGCGCGAGGGGGCAAGCGCGAAGCTCCACACCAGCGCCAGCGCGGCAGCGGCGCTGGCGATACCGGCGGTCCATTGCCAGCGGCGCACCCGCGCTTCGAGCGCGAGGAGGTTCGGTGCCGGAGCCTCGGGCGCATCAGCGGCGGTCTGCTGTGCCGCCACGCGCGCCGCGATGCCGTCCCACACGTGGTTGCCCGGCTCTGCGCCCGGGATGGCGTCGGAGAGCGGGACGAACCAATCGTCCCACCATTCCTTGCGCCAGGCAAAGGCCGGATCGGTCGCATATTTGCCGCGCGCGGCGAGCAGCTCCTCACCTTCGAGCAGGCCCAGCGCCCACTCGGCCGCGATCATCGGATCGTCGCGGGTCACGCCGTCTTCCGGCACGGTATCCTCGGGCCCGCTCATGCCGCCTCGCTCGCTTCGAGACAGGTGCGCAGGCGTTGCAGCCCGCGGCGGATCCAGCTCTTCATCGTGCCGAGCGGCACCTCGGCCGCTTCGGCCAGCTGGGCATAGGTCTTGCCCTCGAAGAAGGCGGCGCGGATATGGCTCTGCGTCTTAGCGTCGAGCGCGCCCAGGCACTTGTGGATCTGCGCGGTCTGCTCGGCATCGACCAGCAGCGCATCGGCCAGCGGACTCTCGTCGGGCAGGGGCGCCGCCTCCTCGACCGGCACCGCCCCGCCCCGCACCTTGCCGGTGCGCAGGCGGTCGATCGCGCGGTTGCGCGCAAACGCCGCCAGCCACGCGATCGGGCTGGCGCGCGCGGGGTCGTAGCGGTCGGCCCGCTGCCACAAATTCACATAGACGTCCTGCAAGGCGTCCTCGGCTTCCTTCCTGTCGCCCAAGATACGCAAGGTGATGCCGAACAGCTTCACCCGCGTGGCGCGGTAGATGTCCTCGAGCGCGTCACTGTCGCCCGCGGCGAGCCGCACCATCGCCTCGCGCAGCGCCTCGCGCGCCTCGTCGGCGGATTGTCGGGGGAGGGCAGCCATCAGCAGTCCGCTCCGCAAGGCTGGCAGGGCTGCTCGCCGCTCTCGATCTGGATCGTCGCATGGCCGACCCCGAAGCGGTGCTGGAGGCTTTCGGCGAGATCCCGCAGGAAGCTGTCCCCGGCCGGGCGGCCCGGCATGACGAGATGGACGGTCAGCGCGACCTCGGTTGTGGACATGGGCCAGACGTGCAGATCATGCACCGCAGTCACCCCGTCGAAAGAAGCAAGATGCTGTTTTACATCGGAAAGATCGATCCGCTCCGGCGCGGCCAGCAGCCCCATCGCAAAGCTGTCGCGCGCCAGGCCCCAGGTGCCCCAGCCGATCACCCCGAGAATGGCGAGGCTCACCACCGGGTCGATCCATGCCATGCCGGTCAGCACGATGGCGAGACCCGCCACCACCACGCCGAGCGACACTGCGGCATCGGCGGCCATGTGGAGATAGGCCCCCCGGATATTGAGATCGTCCTGGCCCCGCACAAACAGCATGGCCGTTAACGCGTTGATCGCGATCCCGATCCCGGCGACCACCATCATCGCGTAACCCTCTGGATTCACGGGATTCATCATCCGGTGGAGGGTCTCGAATCCGATCGCCCCGATCGCCGCCGCCAGCAGCAGCGCGTTGGCAAGGGCGGCAAGAATGGTCGAGCTCTTGTAGCCGTAGGTGAAGCGCCCCGAGGCCGGGCGCCTGGCGGCGATGCTCGCGCCCCAGGCCAGAGCCAGCGCCAGAATGTCGGACAGGTTGTGGCCCGCATCGGCGATCAGCGCCATCGAGCCATAGGCCAGCCCCGCGCCCGCCTCCAACATCACGAAAGCGGTGTTGAGCGCGATCCCTACAGCAAAGGCGCGGCCGAAATCGGCAGGCGCGTGATGGTGGTGGTGATGCCCATGCCCATGCCCATGCCCATGCCTATGCCCATGCCCCTGCCCATGCCCGTGGCCCTGATGGTCATGAGGATGGGCGTGCGCGTGCATGGCGGGTCAGTTGTAGACGCAGGCGTCGAGCCCGTCACGCCTGACAATGCCGATGCGCCGCTCGATACGATTGCCATGGCGCGCGATCCAGCCGCTCACGCCTTTCACCGCGCGCTTCTTGGGGCTGGGCAGAGCCGCCGCCATCCGGCTCGCCTCGTCGCGGCTCATGCGCGCCGCGGAGTGGCCGAAATAGCGCTGCGATCCCGCTTCGGCGCCATAGGTGCCGATCCCGGTCTCGGCGACGTTGAGATAGACTTCCATGATCCGCTGCTTGCCCCACACCAGCTCGATCCAGAAGGTGAACCAGGCCTCCAGACCTTTCCGGAAATAGCCGCCGCCCTGCCACAGGAAGACGTTCTTCGCGGTCTGCTGGCTGATGCTCGATCCCCCGCGGATCTTGCCGCCTTCAAGGTTCTCGCGCATCGCCTGCTCGATCGCCTCGGTGTCGAAGCCGCTGTGCGAACAGAACCGCTGGTCTTCCGCCGCGATCACCGCGCTCACCAGATCGCGGTCGATATTGTCGAGGCTCTCCCAGTCCTTGGTGATCCCGTTCTCGTCCATCAGCATGGTCGCCGTGACCGGCACCGGAAGCCACTTGAACACCACCACCAGCACCAGCGTGAGGCCGATGAAGCCGGCGATAGCCTTGGCAAGAAAGCGGAGGATGGTGCGGGCCATGGAGCGGCTCTAGCGCAGCATCGCGGGGCAGGGAAGCATCGGTGCTTGCAGACAGCGGCCAAGGGAGGTTAGCTGGCCGCAACACCAAGAGGGGAGATTTTCCGATGCGCCTGTTCCACATCGCTGCCAGCGCCCTGGCCGTCGCGCTGGCCGCCCAGTCTGCCCATGCCGAGGACCCGGCGACCCGCAAGGCGATCGAGGCCGATTACGACAGCTATCTCGCCCCGCTGTTCCTCGACTTCCACGCACACCCCGAACTGGGTTTTCTCGAAAAGCGCACCGCGGGCAAGATGGCTGCCGAACTGCGCGCGGCAGGGCTCGAGGTGACCGAGGGCGTGGGCGGCACCGGGGTGGTCGGCATCGTCCGCAACGGCAAGGGCCCGGTGATCCTGATCCGCGCCGACATGGACGGCCTGCCGGTCGAGGAAAAGAGCGGCCTTGCCTATGCCTCGCGCGCGAAGCAGATCGGCGAGGACGGCAAGGAATACCCCACGATGCACGCCTGCGGCCATGATACCCACATCACCGCGATGGTCGGCACGGCGCGGCGGCTGATGGCAATGAAGGACAAGTGGAAGGGCACCTTGATGTTCGTCGTCCAGCCCGCCGAGGAAGGCGTGCGCGGGGCCAAGGCGATGATGAAGGACGGGCTCTACACCCGCTTCGGCAAGCCCGACTATGCGCTCGCCTTCCATGTCGCCGCCGAACTGGAGACGGGCAAGGTCTCGGCCTCGGAGGGCATCCAGTATTCAAGCTCGGATTCGCTCGACATCATGGTACCCGGCATCGGCACCCACGGCGCCGCGCCGCACCTGGGGCGCGATCCGGTCTACATCGCCTCGCAGATCGTCACCGCGCTGCAATCGATCGACAGCCGCGAGATCTCGCCGGTGAAGCCGGTGGTGGTGACGGTCGGCAGCTTCCACGCAGGCTCCAAGCACAACATCATCTCGGACGAGGCGCGGCTGCAAGTCACCGTGCGCGCCAATGACGAGGAAACCCGCGAACAGGTGATCGCCACGGTCGAGCGGATCGCGGTCAATATCGGCAAGGCGCATGGCCTGCCCGATAACCTGCCGGTCAAGGTGATTCGCGGTTCGGGTACGCCGACGACGATCAACGATGCCGCGCTGGCCCGCCGCCTCAATGCGGTGATGAAGCGCGAGCTGGGCGAGGGCGCGGTGGTGCCCTTTGAGCAGCGCAATATGGGCGCGGAGGACTTCACCTATTTCGTCGGTCCCGATACGGGCGTGCCGGGCTACTACTTCGCGGTCGGCGGCACCACGCCCGAACGGATCGCGGCGGCCAAGGCGGGCGGCCCGCCGATCGCCGGGCATCACTCCCCGCTGTTCCAGGTCGCCCCGCGCGAAAGCGTGACGCTGGGCACACGGGCGATGGTCGCAGCGGTGCTGGACCTTGCCAAGGGCAAGTGACGTTCTGCAAATGTTTCACGTGAAACATTGCCGCTGAAAGGGCGCTGGAGGATTTCCGGCGCCCTTCTGGCGCGGCGTGGCGGTCGGTGACGGCCTGCTCTGCCTGTTCCGGGGCGTTAAGGAAAAATATTGTTTTTCAGCAGCTTCCGGTCATGGCGACCGGCCGGCTTGCGGCGCTTGGCGGGCGCGGGCCGGGTGCCAGGCCCGGGCTGCTGTCGTCCAACCGCCGCCATTGACTGCGCAAGCACGCCGCAGAACGCGTCTGGAACGGGTCTGGAGGGGGTCTGGATCGATATGGCGCCGGTCTGGATCGCGCTGGGGCCGGGCGATGGGCGACCAACAGATCGGCGAATTCGTGCGGCCTTGCGTCCTACCGGCGAAACCGGCGCCCACGAAAAAGCCCCCCGATCCTGCGACCGGGGGGCTTTTCATGTTCCAGCCCTATCCGCCTCAGGCGATGCCCGGCAGCAGGCGCTCGCCCGCGATCCGCTGCATCGCCTTTTGCAGCTTCTCGAAGGCGCGCACCTCGATCTGGCGGATGCGTTCGCGGCTGACGTCGTATTCCTGGCTGAGTTCCTCCAGCGTCTGCGGCTTGTCGGTCAACCGGCGCTCGGTGAGGATGTGGCGTTCGCGTTCATTGAGGCTGTTCATCGCCTCGGCCAGCATCGCCATGCGCATCTGGCTTTCCTCGGCCTCGGCGACGGTCTCGTCCTGAAGCGGGCGATCATCCGCCAGCCAGTCCTGCCATTCGCCCGAGCCTTCCTCGGCGCCGCGCAGGCTGACGTTGAGCGAGGCATCGCCGCCCATCATCATGCGCCGGTTCATGTTGACGACTTCCTGCTCAGGCACGCCGAGATCGGTCGCGATCTTGGTCACGTCTTCCGGGCTGAGGTCGGAGTCCTCATAGGCCTCGAGCTGCTTCTTCATCCGGCGAAGGTTGAAGAACAGCTTCTTCTGGGCCGCGGTGGTGCCCATCTTCACGAGGCTCCACGAGCGCAGGATGAACTCCTGGATCGAGGCCTTGATCCACCACATCGCATAGGTCGCAAGGCGGAAGCCGCGATCGGGTTCGAACTTCTTGACGCCCTGCATCAGGCCCACGTTGCCTTCCGAGATGAGGTCGGACACGGGCAGGCCATAGCCGCGGTAACCCATCGCGATCTTGGCGACGAGCCGCAGGTGGCTGGAGACGAGCTGGGCGGCAGCTTCGGGATCCTCGTGTTCCTGGTAACGCTTGGCGAGCATGTATTCCTGCTCGGCAGTGAGGACCGGGAACTTGCGGATTTCCGAGAGATAGCGGTTGAGGCTCTGCTCACCGCTCAGCGCCGGGACCGAAGGCGACTTCGATCGGGCGGTTTGGGACTTGGTCACTTCGTACCTAACCTTTCTGACGTCGACCGCGTTTGGCAGGACCCCTGATGGGCATCCCGCGCTGTGGGCCACGGGTTATGCATATACGCGAAAAATCAGCAGATGGTTGCGCTTTTCATCGATCAATATGGCGCAGTTGGTCGATCAATTGCGCCATGTCCGCCGGAAGATCGCTCCGGAATTGCACGAATTCGCCGGTGAGGGGGTGGGCGAACCCCAGCTCGGCGGCGTGGAGGGCCTGCCGGGCAAAGCCGAGTCGCTCGAGCGCCGGGCGCAGGGATTTCGGTGTCTTGCCATAGGCCGGGTCCCCCAATAGCGGGTGGCCGATTGACGCGCAGTGAACGCGCACCTGGTGGGTGCGACCGGTTTCCAGCCGGCATTCGATCACGGCGGCATCATCCAGCCGTTCCAGCACCTTGTAATGGGTGATGGCGCTTTTGCCGCGCGAGGAATTGTTGGGCAGCACCGTCATTTTCTTTCGGTCGCCGTCCGAGCGGCCGATGCGCGCCTCGATCCGGCCCTCGCCCGGGGCAGGGCGCCCGGCGCAGACCGCGATGTAGCGGCGGTGGACGGTGTGGGCGGCGAACTGCACCGCGAGGCCTTCATGCGCGGCATCGGACTTGGCGACCACGATCAGCCCCGAGGTGTCCTTGTCGATGCGGTGGACAATCCCCGGCCGGGCAATGCCATTGATGCCCGACAGCCTGCCGCGGCAGTGGTGCAGCAGGGCGTTGACCAGCGTGCCGGTGATGTTGCCGACTGCCGGGTGGACGACCATCCCCGCCGGCTTGTCGACCACGATCAGGTGCTCGTCCTCGAAGGCGATGGAGAGCGGGATGTCCTCGGGCGCGGCCTCGGCCGGCATGGCGGCGGCCAGGAGGATGCGGAAGGGCGTGCCGGCGACGACCTTGGCCGACGCGCTGGTCGCGGTCTTGCCCGCCAGATCGACCCGCCCTTCCTCGATCAATCCCTGCACCCGCGCGCGCGACAGACCCGTCGCATCCGCCAGGGCCTTGTCGAGGCGGGCGGGGGTTTCGAGGGTGCCGGTGATGATTTCGTTCGCGGACATGCTATGGCCATGCGCGATGAGGCTCGAAGTGACAAGCGAAGCTCTCGCCGCGATGCGTGCCGCCGCTGCGGCCGCGCATCCGCACGAGGCCTGCGGGATCCTGCTCGGGGAGGGCGGGCGGATCACCGCCTTGCGCGAGACCCGCAATGTCCATCCCTCGCCCGCGAGCCATTTCGAGATCGACCCGCAGGCGCTGATCGACGCGCACCGTGCCGCGCGCGCCGGGGGGGCTGAGGTGCTCGGCTATTTCCACTCCCACCCCTCCGGTCCGGCCGCCCCCTCCGCCACCGACCGCGCCTCGGCCAGCGGGGACGGCCGGGTCTGGGCGATCAGCGGGGCGGGGGACATCACGTTCTGGAGAGACGGGGAAGCGGGTTTCGCCGCACTTTCCTTCTGCCTCGCCGGTGGTTAGGACAGCGCCCATGATGTCCCAGACCGATCTTGCCGCGATGCTGTGCTCGCGCCTGTGCCACGATATGCTCTCGCCAGTCGGCGCGATCGCCAACGGGCTCGAACTGCTCGCCGACGAGCCCGATCCCGAGATGCGCGCCAAGGTCATCGAGCTGCTCGAGCAATCGGCGCGGATCAGCACCGACAAGCTCAAGTTCTTCCGCCTCGCCTTCGGGGCGGCGGGCGGCTTTGGCGAGGCGATCCCGGTCGACGAGGCCAAGGCCGTGATCCAGGCGCTGGCATCGGACGCCAAGCGCGTCGAGGTCCACTGGGCCATTGCCGAGCCGAGCCTGCCCAAGCCCGCGGTCAAGGTGCTGCTCAACCTCGCGCAGATCGCGCTCGATGCCCTGGTCCGCGGCGGCACGCTCGACATCGGGGCGGAGCGGCGCGACGGAGCGGTCGAGATCGTCGCCCGCGCCCGGGCCGAGCGGATCGCCTTCGACGAGACCATCGGCCGCGCGTTGCAAGGCGATCTCGACGAGACCGAGATCACCAGCCGCACCGCTGCCGCGCACATGATCGCGGTGCTTGCCGACGAGATGAACGGCGGCCTCCAGTACAAGCTGGGCGACGGCGCGCTGGTGCTGGGCGCGGTCCTGCCCGAGCCAGACGGAATGATCGGCTAGGATCGCGGGCGTGTCGGGGGGCATGAGAGACGAGCTGGTCCACCGCGAGGTGCTCTCGCCCAATCACGGGACACGGACGCTGCCGATCTCGATGGTGGTGATCCACTATACCGAGATGAAGCCGGTCGAGGCGGCCATCGCCCGGATGTGCGACCCGGCCAGTTCGGTCAGCGCGCATTACTGCATCACGGAAGCGGGCGAGGTGATCCGCCTCGTCCCCGAGGATCGCCGCGCGTGGCACGCCGGGGCGAGCTACTGGCGCGGCATCCCCGACGTGAACTCCGCGAGCATCGGGATCGAGCTCGACCATCCCGGCCACGCGCCCGCGAACGGGGGCTACCGCGGCTTTGCCGAGGCGCAGATCGACGCGCTGATCCCCCTGCTCGCGCGCATCGTGAAGCAATATGACATCCCGCGCGCCAATGTCGTGGGCCATTCCGATGTCGCGCCGATGCGCAAGATCGATCCGGGCGAGCTGTTCCCGTGGGACCGCCTCGCCGAATACCGCCTGTGCCTGCCCCGGCCCGCGTGCCTCGCCGCCGGCAATCCCTTTCACAACGAGGGCAGCTTCTTTCTCGCGCTGGAACGCTTCGGCTACGACATCACCGATTCCGCCAAGGCGGTCGAGGCCTTCGAGCGGCGCTGGCGGCCCGGGCGGATCACCGGCGTGCCCGATGGCGAGGTGGCGGCGATCCTGTGGCAATTGCTGCTCGACCGCGACCAGGGACGCACGCGCTAGCTATTCCCCGGTTTCACGCCTATAGCCCCGCTGTCAGGGGGCCCGAGGCAGCCGCGTGCGCTTTCGTGTGTAAACATGGGGGGCGCGAGGAAAGTCCGGGCTCCACGAAACAAGGGTGGCGGGTAACGCCCGCCGGTCGCCTGCAAGGGCGGCAAGGGAAAGTGCCACAGAGAGCAGACCGCCGATGGCTCCCGGAAACGGGGCACAGGCAAGGGTGAAAGGGTGCGGCAAGAGCGCACCGGGGGGCCGGCAACGGCAACCGCATGGCAAACCCCACCCGGAGCAAGGCCGAATAGGGGCCGCGCGTCCCGGATCATGTCCGGGACAGGGGAGTTTCGCCCCGAGCGGCCCGGGTTGGCTGCTAGAGCGCCGGAGCAATCCGGCGACCAGATGAATGGCTGCCACCGTGCGGCAGGTCCCTTCGGGATACCGTGTACGGAGACAGAACCCGGCTTATGACGGCCCCCTGATGTCTTTGTTGTCCTATCGCTTCGCTACTTGAGGACGGTTTGTTGTCCTATCGCTTCGCTACTTGAGAACGGTTTGTTGTCCTGTTCCCGCGCCACATGGGTGATGAAATGAGAGAAGGAGTTTCCTCCCCATGCAGGTGATCGGCTCGACCATCATGCCGCGCCCCTCGGTCAACCGCCCCATCGCCCAGCGCTGGGCGGTGATCCTGGCGGTGGTGGTGCAGATCGGCGCAGGCTTTCTGCCGCGCTTCGGGATCGGAGAGTTCATCGGCGACCGCTCGGATGCGGTGCGCACGCTCATCACCCCGGCCGGCTGGGCCTTCGCCATCTGGGGGCCGCTGTTCCTGCTCTCGATCATCTATGCCGTGTGGCAGGCGCTGCCCGCCCAGCGCAGCAACGCGCTGCTGGCGCGGATCGCCTGGCCCGCCGCTGTGGCGCTCGCGGCGCAGGGATTGTGGTCGACCTATACCCAGCTTGCCAACCTCACCTTCGTCTCGGTGCTCATCATCCTCCTCTCCCTCGGCGCACTCCTTGTCGTGATGCGCGCGCTGGTGGAAGAAGTCTCGCTCTCGCGCGCCGAGCGCCTGCTGGTCGCCCCGGCCTTCAGTGCGCTGGCCGCCTGGCTTACTGCGGCCAGCATCGTCAATGTCGCCGCGAGCCTCAGATACCACGGGCTCGGCGGCGGCGAGCCGACCCCGCTGCTGGCGGCAGCGATGATCGGGATCGGCGCGCTGATCGCCGCCCGCGCCGCCGTCGGCCTGCGCGGAGCACCGCTCTACGGGCTGGTCTTCGCCTATGCCCTTGTCGCCATCAATGCCTCGGGCGGCCAGCGCTTTGCCGAAGTCGGCTGGGCGGCGCTGGGCGGCGCGGCGCTGGTGCTGGCCGCGACCCTGTGGCGCCTGTGGCAGCCGGATGGCCGGCGCCTCTGGCTGGGCGGTCAGGGCCGGCCCACGCTCACATAATCAAAGCCGGCCGCGCGCATGTCGTCGGGCTTGTAGATGTTCCTGAGGTCGACCATCACCGGCGCCCTGGCGAGCTCCTTGACGCGCTTGAGATCGAGCGCGCGGAAGGCGTCCCACTCGGTCACGATCACCACCACATCGGTGCCGATGATCGCGGCATAGGGGCTGTCGCACATGGTCACGCCGGGGAGCATCGGGGCGGCGGCCTCCATGCCTTCGGGGTCATAGGCAGCGACCTCGACCCCTGCATCCATCAGCGTCTGCGCCACCACGATCGAGGGGCTGTCGCGCATGTCGTCGGTGTTGGGCTTGAAGGTCAGGCCAAGCAGCGCCGCCCGCTTGCCGCGCGCCGCCTCGATCCCGCCCAGCGCGTCGACGACCTTGCGGCCCATCGCCCGCTTGCGGGCCTCGTTGACATTGACCACCGCCTCGACGATCCGCGTCGGGCTGTCATAGTCCTCGGCGGTCTTGAGCAGGGCGAGGGTGTCCTTGGGGAAGCACGAGCCGCCATAGCCGGGCCCTGCGTGCAGGAACTTGGAACCGATGCGCTTGTCCATGCCGATCCCGCGGCTGACATCCTGCACATTCGCGCCGACCTTCTCGCACAGGTCCGCCATCTCGTTGATGAAGGTGATCTTGGTGGCAAGGAAGGCATTGGCGGCGTATTTGATCAGCTCGCTGGTGCGCCGGCTGGTGAACAGGATGGGCGATTCGTTGAGGAACAGCGGGCGATAGACCTCGCGCATCACCTCGCGGCCGAAATCGTCCTCGGCGCCGATGACGATGCGGTCGGGACGCTTGAAATCGCCGATCGCCGCGCCCTCGCGCAGGAATTCGGGGTTGGAGACGACCGATACCTTGTGCCCCCTTTCGCCTGACGCGCCGGTCTCCGCGATGATCCGCTCGACCTCGTCGCCGGTGCCCACGGGCACGGTCGACTTGGTGACGACCACCGCGTCACCCGACAGCTTCTCGCCGACCTCGCGCGCGACCTCGTAGACGAAGGTGAGGTCAGCGTGCCCGTCGCCCCGGCGGCTCGGCGTGCCGACGGCGATGAAGATCGCCTCCGCCCCGGCGATGCCTTCGCCAAGGTCGGTGGTGAAGGAGAGGCGGCCCGCCTTCACATTGCTTTCGACCAGCGCATCGAGGCCGGGCTCGTAGATCGGCATGACCCCGGCGTGGAGCCGGTCGATCTTGGCCTGGTCCTTGTCGATGCAGACCACGTCATGGCCGAAATCGGCAAAACAGGCGCCCGACACGAGCCCGACATAACCCGAACCAACCATCGCAATCTTCATATCACTGCCCTTGCGCGAATAGGGGGTGCCGGCAGGCACCCGGCTGGCGTCAGTCTGGCCGATCGCCGGTGATGATCTGGACCGCCCCGTCCTCCCCGGCGCGGGCCTGGAGGATGCGGCGCTGCTCGCCCTCGAGCACCAGCGCGGTTAGCACGCCGGATCGGAAGGCACCGGTGTCTATACCGATCCGGCTGCCGCAGTCCATGACGTGCTCGAAGATGGTGTGGCCGTGCACGACCACCTTTTCCAGCGGTCCCTCGTGGTCGAGGAAGCCCTTGCGAATCCACAACAAGTCGCCGCGCTCCTGTTCGGCGAGCGGGCGGGCCGGATCGATGCCGGCATGGACAAAGACATAGTCGCCCGCCGCGATCATGGTCTCGAAGCCCGCGACATAATCGCGCACCTCGCCCGGAACCACTTCGCAGGCGCGCTTGTGGATGTCCTCGATGTCGAGCCTGGCAAGGTCTTCGGTGGTGAGGCCGAAGCTCAGCAGGGTTTCGTAGCCGCCATGCTTGAGGAAGTGGCGCATGCGCTCGACCCGCTCGAAGGCGGCCAGGAACATGTCCTCGTGATTGCCGGCGAGGATGCGCAGATTGCGCTCTTCCTGCCACTGGCGGGCGCGGGCGATCACGGCGGCGCTGTCGGGCCCACGATCGACCAGATCGCCCAGCAGCACGATGCGGTGGTCGAGGCTGGGCGCCCCGGCGATCTCGGCCTCGATGGCCGCGATCATCGCCGCGAACAGGTCGAGCCGTCCGTGAATGTCGCCGATCGCGTACCAGCGTGTGCCGTCCGGCACCGCCGGCGGCGGGGCAGCCGGCGCGGAAAAGCCGAGAATTTCGCGCAATCGCTGGAACATGGGGCTCGAGAGAATCCCGGACGGTTGGCCCCTCGGGGGCGCGAGAGGACGCATAATTCGCGCAAAGGTCACAGGCAACCGGTGCTCTTGCCTCAGCGCCCGGCCGTGTCAAGTTATCGCCGGATGGCCCGGCGGGGGCACCGGGCCGGTCGCGGTCCGGGGCCGCTGCCGGCTCGGCGTGTTTGGCGGTTGCAACTCGGCATGGGTCGTCGCATGGTCGCGCCCATGGTCAAATATCTCCACAGCATGATCCGTGTCGCTGATCCCGATGCGACGATCGCCTTCTTCAAGCTGATCGGTCTCGAGGAGGTGCGGCGGTTCGACAGCGAGGCCGGGCGCTTCACGCTGATCTTTCTTGCCGCGCCCGGGCAGGAAGGCCTTGCCGAGGTCGAACTCACCCATAACTGGCCCCCCGCGGACGGCAGCGCCCCGGAGGAATATGGCGGCGGGCGCAATTTCGGCCACCTCGCCTACCGGGTGGACGATATCTACGCGACCTGCCAGCGCCTGCTGGATGCAGGGCACACCATCCACCGCCCGCCGCGCGACGGGCACATGGCCTTCGTCAAGTCGCCCGACGGCATCTCGGTCGAGCTGCTCCAGGA
>JACCDK011047543.1_pt1 | contig 17734 bp, 17 predicted proteins | sample 7445871 | NCBI WGS metagenome assembly JACCDK01 (sample SAMN15323436, study PRJNA562643) | freshwater metagenome | isolation source: river surface water | place: USA:Blue River Watershed | collected 2017-08-15
GGCTCGCCGCGCTCAAGCAGGCCGATGCCAGCGCCGAGTTGCGACGCACCGAATTCGTGGGCCCGCAGGTGGGCGACGAACTGGCCGCCGACGGCCTGAAGGCGCTGGCCTTCGTGGTGGTGGGCATCGTGCTGTACCTGGCATTCCGCTTTGAGTGGAAGTTTGCGGTGGCCGCCATCATCGCCAACCTGCACGATGTGATCATCATCCTGGGCTTCTTCGCCTTCTTCCAGTGGGAGTTTTCCTTGCCCGTGCTGGCGGCCGTGCTGGCCGTGCTGGGTTACTCGGTGAACGAGTCGGTGGTGATCTTTGACCGGATCCGCGAGAACTTCCGTCGCTTTCGCAAAATGGACACGGTGGGCATCATCGACAACGCCATCACCTCGACCATCAGCCGAACCATCATCACCCACGGCTGCACGCAACTGATGGTGCTCTCGATGTTGCTGTTTGGCGGCGCCACCCTGCACTACTTTGCCCTGGCGCTCACCATCGGCATTCTGTTTGGCATTTATTCGTCGGTGTTCGTGGCTGCGGCCATCGCGATGTGGCTGGGCATCCGACGCGAAGACCTCATCAAGAGCGTGAAAAAAGAAGGCGATCCGGACGATCCGAACGCGGGCGCCGTGGTCTGAGTTCAAAGGCCCTCACGCAGAGGACGTCGGGGCGAGTTGCGGGCGAGTTACAACTTCGCACCCGGGGCAGCACTCACCAGCGCTCAGCTGCGCAGTGTTAAAAATCCGAGAAATGGCTCAGTGTGCAACACGGTCCGTGTCGTCACACAACTCATCCAGGATGAGGGCGTCGGGCTCGATGCCCGCGCTCCAGTAGGTCATGAGCACGATGATCTTGAGGTCATCCAGCGACACGGGGTGCTGCGGCACGGCCATGGCGCGGTCCAGCACGATCTCGCGCAGGTGCGCGGGTAGCACCCCGGCCGATTCCAGGAAGCTCAAAAAGCCCAGGCACTGGGCCCCCAATCGGTCCTGCTCCTGGACCGAGTAGACCCGCATGCTGTGCGCTGACGGTGCGCGCAGCAAGGTGGGCTCGGGGGCGGGTTCGGAGATGTCGATCAACTGGGTGCCATGAGAGGCTTGCTGGAGCCCCTCAAGCCATTGCAGCGCCTGATCGATTTCTTCCTGCTCGAAACCAGCAGCACTGAGCTTGCGACCCAAATGCTGAATCTCGGGGCAGGCATCGCCGCGCCAGTAGTTTTCGTACACGTAGACGAGCACATCGAACATGACCCCAATATAACCGGTTTTGGCGACGATTCGTCAAGACACCCAGGCTGAACTCGCGATGCCGCGCAAAAGCGTTCAACGCACGCGTTGAAACCGTCCCCCAGGCAAGCGCTCCACCCAGCCGCCCAGCTCCAGGGCCAGCAGCCCTGCGAGCACTTGCGCGGTCTCCTGCTGGATGCGCGCGCACAAGGTCTCCAGCGGCGTTGGGTCCAGCCCCAAGGCCTCCCAGATATCCCGGTGCTCATCGGGGGCGGCTGATGTGGGCTGGTCACGGTGGCGCGCAGGTGTGCCAGGCGGCGGCGGTAACGCAGCTGGTTCTCCCGAGGCCAGGGGGGCCATCACCGGGTCGCGCAACTCCCCCAGAATGTCCTCGATCGACTCGACCAGCTTGGCGCCTTGCTTGATCAGCGCATGACAGCCACGCGACTGCGTGGCGTGTATCGAGCCGGGCACGGCCATGACGTCTCGCCCCTGTTCCAGAGCCTGCTGGGCCGTGATGAGAGAGCCCGAGCGCAGGCTCGCCTCCACCACCAAGGTGGCCCGACTCAATCCAGCAATGATGCGGTTGCGCCGAGGGAAATGAAAGGCCAGGGGTGGCGTGCCCGGCACGAACTCACTCAACAGCACACTGCGGCTGGCAATTTCATCGGCCAGCAACCGGTGCTGGGCCGGATAGGTTTGATCCAGCCCGGTTCCCACCACCGCCACGGTGCCGCCCGCTTGCTGAGACGCCAAGGCCCCCTGGTGCGCCGCGCCATCGATACCCAAGGCCAGCCCGGACACCACACACCAACCACGTTCCGCCAGGGCTTGGGCAAACCCTTTTGCGTTTTCAAGGCCTTGGCGGGTGGCGTTGCGGCTGCCCACCAGGGCCACGCAACGCTCGCTCATGGCGCGGCACTGCCCGCGCACGAACAGGCACAAGGGCGGGTCTGGAATTTCACGCAGGGCCGCCGGGTACTGCGGGTGATCCAAGGTCCACAAGGCGTGCCGCTCCCCGGAGCGTGGCGTGGCCAGCCAGTCGCTGATGCGGTCGCAGACCTGGCGCCAATCCGCTGGCGCGTGCTCGAGTGCGTGTGACAACCCACTTGTCAGCCTCGATCCGCCCGCCTCGCGCACACACGCCAGCGCGACCTCGGGCGAGCCGGCGTGCTGCAGCAGGCGATGTACCGCCTGGGGCCCCACGCCAGGCGTCAGTTGCAAACGTACCCACGATTCCCACGTAGGCATGCAGTCGGGTGTCTGTGTCATCGCGAACTCCTGAGGAATGTCGGGCGATCCTAGGCGCCGACACCGTCGGGTTTGTCGAGTTGCACTTCCTCTGCCCACGAAGTGTTACTGGCGCACACATTCGCAGCGCAGCAGCACAACGAGGAAAAACTGGGACAATGGCGAACATGGCTCTGTTACCCATCCTCGTCTATCCCGACCCTCGGCTGCACACCGTCGCGCGCCCTGTGCAAACCGTGGACGACCGCATCCGACGCCTGGCGTCTGACATGCTGGAAACCATGTACGACTCCAAGGGCGTCGGGCTTGCAGCCACCCAGGTCGATGTGCATGAGCAGGTGATCGTCATGGACACCTCCGAAGAGCACGACCATCCCGTGGTGCTGATCAACCCCCAGATCGTCTGGATGAGCGACGAGCACATCATCTGGGAAGAGGGATGTCTGTCGGTACCGGGTATTTACGACAAGGTCGAACGCGCCGCCTCGGTGCGCGTGCAAGCGCTGGATGAGCACGGACAACTGCGCGAAATCGAGGCCAGCGAACTCACCGCCGTGTGCATCCAGCACGAGATGGACCATCTGAAGGGCAAGGTGTTTGTCGAGTACCTGTCCATGCTCAAACGCGGTCGCATCAAAACCAAGATGCTCAAGGCGCAGCGCGAAGCGCAGGCCTGACCATGCGGCTCGTGTTTGCTGGCACGCCAGTGTTCGCGCGCGAGGCCTTGGCCGCGCTGTTGAAGGCGGGTCATGAGGTGGGCCTGGTGCTCACCCAGCCCGACCGCCCGGCCGGCCGCGGTCTGAAGCTGCAGGCTTCTCCCGTCAAGCAACTGGCCCTGGAACACCACATTCCCATCGCGCAGCCGCGCAGCCTGCGCCTGGACGGCCGCTACCCAGAGGACGCCCAGCAAGCCCGCGACCTGCTGCATGCTTGCGGTGCCGAGGCCATGGTGGTAGCCGCTTACGGCTTGATCCTGCCCGACTGGGTGCTGGCCTTGCCGCCCAAGGGGTGTTTGAACATTCATGCCTCGCTCTTGCCACGCTGGCGCGGCGCTGCGCCCATCCATCGGGCCATCGAGGCCGGTGACCGCGAGAGTGGCATCACCATCATGCAGATGGACGCCGGACTGGACACGGGCGACATGCTGCTGGTGGGGCGTGAGCCCATCGCCCCCCAGGACAGCACCGCCGCGCTGCACGACCGACTGGCCACCCTGGGCGGGCGGCTCATGGTGGAGGCGCTGGCACAACTCGACGTCTTGCCGCACACACCCCAACCCGCGGACGGGGTGAGCTACGCGCACAAGATCGAGAAGCACGAGGCCCCGCTGGACTGGCGCCGGGACGCTTTGAGTCTGGCGCGTCAAGTGCGGGCCTTTGACCCCTTTCCAGGTGCGCAGGCCCAATGGGGTGATGACGTGCTGAAGATCTGGCAATGCGAGGTCACGCAAGCGGGCGCGGGCAGTGCCGCCCCCGGCACCGTCGTGGCGGCTTCACCCGCGGGGATCGATGTGGTCACGGGCCGTGGCGTGTTGCGCATCCTGGCGCTGCAACGCGCGGGCGGTCGTCGGGTGAGCGCTGCCGACTACCTGCGGGGTCATCCTGTTCGGGTGGGGGAGGCGTTCAGCCTGCCGGCGGTCTCGGCCCAGCGCGCCTCCGGTGTTGCCCCTGGCACCCCCCTCGGCACCTCGGCCAACCGCTGAGCCCACGCCACCGTCGTGCCCGATGTTTTTCCTGCGCGCCAACTACACCCACCCGGCTTTCTGGGAAGGCGTGCGCGCCAGTGCTGCCCTGGCCCCTGGCCTGGCCGCGTGGGGATTGATGACCGGTGTGTCCATGGTCAACGCGGGGATGAGCACCTTTGATTCGGTGTTGATGACGCTGATCGTGTACGCGGGCAGCGTGCAACTGGCGGCCATCCCCCTGCTGGCAGCCCAAGCGCCCCTGTGGGTCATTGTGGCCACGGCCGTGTGCGTCAACCTGCGCTTCGTGGTGTTCAGCGCCCACTTGCGCCCCTACATGATGGTGTGGCCGCGCTGGCAGCGCCTGGTCAGCGGCTACTTCACCGCCGACCTCAGTTACGTGCAGTTCATCCAGCGCTTTCCGCAGCCGTCGCCGGATGCGGCCGGACAACGTGCCGAACAGGCCTTTTTGAGTGGCCATTACTTTCTGACCTGGGTCAACTGGGTCGGCACCGGGCTGATCGGCATTGCCCTGACCCAGGCGGTCCCGGCGCACTGGGGTCTGGGATTTGCCGGCATTCTGGGGCTGGTGGGGGTCACCTGTTCGCTGGCTACCTCTCGCCTGCGGGTGCTGTCCGCCGTGGTGGCTGGAACGGCCAGCGTGGCGGCAGTGGCTCTGCCCTTGAAACTCAACATCGTGGTGGGCATCGCGGTGGCGGTGGCACTGTGCATGCTCCTGGACCGCTCCCCTGCGCTCACCCCCCGCCCCAAGGACGCCGCATGATCGAATTCGACCATGTGCTCACCATGGTGGCACTGGCGCTGGTGACCGTGGTCACCCGGTGCTTCTTCTTCATCTCCGACCAGCCCTGGGAGTTGCCGGACTGGGCCGAGCGCGGTCTGCGCTATGCGCCCATTGCCGCGCTGTCAGTGGTGATCGTGCCCGAGATCCTCACCCACCAGGGCCAGCTGATCGCCAACTGGCGAGATGCGCGCTGGCCCGCCGCGCTGGCCAGTGGCGCCTTTTTCCTGTTGCAGCGCGGACGCAGCCACTCCATCCTGGGCACCATCGTGACGGGCATGGCGGTGTACTTGCCGCTGCACCTGGGCTTGGGCTGGTAAGCGCGCCTGTCAGACCCGATCTCTGGCGCAAGCAGCGCGCGCAGGCGTCAGGCTCTGCCAAGCCGCGCCTCCTAAAATTGCAAGCATGAACGTCATCCGCTTTTCCGATTTGTGCGCCCAGGGCCTGGTCCAGGGTCGCCGTGTTTTCATCCGTGCCGATTTGAACGTGCCGCAGGACGACCAGGGGCGCATCACCGAGGACACCCGTATCCGCGCCTCGCTGCCCTGCATTCGCGAGGCCCTGTCAGCCGGTGCTGCCGTGATGGTCACCTCGCACCTGGGTCGACCCACCGAGGGCACCTTACGGCCCGAGGATTCGCTGCAGCCCGTGGCCGAGCGCCTGAGTGAATTGCTGGGCCAGCCCGTTACCCTGGTGCGTGACTGGGTGCAGGGGGTGAACGTGGCCGCCGGGCAGGTGGTGCTGCTGGAAAACTGCCGCGTCAACCCGGGTGAGAAAAAGAACCAGGACGCCTTGTCACGCCAGATGGCCGCGTTGTGCGACATCTATGTGAATGACGCCTTTGGCACCGCGCACCGCGCCGAGGCCACCACCTACGGCATCGCCCAGTTTGCGCCCATCGCCTGCGCCGGCCCCTTGCTGGCTGCCGAAATCGACGCCATCACCCGCGCCCTGGCCGCCCCGCGCCGCCCGCTGGTGGCCATCGTGGCGGGCTCCAAGGTGTCCACCAAGCTCACCATCTTGCAAAGCCTGGCCGACAAGGTCGATCAGCTGATCGTGGGGGGGGGCATTGCCAACACCTTCTTGCTGGCAGCGGGATTGCCCATTGGCAAGAGTTTGGCCGAACCCGATCTGGTGGAGCAAGCACGCCACGTGATCCAGGCCATGAAAGCGCGAGGCGCCGAGGTGCCGATTCCGACCGACGTGGTCACCGCCAAGTCCTTCGCGGCCGATGCCCCGGCCACCGTCAAAGCCGCGCAGGATGTGGCCGCCGATGACCTGATTCTGGACATCGGTCCCGCCACAGCACAACGCCTGGCCACGCAGCTGCGTGCGGCGGGCACCATCGTGTGGAACGGCCCGGTGGGGGTGTTCGAGTTTGACGCCTTCTCCAAAGGCACCGAGGTGGTGGCGCGAGCCATTGCAGACTCGGACGGCTTCAGCCTTGCAGGCGGCGGTGACACGCTGGCCGCGATTGCCCGCTTCGGTATCGAATCCCGCATTGGCTACATCTCCACGGGGGGCGGAGCCTTCCTGGAAGTGCTGGAAGGCAAGACCCTGCCTGCGCTGGAAATTCTCACCCGCCGCGCCAGCGCCTGAAGGTGGCCGTGGGCAACAAAAAAGCTCCCCGTTGGGAGCTTTTTTGATCAGGTGAAGGTGGGTCGACTCAGGTCGGCAGCGGCGTCGGTTGGCTGGTGGCGCGTCCCGCGTAATCAGTCCAGCAGCGGCGCGTGAAGTCGTAGAGCTTGCAGTGGCGCGCCGTTTCAAAGTACCAGCGCCAGGAGAATGGCTGCACGATGATGCGCTCGGGCAGCATGGTCTCGAGCTTGTCCTGCGCCTGGCTCAGCTTGTAGAGCGGAATACTCATGTCCACATGGTGGGCGGTGTGCTCCATGATGTGGTGCATCAGGGCGCCAATCTTGAACGGGAAGGTCAGGTGCACCGTGGTGGACACAAAGGGCTGGGCCTTGGACCAGGCACCGCGCTCATCGTGCCAGGACACTTTCACGTGGGTGTGGTGCACGTACACCACAAAACCAATCATGGCGCACCAGAACAGGAAGGGCACCACCACGCCCATCAGCAGCACCAGGGCCACCGATTGGTCGAAAGCCAGGGCTGCGGCCGTCATCACGCCGATCCACACCAGACCGAAGGCGCTGACCAGCAGGTTGTCTTGCAAGAAGATGCTGCGGCGTGTCGGCATGTGACGGGCGTTGGGGAAGAACATGCGGTTCCACCAGATCTCGACCATGTAGTACAGCCCCGGCGCCCAGCCGCTTCGGTACACGCGGTCCATCAAACGCTCCAGGGGGGAGAGCGCGTCGTACTCGGCCTGGGTCAGCGGGGCCCACACGAAGTCAAAGCCCTTGAGGTTGGTGTAGCCGTGGTGCACCACGTTGTGGCCCACGTCCCACAGGCTGTAAGGCGTGAGAGAGGGCAAGAAGGCAATGCGGCCCAGCCACTTGTTGAGACCGCGATGCGGCGTGAGGCTTTGGTGACAGGCGTCATGGCCGATGATGAACAAGCGACCGATCGTGAAGCCTGCAGCCAGCCCGCACAGCAGCTTGGCCCACCAGGCGTCGAACAGCACCGTACCTGCCAGCAGCGCGGCCCAGATAGACAGATCCAGCACCAGCAACACCAGCGCGTAGACGGTGGTGCGGTCCGACAGCGGGATGAGCCACTCGCGCAAGACTTTGCGGTGCGGCAGAGGTTGTCCAGGAGGAATCGGTTGTTCGGTCGTGGTGGTGTTCATGAGAATGGCAAGGCCCTGTCAGCGCCTACGCAGCAGTTTAGCCGCACAGCGTGATGCAATGCCCGGATTATCCCCTGTCATGCCCCTGATCTGCTGACACGTGTCATAAAGTCGTGTTGTCGGTGTTGTCAGGTTGTGGCTTATATACCAAAGTATTGATTTTGGTCAGCCTCGCGATTGCTCGGGGCGACTCGCGCCCCAGTCTACCAACGCAGGGGAAGGGGGGCGCAGATGAAATACTGCCGCCGCTCGTTGCGGCTGATGTAGCCCCCGATGATCAGGTCCTTGAGCAGTCGACTGACCATTTCCCGGCTGGAGCCAATTTGCTGCGCCATCAGGGCGTGCGTCATGCGTTCGCGCACCAGCAAGCGCCCGTCGGGCAGTCGTTCGGTATTGCGCGTGAGCAACTCGCACAGGCGGCCATAGGTGTCGGTGAACAACACCTGGCGCACGGTTTGGGTGGCCAAGCGGGCTCGGGCCACCACCGTGGCGAGCAAGTCCAATGCAAAGGCGGGCTCTTGCGCGATGAAACCGAGCAGCTGCGCGCGCGCCACCACCGAGCACCAGGTGGGCGTCAGGGCCTGCACGCTGGCCGAGCGCAGGTCACCGCCCATGCTCATCTCGCCCACCACATCGCCAGGGCCGCAAATGCCATACGTGACTTCGCGCGGGCGGGATCCGCCCGAGTTGGAGAACACCCGCAGGCGGCCTTCCAGAATGATGACCAGGTCCTCCCCTGGTGTGCCCTCCTGCAGCAAGACGGTGTGACGATGAAACAGCCGGGTGTCGCCCAGTTGCGCCAGCCGACGAAGACGCGCGTTAGGCAAGGTGTTGATCAAGGCCTGGGCGTCGGCCAGACGGTGGTGGCTGGGCTGGACAGCGGGCAAAGGGTTCATGGTCAGATCAAGGCAATGGCTGATGCCCCCCATGGTGCATCGACGGACGCCCTGTGGATCGCCCCGCACTTACAAAGCCGTATCAGTCACGCTTCAGACCCGAAATCATGTGAGAATGATTTGCATGAACACTCCCTCCAAGCCTCGTCGCTCAACCAAAATTGTGGCCACATTGGGCCCCGCCTCCAGCGATCCAGACATCCTCGAGAAGATGATTCGTGCCGGGGTGAATGTGGTGCGTCTCAATTTCAGCCATGGCGTGGCCCAGGACCACATCGACCGGGCCCGCCTGGTGCGCGAAGCCGCCGCACGTGCGGGGCGTGAAGTGGCCATCATGGCCGACCTGCAAGGCCCCAAGATCCGGGTCGGCAAGTTCGAACAGGGCAAGGTGCAGTTGGAGCAGGGGGCGACATTCGTCCTGGATGCTTCACGCACCACCCCCGGTGATATACAGGGCGTGGGCCTGGATTACAAAGAGTTGCCCCAAGACGTCAAGCCGGGCGACATGCTGCTCCTCAACGATGGCCTGATCGTGCTGCAAGTCGACGCGGTCAAGGGCGAGGCTGTGCACACCACGGTTCAACTCGGCGGCGAGCTGTCCAACAACAAGGGCATCAACAAAAAGGGCGGGGGCCTGACGGCGCCCGCCCTCACCGCCAAGGACATGGAGGACATCAAGACGGCCATGAGTTTTCAGGCCGACTACGTGGCGGTGAGCTTTCCCAAGAACGCGACCGACATGGAGATGGCGCGTCAACTGGCCAACGTGGCGGCCGCCGAATACAAGCACCGCCCGGGCCTGATCGCCAAGATTGAGCGTGCCGAGGCCATTCCCCATCTCGACGAGATCTTGCGCGCCAGCGATGGCATCATGGTCGCGCGCGGCGACCTGGCCGTCGAGGTTGGCAATGCCGCCGTGCCCGCGCTGCAAAAGCACATGATCCGTCTGGCACGCACGCACGACAAGGTGGTCATCACCGCCACCCAGATGATGGAGAGCATGATCACCAACCCGGTACCGACGCGCGCCGAGGTGAGCGATGTGGCCAATGCCGTGCTCGATGGCACCGATGCCGTGATGCTGAGCGCCGAGACCGCTGCGGGCAAATACCCCCTCGAAACCGTGGTCGAAATGGCGCAGATCTGCGTCGCGGCCGAAGCGGCCGAGCGTGTCGAACTCGATGCGGATTTCAGCGGTTTGACCTTCACCCGCATCGACCAGAGCATCGCCATGGGAGCGCTGTTCACCGCGCATCACCTGGGCGCCAAGGCCCTGGTGGCCATGACCGAATCAGGTTCCACGGCGCTGTGGATGAGCCGCCACCGCATCCACATTCCCATCTATGCGCTCACCAGCAAACTCAGCACCCAGCGCAAGATGGCGCTGTACCGCAACGTGAGCCCACTGCTGATGGACACCAGTGCCGACCGCGACACCGCCTTGATGCAGGCCGAGAACCACCTCAAAAAGCGTGGCATCGTGCAGACGGGCGACGTCTACGCCATCACCTGTGGTGAACCCATGGGTTCACCGGGTGGCACCAACATGCTGAAGATCTCCCAGGTGGGCTGAACAGGATCCCCGGGCCGACCCGGGGCGGTCTGGTCCTCGGCTGCAGCCGAGCCTGGCGTGGGTTAGAACTGGCTTGGGTTGTGCCTGCTGTCAGCCTCAGGGCAGGCAGGTCTCGCTAAAATCGGTCGGTTTTCTTCCATTCAGCACCAGGACTCACCATGGCTCTCGTTTCAATGCGCGAACTGCTCGACCATGCCGCTGCCAACGGCTATGGCATTCCGGCTTTCAACGTCAACAACCTCGAGCAGGTGCAGGCCGTGATGGCCGCTGCCGACGAGACGGGCGCACCGGTCATCCTGCAAGCCAGCGCAGGCGCACGCAAATACGCCGGCGAGTCCTTCATCAAACACCTGATCCAGGCCGCCACCGAGGCCTATCCCCACATCCCGCTGGTGATGCACCAGGATCACGGTACCAGCCCCAAGATCTGCGCCGGGGCCATTGACCTGGGCTTTGGCTCGGTCATGATGGATGGCTCTCTCATGGAAGACGGCAAGACACCGGCTGACTTTGCCTACAACGTCAACGTGACCCGCCAGGTGGTGACGATGGCCCACCAGGTGGGCGTCACCGTCGAGGGCGAGCTGGGCTGTCTGGGCAGCCTGGAGACCGGCGAGGCCGGCGAGGAAGACGGCATTGGTGCCGTGGGCAAGCTGGACCACAGCCAGATGCTCACCGACCCGGAAGAGGCCGCCCGCTTTGTAAAGGAAACCCAGCTCGACGCGCTGGCCATTGCCATCGGCACCAGCCACGGCGCCTACAAGTTCACCCGCCCCCCCACCGGCGATGTGCTGGCCATCAGCCGGGTGAAGGAAATCAACGCGCGCATTCCCAACACCCACCTGGTGATGCACGGCTCCTCTTCTGTGCCCCAGGAGCTGCTGGCGATCATCAACCAGTACGGCGGCAAGATGAAGCAGACCTATGGGGTGCCAGTGAGCGAGATCCAGGAAGCCATCAAGTACGGCGTGCGCAAGATCAACATCGACACCGACATCCGCCTGGCCATGACCGGTGCGGTGCGCAAGTTCCTGCACGAGAACCCCGACAAGTTCGACGCCCGCGAGTGGCTCAAGCCCGCCCGCGAGGCGGCCAAGGCGGTGTGCAAGCAGCGCTACCTCGAGTTCGGCTGTGAAGGCCAGGGCGCCAAGGTCAAGGGCGAGTCGCTGAGCATCATGGCGGGCAAGTACGCCCAGGGCACGCTGGCCCAGGTGGTGAACTGAGTGACCGCGGCCCTGCACACCTCCGACCTGCGATCCCTGCCACTGCTAGCGCGTGGCAAGGTGCGCGACAACTACGCCGTCGGCAGCGACCGCATCCTGATGGTGGCCAGTGACCGCATCAGCGCCTTTGACGTCATCATGGGCGAGCCGATTCCCGGCAAGGGCGCCCTGCTCACGCAAATGGCGCTGTTCTGGTTTGACAAGCTCGGCCATCTGTGTCCCAACCACCTCACCACCGATGCGCCTGAGAGCGTGGTCACGCCGGCCGAGGCCGAGCAGATTCGCGGTCGCGCCATGCTGGTCAAGCGCTTGCAGCCCATTCCGGTCGAGGCCGTGGTGCGCGGCTACCTGGCCGGCAGTGGCTGGAAGGAGTACCAGGACAGCCGGTCGGTGTGCGGTGTGCCACTGCCTGAAGGCCTGCACAACGCCAGCCGCCTGCCCGCGCCCATCTTCACCCCGGCAGCCAAGGCTGCTGTCGGCGAACATGACGAGAACATCACCTACGAGCGGGTGGTCGAGATCGTGGGGGCCGAGCGCGCCGCCGAGATACGCCGTGTGAGCATCGCCTTGTACGAGGCGGCGCGTGACATCGCCGCCACCCGCGGCATCATCATTGCCGACACCAAGTTCGAGTTCGGCCTGGACGAGAAAGGCACCCTGGTGCTGATGGACGAGGTGCTGACACCCGATTCCTCACGCTACTGGCCCGCTGACACCTACGCACCGGGCAGCAACCCCCCCAGCTTTGACAAGCAGTTTTTGCGCGACTGGCTCGAGACGGCACAGGTGCACGGCAAGCCCTGGGACAAGACCCCGCCTGCTCCGCGTCTGCCGCAAGCGGTGATCGAGCAGACCGCAAAGAAATACCAAGAAGCCTGGGACCGCCTGCAGGGCTGATCAGCCCCCTGCGGCTCAGTTCAGCGCCATGCTGAGCTTGCGCCGATACCGCGACACCATCTCCGTCTGTGGGTCCTGCTCGGCCAGGGTCTTGCCTGCCAGCTCGATACCGCCGGCGGTTTTGCCCGTTTCCTGCTCCGCGTTGCGACGCGGCGGCGGCGTCAACAACTCCAGGATGGCCACATAGGTCTTGCGCGCCACCTCGTCGTTCCAGGCCTTGTCGCGCATGATGATCTCGAGCAACTCCTCCATGGCCGCCGGCCACTCACCCGCCGCCATCAACAGACGGGCTTTGGCCAAACGGGTGTCAAAGTCGCGCTTGTTTTGGGCAATGGCCGTGTCGAACTGCTCCAGCGTCCATTGGGCGCGCTCATCGGTGGTGGCGAATTGCAGGGACAACAGCCAGTGGTGCAGGGCCTCGAACCGCAACTGCAGGGGGATCTGGGCCAACGCTGGGGCCAGCGCCGCTTCGGCCGTGGCGAGGTCGCCTTGGGAGATCAGCAGCTTCACATAGTCGTATCGCGCGTCGTCGTTGGCCGGGTTGATCGCCAAGGCCTCCTGCAGCTTGGCCAGCGCGGCGTCCACATCGCCGGACTCCATCAGCTCTTCGGCCTCTTCGGTATCCGCCTGGGCCTCCAGGTCGTCCGCGCTGGGCAGGTGCTTGTCCAGAAATTCGCGCACCTTGCCTTCAGGCAGGGCGCCCATGAAACCATCGAGCGGGCGGCCCCCCTTCATGAGCACGCAGGTGGGGATGCTGCGAATGCCAAAGGCCCCCGCGAGCTGTTGCTCATCGTCCGAGTTGATTTTCACCAGTTTGAAGCGCCCCGCGTAGGCAACCTCGAGCTTTTCCAGCACGGGCCCCAGGGACTTGCAGGGTCCACACCAGGGCGCCCAGAAATCGACCAGCACCGGGGTGTTCATGGAGGCCGCAATGACCTCGGTCTCAAAATTCTCGACTGTCACATCCATCATGGGGAACAACTCCGGGCAAAACCTTAAAATTCGAACTCTCAGGGCACCCTCTTCGGGCGCCCGCCACAGGCCAATCATATGACCCAACCGCTCGTGGGCGTTGTGATGGGCTCCCAGTCCGACTGGGAGACCCTGGAGCACGCGACCCAGATTCTCCAGGAATTCCAGATCCCCTTCGAGGCCCGCGTGGTCTCCGCCCACCGCATGCCAGACGACATGTTCCGCTATGCCGAGGCGGCCGAGGGCCGTGGACTGCGCGCCATCATCGCCGGCGCGGGCGGTGCCGCACATTTGCCGGGCATGCTGGCGGCCAAAACCGTGGTGCCGGTGCTGGGCGTGCCGGTGGCCAGCCGGCACCTGCAGGGCGTGGACTCGCTGCACAGCATTGTGCAAATGCCCAAGGGCATTCCGGTCGCCACCTTCGCCATCGGGGCAGCAGGGGCCGCCAATGCGGCCTTGTTTGCGGCTGCGCTGCTGGCCCATGACAACACGGGCTTGCGTGAGCGCTTGCATGCATTTCGCCAGCGTCAAACCGAGCAGGCTCGCCAGATGGTCCTGCCGGTGCAGGCGTCGGCATGACCACTCAAGCCGCGGGCGCCTGGCCCACGACCCCATCCGATGTCTTGATGCCCGGCAGCACCCTGGGGGTACTGGGCGGTGGGCAGCTTGGCCGCATGTTTGTGCATGCCGCGCAGCGCATGGGCTACCGCACCGTGGTGCTCGACCCAGACACCGACAGCCCGGCCGGACGGGCCAGTGACTCGCACCTGCGCTGCGCCTACCTGGACGACAAGGGTCTGCGTTTGCTGGCGGAACAGGCCAGCGGCATCACCACCGAGTTCGAGAACGTGCCCGCGCGCGCCTTGTCCGAACTGGCCCGCACACGCCCCGTGTCACCTGCCGCCGATGCCGTCTCCATCGCGCAAGACCGTGCGCTGGAAAAAGCCCACTTCACCCGCTGCCAGGTGCCGGTGGCGCCGCATGCCGTGCTGCGCACGGCCCAGGATCTGGCGCAGGTGCCCGACAGCCTGCTGCCCGGCATCCTCAAAACCGCGACCCTGGGCTATGACGGCAAAGGGCAGGTACGGGTGCGGTCACGCGAGGAGTTGCAAGCCGGTTGGGATCGGCTGCAGGGCCCGTCCGCCCAGCCCGTGGTGTGCGTGCTCGAGCAGATGCTGCCCCTGGCCGCCGAATGCTCGGTGATCGTGGCGCGCGGCCGCAACGGCCAGTGCGTGCATTTGCCGGTGCAGCGCAACCTCCATCGTCAGGGCATTCTGGCGGTGACCGAAGTCTTTGACGGCCACCTCGACCCCGCACTGGCCACGCAGGCCCTGGACGCCGCCCGCAAGGTTGCCGATGGTTTGAACTACGTGGGCGTGCTGTGTGTCGAGTTCTTCATTCTCGAGCCGGGTGCCGTGCGCGATGCGCTGGGCGCCCTGGTGGTCAACGAGATGGCCCCGCGCCCTCACAACAGCGGCCACTACAGCCTCGACGCCTGTGACGTGTCGCAGTTCGAGTTGCAGGTGCGCTGTCTGGCAGGGCTGCCCCTCACCCCTCCGCGCCAGCACAGCCCGGCGGTGATGCTCAACCTGCTGGGCGACTTGTGGTTCACCCAGGCGCCTGGCGCAAGCGCTGAGCCGCGCGAACCCGACTGGGCCGCTGTGCTGGCCTTGCCCGGTAGTCATCTGCATCTTTATGGCAAATCCGAAGCACGCGCCGGTCGGAAGATGGGGCACCTCACCTTCACCGGCGCTGACGCGGCCCAGGTTCGGCACACCGCCTTGCAAGCCGCGGCGGTGCTGGGCATTGCCGCGTTCTGAATACCCGCGATCCCTGTCATGATCCTGCCTGGCAACGACCCTGCTGCCATTGAAGCCGCTGCCCAGGCGCTGGCCCGCGGCGACCTCATCGGGCTGCCCACCGAAACCGTCTATGGGTTGGGGGCAGATGCCGACAACCCGCTGGCCGTGGCCCGGGTGTTCACCGCCAAAGGCCGCCCCAGCGACCACCCGCTGATCGTCCATGTCGCCGACGCCGCTCAGGCTGCGCGCTACGCCGACACCATTCCACCGGTGGCCCAGCGCCTCATGGCCGCCCACTGGCCGGGGCCACTGACCTTGATCCTGCCGCGTCGAGCGGGCGTGGCCCAGGCCTCGGCCGGCGGGCAAGACTCCATCGGCCTGCGCTGCCCCAGCCACCCGGTGGCCCAGGCGGTGATGCGAGCTGCCCAGGCCCGGGGCGTTTGGGGTATTGCTGCGCCCAGCGCCAACCGCTTTGGCCGCGTCAGCCCCACCACCGCCGCGCACGTGCAGGACGAATTGGGCGAGGCCTTGCTGGTGCTCGATGGCGGCCCCTGCGACGTGGGCATCGAATCCACCATCATCGACTGCACACGCGGACACCCCGTGTTGTTGCGCCCTGGCATGTTGTCTTTGGAAACCTTGTCAGCGTCAGCGGGAGAGCCCGTGCTCACCCCTCAGACCTTTGCGCAACGCAACCCCACGCCCGCGACCGCACCGCGCGCCTCCGGCACCCTCGAGTCCCATTACGCGCCCATGGCTCGCGTGCATCTGCTGACACCTGCGGACTTGCAGACGCGACTGGACACACTCGCGTCTGAGGGCGCGTCTGAGGCTCAGCACCCACCCAGCCGCCTTCCGTGCGGCGTGTGGGCCCGGACAGCCTTGCGCGTGCCCCCCGGGGTCGTGCTGCGCGCCATGCCCAACCACCCGTCCGACTGCGCCCACATGCTGTTTGCCGAACTGCGGGCTTTTGACCAACTGGGGGTGCGCGACATCCTGGTGGAGACCCCCCCGAGCAGCGCCGACTGGGACGGCGTGCGTGACCGCCTGACACGGGCGGCCGCCTGAAGCGACCCGCCTCCCCACACGCCATCGGTCACGGTCCCACCGCCCTTGCGCAGAACGTTAAACTAGCCGGATTCGCTGGAGAACCTCAATGATGAAACCCACCCGGTCCTGGACGACAGGCCTTGGCCTCAAATCCCTGGCCATCGTGTTGCTCTCGACCTTGTTGGTCAGTTGCGGATCGGGCAAAAAGTACGACGAGTTCATCCCGACGCGGATCATTTCCATCGGCGACGCGCTCAGCTTTGTTGACTTCAGCTATGGGGCCGACGCGGTCAACCCGCTGACCTCCATTGACCCTTCAACGGGAAAAACCGATCATTGGCTCATGGTGTACGGGGCCGCCTACGGGCTGACCCAGATCGGCGCCACGGCCACAGGCTCGAACAATCTGGTGTTTCTCAACAACAACACCTACCTGCGGAGCGCTTGTCCCACCATCGCTTCGCCTTACAAACCGAACTCCACTCTCGCCGAACGATGCTCGTTGGGAAACTATGACTATGTGTCCAGCCAGTTGGCTGCGTTGCCTACAGCGCAGTCGGGGGATCTGGTCGTGATCAGTTTTGGCATGGGTGATGTGTTCGTGAGTGCGGACACTTTGGGCAATACCGCTGCAGGTGATACGGCACTCCAGGCAGCCAGCGATGTGGGTTTGCGCTACATCAACTTGGCCGATCGTGTCTACCAGCTCGGGTTCAAGCATGTGCTGATCGTGCCCACGCTTGACTACTCTGCCAGTCCCTACGCTGCCACCCTAAGCACCACGTATCGCGCCAACCTCACCGAACTGACCCAAAAACTCATACTTGGCGCGAACAGAAACTGCAATGGCGGGTGTGTTGCGGGTGATAACAAGCCCTACCCCTCACGCGCCGAAGGTGTGTGGAACCCCAACCTGAGCAACTGGCTGCAAAACGTCGTGTTGTATGGGGGAAGCTTTGGCTACCTCAAAGCCAATATCAACAACAACACCAGCCCCGGTACGGCCAGCAGTCCTTTGTGTCAGTACCCAACGCCGTTGAGCGATGCCACCTGCAACCCCAACAACGCGCTGACGGACTCGAGTGGATTTCCCTTTTTCTTCTCCGGCGACCTCTTCATGACGCCTTCCCTGCACCGGGTTGTGGGGAACTTTATTTACGCCTACAGCCGCGGCACTATCGGCTTTTAACTCGCGTGTCGGCAGCCCTCAGGGCTGCCGCCCCACCCACTCCACCACCGCCTCCAGCGCCCCCCGGGCGGCTTGGGCCTGCGCGTGGTTGACGATGGCCACCACCACCCAGCGTTCACCGCGCGCGTTGTCCACATAGCCCGCCACGCCCACCACGTCGCGCAAACTGCCGGTCTTGAGGTGGGCCACGGTGGATGCGGCATAGCGGCGCAGGGTGCCGTCCTGCCCCGCCAGGGGCAAGGACGACATCAACTCGCTGGCATAGGGCGAGGCCCAGGCTTGGGTGAGCAAGCGGGCCAGACCCGTCGCTGTGATGCGCTCTTGACGGCTCAGCCCGGAGCCGTTGTCCACCACCAGGTCCTCGGTGCCGATGCGTTGGCGCCACCAACGCGTCACCATGTCCCGCGAGGCCTCGAA
>JACCDK010236011.1_pt1 | contig 17713 bp, 14 predicted proteins | sample 7445871 | NCBI WGS metagenome assembly JACCDK01 (sample SAMN15323436, study PRJNA562643) | freshwater metagenome | isolation source: river surface water | place: USA:Blue River Watershed | collected 2017-08-15
TATCTAACTTCTCGCCATCGCGAGCGATGGTAAAAATTAACTCTCGCTCTGCACCTGCTCGGATTGCTGAACCAACCTCACTCCATGAAGTAATTTGCGCGCCATCTATAGCTTGAATTTCGTCGCCGGCTTTCAACCCTGCAGTAAAGGCGGGCGCAGGGCGATCGCTATTTGTGCATGGCGCAGAACTCTCTTTAATGCAAGGGAGCACTTCACCAAGTCGGGTTGACTCTCGAGGCACACCGACGGCAGCGAAGAAGAGCGTGAGTATTAGTAAGGCAAGGATAAAGTGGAGAAAAGATCCTGCACCGAGGACAACCAGTCGCTTTGGCACGCTCGCTCGATAGAAGGCCCGCCCAGAATCCTCTTCTGCGATTGGTTCAACAGGAGTCATGCCTGTGATTCTGCAATAACCGCCAGCAGGAATTGCTTTGATCCCGAATTCGGTCTCGCCTCGCCTCATCGACCAGATCCGTGGCCCAAAACCAAGGAAGAACTCCGTCACTTTCATGCCGTATTTACGAGCAGTTATGAAATGGCCCCACTCATGGATCATGACCGAAAGGAGCATCGCAACAACGAAGGCAAGGACGCCAATTACTCCAGTGATCCCGGCAACCCCTGAACTACTCACGGTTACGCCCTGCCATTCTCTGTATTCAATGTACTCGGTGTACTCAGTTGCGCGATTCTCTCCCGCGCCGCATGTCGCGCATTCTCTTCGACCGCGCTGACATCATCAACATCGCGGAGAGTATCGCTCACTTCCCCACCGATTCGCGTGAGAACTTCATCAATAATTTCGACGATATCGGTAAAGGAAATTCTCCCCGAAATGAAAGCAGCTACCGCCTCTTCGTTTGCAGCATTAAATGCAGCAGGAGCTCCCCCGCCCACTTCGCCGCATCGTCGCGCAAGATCAATAGCTGGAAAGCGCACATTATCTACTGGGCGAAATTCCCACTGCTGGCTTCTGCTCCAATCTATTGGCGCAATTGCTCCGGCAATTCGGTGTGGCCAGTCAAGGGCGAGTGAAATCGGAAGGGTCATGTTTGGTGGGCTTGCTTGCGCGATTACTGAACCATCAAAGAATTCGACCATCGAATGGACAATCGATTGTGGGTGAATGACCGCATCAATTTTTTTATAGGGCAGATTAAATAAATAGTGCGCCTCAATAATCTCTAACCCTTTATTGACAAGTGTCGCTGAGTTGATCGTAACGACCGGCCCCATATTCCACGTTGGGTGATTGAGCGCCTCATCGACGCTGACCTCTCCAAGATCGCTTCGCTCCCTAAATGGTCCACCGCTGGCGGTGAGTATGACTCGCGAAACTTCATCATGAACTCCACTACGAAGCGCCTGCGCGAGCGCTGAATGTTCGGAATCGACTGGAATCAATTGCCCAGGTTTTGCCGCGTTAACAACAAGTGATCCACCAGCTACGAGAGATTCCTTATTGGCGAGCGCTAACGAGTTTCCTACTGCGAGCGCTGCAAGAGTTGGTCGCAATCCGATGGATCCGGTGATTGCATTGAGAGTGACATCGGCTGGGATCGCAGCAATCTCTTCGGCAGCAAACTCCCCAACAATTACTTCAACGCCAGGTAGCGCTTCTCTCAAGAGCGCTTGGTCGCCGCGCGCGCAACCAACAACCGATACGCCAAAACGCTTCGCTTGTTCGATAAGAAGTGGAATGTTCCCACCGCCCGCAGCAAGAGCGGTAACGGAAAACTTTTCACGCTCTGCATCAATAAGTGCGAGCGCTTGGACACCAATCGAGCCAGTCGAGCCCAAGATCACGACGGAACGTAGACTAGAGGCCATGGGGCTATCCTCTCAGAAAGAGCTAATTCTTGGCTTGGATCTGGGCACCTCGTCGCTCAAAGGAATCTTCTGCTCCGACTCGGGCGAAATCATCGCCAAATATGAGGTACCAATCGCGCTCCGTCGCAATGGCGATTGCGTCGAACAAGATGGCCAGGCATATCTTGCGGCGCTCCAAGAATTTGTTGGCGCATGCACACGCCATCCAGTGCAGAAAAATCTACTGGCGCGAGTGGTTGCGATTGGTTTATCAGGACATACCCCATCATTAATTGGTATCGACAAAAGTGGTGAACCAACTTTTCCAGTGCTGATTTGGCAAGACAATCGAGCTAGTCAAGAGGCGACCCTCTTAAGTGAACACTTTGGAGATCCCAATCTTCTCGTTGGCACTTCCCTTCCCTGGACGCCATCTGGCACCGCTGCGAAAGCTATGTGGGTTGCGCGTCATTACCCCGACCGTGATGCGATTGCGCGGACTCGGTGGTTGCTTCAACCAAAAGATTTTTTAGGTTTTCATTTAACGGGTACCGCGCTCTCTGACCCATGGTCAACTAAGGGCTTATGTAATGTTCGTACTGGTGCGACGCTCACTGATTTGCTTACCTTTGCAGGGTGGGATTCACGGGTTGTTCCGCAGCTACTTGAAGGGTTCAGCAGCAGGGGTAAGACAACTGCCGATTGCGAAGCGAGATTCGGAATTCCCAAGGGGATTCCGGTAAGTGTGGGCTGGTCCGATGCGATGTGTGGAATGCTCGCATTGGGTGTATTTAACAAACCACTCTCATTCATCATTACTGGCACTTCAGCAATCGTGGGTACTTCTACCGCAAACGAACCAATGAGTGATCAGCCGCTTTATCTAATTCCACATGGCTCCGCACCGTACCCAGTTGTCTTTGGCCCAACTCAAATGAGTGGCGGTTCCATCTCTTGGGCAGCAAATCTTTTCTCTATCACCGAATCAGAATTAGTTGAGCGTGGCGATAGTGATGAGAGTGCAAACGTGCCCACTTTTCTCCCCTACATTGCCGGTGAACGAGCGCCACTCTGGCGGAACGATATTCGTGGTCTCTATGCGAATATCTCGGTAGAACATGGTGCCAGTGCTTTTGCGCGGTCAACCATGGAAGGAATTTGCTTTGCAGAGCGGCAAGTATTGGAGCTCAGTCAGAAATTAAGTAATGCCCACGTTCCGGAAGTCATCATCAGCGGGCGAGCAGGGAACGATCCACGCTGGATAAAAACCAGATTACAGACCATGGGTCAACCCCTTCGATTCGTTGATGATCTCGAAATTACTTGCAGAGGTTCGGCCATTCTGGCGCATGCTCTTCTCACGAACGAGCTCAGTGCGAGCACCGCGGCGTTAACGGTCTCTGGAGCGCTGCACACTCCTACCCCTGAAGATATCGCTTATGGCGCTCGCAATTATGAGAGATTTCTTGGAGAACAACAGGCGCTTTTATCTAAAGTTAGCAACGCTACGGCTCCTTGAGTACCCTTCTATTATGGCTAGAGCGCAAATACCGCAAGAGCGAGTACTCAAGACTGCAATTCCAGGACCAAAGTCGCAAGAGTTACTAGCGCGCCGCAGTGCAGCAGTTTCTGCATCACTTGGCATGTCCATTCCCGTCTTCGTTAAAGAGGCGGGCGGTGGCGTCATTGTTGATGTCGACGGTAATTCAATTATCGATATGGGCGCAGGTATTGCAGTAGTCAATGTTGGCAACTCTGCTGATTCTGTAATCGAACGAGTTGTCGAACAGGTCCACGCTTTTACGCATACCTGTTTCATGGTGGCGCCTTATCAAGGATATGTCGAGGTTTGTGAAGCGCTAAACCGCTTAACTCCAGGAAATCATCAAAAGAAATCGGCGCTCTTTAATTCTGGTGCGGAAGCTGTAGAGAATGCCATCAAAGTGGCGCGAGTTTTTACGAAGCGAACCGCAGTAATCGTTTTTGAACATGGTTATCACGGGCGAACTAATCTCACGATGGGCATGACGGCAAAGAACATGCCTTACAAAGAAGGTTTTGGACCATTCGCTCCTGAAATTTATCGAATGCCGATGGCTTACCCATTCCGATGGCTAGGTGATTCACAGAAGTGCGCTGAGGAAGCTCTTGATTACATCACTCATAAAATAGAGAAAGAGATTGGCGCAAAAAATGTTGCCGCTATCGTCATTGAGCCAATTCAAGGTGAAGGTGGCTTCATCGTGCCACCAAAAGGATTCTTGCCCGGCTTAGCAAAATTTGCTAGCGAGAATGGCGCGCTATTTATTGCCGATGAAGTGCAAACTGGCTTTGCGCGAACGGGAGATATGTTTGCTTGCGAAGATGAAGGAGTAATTCCAGATCTCATCACCACCGCAAAAGGAATTGCAGGCGGTCTTCCACTTGCAGGTTTAACGGGTCGAGCCGAAGTGATGGATAGCGTTCATCTGAGTGGTTTGGGTGGCACCTTTGGTGGTTCGCCCATCTCATGCGCTGCGGCTCTCGGCGCTATTGAAATGATTGAGGGCGAAAATCTCGCTGCGCGCGCCAGAGAAATCGGCGCAATTATGGAGCGCGAACTTCGATCAATGGCTACGAAGTATGAAGTTATTGGTGAGGTTCGTGGTCGAGGCGCCATGCAAGCGATTGAGCTGGTCGTCCCAGGCTCAATTGAGCCAAACCCAGCAGCGATGCAGGCAATTGTTAAGTACTGCCAGAGCAAGGGAGTGCTGCTGCTAACCGCTGGTACATATAGCAATGTGATTCGCTTGCTGCCGCCGCTAGTGATGCCAGAGCATTTACTTCGTGAAGCGCTCGCTATTCTCGAAGAGGCAATTGCTGCGCTCTAATTGCTAATTGAGCGCTACCGATCTAATAGGTTTTGCGTCGGTGAATAAGTCGCGCCGCTCTTTCGTTTAGCGATGGCACTTAGCGCTTCAAGAACAACTCGATTAGCAAGTATTGCTGTTATATCAGCAGAATCAAATGGTGGAGCGACTTCTACAACATCGATCCCCACAATCGGTAGCTCAAGACAGATACGACGAACCGCTTCAAGGAGCTCGCGACTTGTCATTCCACCCGGCTCTGGCGTGCCAGTTCCAGGTGCCATACCGGGATCGACTACATCAATATCTACCGAGAGAAAAACTCCATCACACCCATCAGTAAGAGTGGCAAACGATTCATCGAGCACCGCCGTCAAGCCGCGATGATGTATCTCTGTCATTTCGTAAGAGCGCATGCCTTGATCACGCATCCAATCAAGGGTGCGAGCATCAGGCCAATAACCACGTAAACCCAATTGCAAGAAGCGATCACCGCGCACATATCCGTCATCAATCAATCGACGCATTGGAGTGCCATGCCCTACTAGAGCGCCCATTTGTAAGTCGCCGGTATCTGCATGTGCATCGAAGTGAATCATGGAGATTTTTCCATTACCGCGATGCGCTGCGATTCCTGCGACATCAGCGGAGGCAATCGAATGATCTCCGCCAAGCACAACAGCAATCGCACCAGCACGGGAAATTTTCTCTGTCGCCTCTCTAAGAACTTTAAGTGAATCTTCCAAATTTCCCGGGGGCATCATGAGGTCGCCTGCATCAGCAATCTTTAAATCCTGCAGTGCATCTACTCGAAGAGAGAGATGTGGCCGCGCACCATCGTGGGGAAGATAATCGCCCATTCGAATAGCTTGCGGTCCGAATTTCGCACCTGAACGATGTGAAGTTCCGCTATCTATTGGAGCACCAACAATGACAACATCTAAACCTTGATAGCTACGCGGATCATCAAGATCGCAACGTGGTATTCCAAGAAAAGTGAAATCTGGGCCGTAGAGATTCCCATGGTTTGCCATACGAGAAGGGTAACTTACGAATCGAATCCGAGCCCAAGGCGATCAAGCGTACGTAGCCAAATATTTCGTTTACCGCCATTTTCATCAGCGCGATTGATAGACCAGCGCGTTATCTGAATGAAGAAGAATCGGAAAGGCTCAGGCGGGAACGGCAGCGGCTTTCTTCGAACCATCTCAAGTCGAGTTCGCTCGTTATCCTCACCATCTAATAAATCAAGCATCACTTGCGCGCCGAATCTCGTTGCAGCAACGCCCAGACCGGTGTAACCAAGGACGCTGACCACTCGTTTATCTTTTGAGAGTTTCCAAAATGGCGAGAATCGAGTGCAGGTGTCGATTGCACCGCCCCATGCATGAGTGAATTTGATTCCTTCGAGTTGTGGGAAGGTCTTTAAGAAATGATCTACCAACTTCACGTATGTTTCTGGTCGGAATTCATATTCGCGTGCAACTCGACCACGGAAGTTATAAATCGCATCCCAACCGCCCCAGACGATGCAGTTATCATCAGTTAGCCGGTAGTAATGGAATTGATGGCCTGAATCTGAAATTCCTTCGCGCTCAGACCAACCAATGCTCAGTAATTGCTCTTTTGAAAGTGGTTCAGTGACAATTTGATAGTCATATACCGGAACCACGTATTTCTTTAATTTCTTTTGAAGTGACGGGAACACGTTTGTTGCTAAGGCAACTCGAGGCGCTTTAGCAAAACCATACGCGGTATGTAACAGAACTCCATCTTCAAAGTTCTCTAACCATTGCACCTGTGAATTTTCAAAGATCTGCACACCAAGGGCAAGGCAGGCTTTCTCTAATCCCCAGACCAAACGAGCAGGATCAACCAGCGCCGTTCCGTCGTGATCAAATAAGCCACCTTCGTAAATTGGTGAATGCACGCGCTCTTGAACCGCCGCTTTGTCGAGAAACTCAACGTCATCACCAATGCGGTTGCGCTCATCGGCTTCCTCGCGCATTCCCTCTAGCTGCCAAGGTTCGATCGCAACGCGCAACTCGCCAGTCCACTCCCAATTGCATTGGATGTTGTAGCGCTTAATCGTCTCTTCAATTGCTTCTAGATTCTCGCGACCTAAACGTGAAATCACTTCCATTTCATCAGGAAAACGTCGCTTACCGTTTGTCCATCCATGAGTAAGCGAATAGTTACAGAAGCCACCATTTCGACCTGATGCGCCCGCGCCAGTTTCGCGCATTTCAATGATGATCACACGCCACTCAGGATGTTTCTCTTTTGCAAGGAGCGCTGTCCATAGTCCGGTATAGCCTGCGCCGACGATTGCTAAATCTGCGTGGACCTCGCCAAATAACGCAGAGTGTGCGCTTGGTTCCAGTGGATCGGCATCGAGCCAATATAAATCTGGCTGAGCATCTTTGAGGTGGCGAACGATTCGTGGGTCGATGGTGGCCATCGAAATATCCGGCTACAAGCCGGATTCACCCCTTAACTTCTACTTACAGCGGGCCCGGGTCCTCCGGAGTCCTACCCCATTACCCCAACCAGTCTCAGTTGGTTCTTCGTAATGGCTTAGTTCAGACTTTACCGGTTTTTTCTCGCCTTGGCATTTCCAACGACCTGAGCCACGACAACTATCGCAAGCGCTATCAAGAACATTGCCGTACCAATGACATTCGCCTGGGCGGGAACCCCCCGAATGGAGGAAATCCAGACAAATTTAGGAAAGGTGGTAATCGTCCCAGAGTTGAAATTGGTAATGATGAAATCATCAAAAGAGAGCGAAAAGGCAAGAAGTGCAGCAGCTGCAATTCCCGGGAGAACCAAGGGAAAAGTTACTCTTCTAAAAGTTTCAAATTCATTGGCGTAAAGATCGCGCGCCGCCTCTTCAAGTTTGGGATCAAGGCTTGCTACGCGCGCCTTAACTGTGACAACGACAAACGAGATGCAGAACATGATGTGTGCGATGACAGTGGTCCAGAAACCCGTATTCACATTCATATTGACAAACATTGCAAGGAGCGAGGCTCCCATGACAATTTCTGGTGTAGCCATCGGTAAGAAAATTAAGAGATTGGTCGCACTTCTACCTCGAAATTTATATCGACCTAGAGCAAACGCAATCATTGTTCCCAAGATTGTGGCAACTAATGTTGAGAGGAAACCAATTTTTAGAGAATTGCCAAGCGCAACGCAGATATCTGGAGCGCCACAGGGGTTCTTCCAATTGTCGAGAGTAAAACCTTGCCAATTAATATTTCGCTTGCCCGCATCATTAAAGGAAAAGGCCATGGTGTAGCCGACTGGGATGAAAAGATAAATTAACGCCAAGCCTGCATAAATCCGGATTAAGTTACGGGAAAACCATCTACTCATCTTGATCACACCAACTCATCTGTTCCAGAGCGGCGAATGTAAATGACGACCATGAGCAAAATCGCAGCCATCAAAGTGAATGAGAGCGAAGCTGCCGTTGGATAATCAACAATTCTGAAGAAGCGAGAGTCGATAACATTTCCAATCATTTTTGTTGTTGGATTTCCCAAAATTGCAGCATTGATGTAATCCCCGGCTGCTGGAATAAACGTTAGTAACGTTCCCGCCACTACGCCAGGCATAGACAATGGCACAGTCACCTTACGAAAAGTTGTTAGTCCGTTTGAATATAAATCCCCAGAGGCCTCGAGTAGCCGCGGATCGATGCGATCCAAACTCGCATAAATTGGCAACGTCATAAAGGGCAAGAAGTTGTAGGTCAACCCCATCACGACGGCAAAAGATGATGCTGTAATCGTCGTATCTGGACCAATTAGGTGTAGCGAGCGCAGGATATAAATAACAGGACCTTCAGCGCCAAGAATTTGTTTCCAGGCGATGGTCCGAAGAAGAAAAGAGGTGAAAAAAGGTGCAATTACGAGAATCAAAAGAATGTTCTTATAGCGACCAGCCTTGAAGGCAATCGCATATGCCAATGGGTAGGAGATGGCAAGCGCCAGAAGTGTCGCCATCAATGCGTAGGTAAAGGAGCGAATAAATTGATCTTGGTATTCAACAAAGGCATCGATGTAATTAGCAAATCGATACGTTTGAACGAAGGCTCCCGTTTCTTGAGACTCTGCTCGAGTTTTAGTGGAAGTTTCGGCCAAATTAATTAACGGATATATGAAGAAAACCGCGAGCCAAAGTAATCCCGGCAACATGAGCAGGTAAGGAATTTTTCTACCGGTGCGCGTTGGGTTCACATGGGTACTGGTGCCAGGTGAAACGTGCGCTATCGCCATCTAAGACTCGCTATCAAGCGCAAAGGTGAAACTTGGCTCCCATGAGAGCGCAACCCGATCGCCCTTTCTAATATTAGGAGCGCCACCATCGTTCTGCTCGAAGACCATTAGCTCTTGTTTCCAAGGCATCTCAACTTGATATTGAGTACTTACGCCTACAAAAGATATGTCGGTGACAATCCCATCAGTCAACAGATTCTTACCCGAGCTCGCACCAGAAGGTTGAATATTAATTTTTTCAGGGCGGATGCCAACTAACACTTTGTTCTTTGCTGATTTATTCCGAGTAGAGGGAAGAATTATCCGCGTTCCGTGGATTGAGACTGATGTCTCAGCTCCGCTATTGGATTGGACATCAGCCTCAATAAGATTTGATTGTCCAAGAAAGTTGGCCACGAAAACTGTCTCTGGATTTTCGTATAGATCAATGGGAGAGCCCATCTGCTCAATCTTTCCCTTGTTCATAACAGCAATGGTGTCTGCCATCGTCATCGCTTCTTCTTGGTCATGAGTCACGTGTACGAAAGTGATACCCACTTCAGTTTGGATCCACTTAAGTTCAATCTGCATTTGGCGACGCAATTTAAGATCAAGAGCGCCGAGCGGTTCATCGAGGAGTAGTAGCGCCGGGCGGTTGACTATTGCTCGGGCGACAGCGATTCGTTGTTGCTGTCCACCAGAGAGTTGACCAGGCTTGCGATCTTTTAAATGCCCTAACTCCACAAGGGCTAACACTTTCTCAACTGCCTCTTTCACATCTTTAATTCCACGGCGACGGAGTCCGAAGGCAACATTTTCAAAAATAGTTAAATGTGGAAAGAGCGCGTAATTTTGAAAGACCGTATTTACTGGCCTTCTATAAGATTTGGTGTGAGTGATATCGGTATCACCAACTGAGATGCTGCCCGAAGTTGGTTCCTCAAGGCCAGCAATCATCCGTAACGTAGTTGTTTTGCCACATCCCGACGGCCCCAACAGTGCAAAGAAGGAGCCTTTTGGAATAGTAAGAGTTAGGTCATCTACCGCAACGAAGTCGCCAAATTCTTTCCTGAGATTGCGTAACTGCAAGTCGCCAGAAGCAGAAGCAGCGAAATCCACCATCGTTAATTGCCTGAGGCAGCCGCGAATGCTTCGCCAAACGTTGTCTCTTCCTCTGGAGAGAGCGAGCGGAATACCTTCACTTTTGCCAGGGTTGCATCGTCAGGGAAGATAAATGGATTATTGACCAGCGCTGCATCAATCTTTTCCATCTCTTCGCGCGCACCTTGAACAGGGCAAATGTAATTCACCCATGCTGCTACTTGCGCTGCAACAGCTGGATCGTAGTAATTATTAATCACAGCTTGGGCATTCTTCTTATTCGTTGAAGTGGATGGAAGTAGCACGTTATCCGACCAGAGCGTTCCGCCGGATTCAGGTATCGCGAATTCAAATTTTCCATCGTTGTCATTAGCAAGCGCAAAGATATCACCAGACCAACCAATGACTGCGACCGCGTCTCCGCTCTCCATATCATCGAGGTAATCATTGCCCTTGACCTGGCGAATGATTCCGTCTGCAACCTGCTTTTCAAGGAAATCCACTGCATTCATAAATTGATCTTCGGTAAATGGTTGGGAAACATCTACACCTTGATACTGCAAAATAATTCCCATCGTGTCACGCATTTCGCTCAACACTTCAATGCGTCCTTTATATTTCTTATCGAAGAGTTGATCGAGGCTCTTGATTCCTCCTGGAATCACCTCTTTATTCCAACCAAATCCTGCGAATCCTGATTGCCAGGTAAGGGAGCTCTTTCGTCCTGGATCAAAACCTACATTTGCAAGACCAGAGAGAATATTCTCCTTATTGGGAATCGCACCTTCATCAAAAGCTTGCGCATACCCAAGGCGAATCCAACGGCCAGCCATCCAGTCAGTTAACGTGACGATGTCCCAACCAATGTCCTTATTTTGCTCGAGTTTTACCTGAACCTTTCCGTAAAACTCATCGTTGTCATTTACCTCTTCTTTGTAAACAACGTTAATTCCTGATGCAGCGATAAAAGTTTCAAGCGAAGGGTACTTTTGAGTGTTCTCGTCATAATCTAAATACTCTGGCCAGTTAGCCCAACGAACCGTTCCCGAAGATTCTGTTGCTGCACTCTCGCTGGCACTTCCACTTTCTTCGCTAGAACCACTGCATGCTGCAAGGACTGCAGTTGCACCTACGGCGCCTGCACCTGCTAGGAAACGACGACGAGTAAGTTGAGCTCGAATTAACGCTCTAGTCTCTGGTGAAAGCTTCTCGTTCATTCCGTTCTCCTTCAGGTCGGGTCAAGGTTGGGCTTCAAGTAGAAAGCGCTCTTTGCTAGGCCTCTAGATTAGTCATTACATGCTTAATTCGGGTGTAATCCTCGAAACCATAACTCGATAAGTCTTTGCCGTAGCCGGAGTGCTTGAAGCCACCATGCGGCATCTCGGCCACCATCGGAATGTGGGTGTTAATCCAGACGCAGCCAAAATCGAAAGCCTTAGCCATCCGCATTGCCCGGCCATGGTCTTTCGTCCAAACGCTGGAGGCCAAGCCGTACTTGACCCCGTTTGCCATTCGGACCGCTTCGGCCTCGTCGGTAAATTTCTGAATCGTGATGACCGGAGCGAACATTTCACTCTGAATCATCTCATCGTCCTGCTTGAGATCTGCCACAACTGTTGGCGTCCAGAAATACCCTGGACGCTTAACCTGGCTGCCCCCGGCAGTCACGCGTGCATGCGCAGGAACTCGATCTAAAAATCCTTGGACTCTAGCGAGTTGATTGGCGTTGTTGACTGGACCTACCAACACATCTTCCGTTGGCATACCCACCTTGATGTTGTTCTTAGCTTGCTCTGTTAATAGAGCGACGACATCATCGTAAGCGCTCGCCTCGACAATAACTCGGGTGGCAGCGGTGCAATCTTGTCCAGCATTAAAGTAACCCGCGACTGCGATCCATTCGCATGCTGCTTCGAGATTTGCATCATCGTAAATAACTACCGGCGCTTTACCGCCAAGCTCTAAGTGCACGCGCTTGAGATCTTTGGCAGCTTCTTTAGCAACTTCCATACCTGCGCGAACTGAGCCAGTAATTGAGACGAACTGTGGAATTTCGTGATCAACCAATAAACGCCCAGTATCTCGATCGCCGGTAATCACATTGATAACGCCCTCTGGCAAAAACTCCTGCATCAACTCCGCCATCCATATCGTGGAGACTGGAGTGGTATCGCTAGGTTTGAGTACAACTGTGTTGCCCGCAGCAATTGCTGGAGCCCACTTCCATACCGCCATCATCATTGGGTAATTCCATGGCGTTACTTGTGCGCAGACACCGATTGGTTCACGACGTATAAAAGATGTATGACCTTTTATATATTCTGCAGCCGAACGACCTTCGAGGTTTCGTGCAGCGCCCGCGAAGAAACGAATCTGGTCCAACATCGGACCAATCTCCTCTTGTCGCGTGATGGCAATTGGTTTTCCAGTGTTCTCGGATTCGATTTGAATTAATTCTTCCGAACGAGCTTCGATTGCATCGGCAATTTTATTGATTGCTCGCTGACGTTCTCCTGGAGTCGAGTCGCGCCACTTTTCGAAAGCTGCAGCAGCTGAATTCATAGCCGCATCGACATCAGCGCTATTGGAAACTGGGGCATGTGCGAAGACCTCGCCCGTTGCCGGATTGATGAGCTCTTGAGTCTTTCCAGAGGTAGAAGGGACGCTCTTGCCATTAATGAAGTTGGTGAGTGTTTTCATGGCGAGAGCGTACGCGCCAGTGCGCGCCCAGGGCTAGGGGAAAGTAGCTAGCGCTATCGACGCTCTTTTGCGATATGGCGCGTAAAGTGAGGAAAAACCTACGAATATCGTGGTGAAAGGCCTCTAAAACTGCGGAATCAGTTGCTAAACCCCCTTAGCCCATGAGAGGGTGGCCTTCATGCGTCAAAAGAGTAGGGCGGTCCACCTCGATGAGGCATCCAAAGCCATCATTGAGCAGCTCCAGGGAGATGGCCGAAAGCCTTATGCCGCAATTGGCTCGGCGGTCGGTCTCTCGGAGGCTGCCGTCCGGCAACGAGTGCAGAAGCTAGTCGAATCTGGAGTCATTCAAATCGTTGCAGTGACCGATCCGCTTACTGTCGGATCATTTCGCATGGCAATGATTGGAGTCCGCGTGGAGGGCGACATCACCTCTGTCGCAGATCAACTCGGAAAATATCGCGAAGTCGATTATGTCGTGGTCACAGCGGGCAACTTCGACATTCTTGTCGAAGCAATCTGCGATGACGATGAACACCTTCTAGAGCTACTTCAAAGAATTCGAACAATACCTTCGGTGCGAAGCACAGAAAGTTTTGTTTATCTCAAACTACAAAAACAGCTATATAACTGGGGAACATAAATCATGGCAACAACAAGCGAAGCAGATGTCGTCCTCTACCACGATGATGAACATCACGAGAACTGGTCAGACCGAGCGAAAGAGAATCTATGGCTCGCCTTCTCTCGAATGGGAAATTACGAACAAGGGGGTTCGATTCCAGTCATCACTCGTGGTGAAGGAGTCTATGTTTGGGATGATCGCGATAAGAAAATTTTTGATGGCCTTGCCGGACTCTTTACTGTGCAAATTGGGCACGGCAGAGAAGAGTTGGTTGAAGCCGCAGCAAAACAGATGCGACAACTCTCTTACTTTCCACTCTGGGGTTATGCCAATCCCCCAGCAATTGAACTTGCCGAACGGTTAACTTCTTTCACGCCTAAAGGGCTAAACCATGTCTTTTTCTCTGCAACCGGTGGTGAATCAGTCGAAAGCGCTATCAAGTTGATTAAGCAGTATTACAAAATGACAGGTAAGCCGCTCAAACATAAAGTGATATCGCGTTCCATCGCGTATCACGGCACTACTCAAGGGGCGCTTTCCATCACGGGAATTCCTGCTGCAAAACAATATTTTGAGCCGCTTATTGCGGGGCATTTCAAAGTTCCTAACACCAACTTTTACCGGGCGCCGCTCAATCATCGCGACGATTACATGGAGTTTGGGCAGTGGGCTGCAAATCGAATCGAAGAGATGATCAACTTCGAAGGTCCCGATACGGTCGCTGCTGTATTTGTTGAGCCAGTGCAAAATTCTGGTGGGTGCTTCCCGCCGCCTCCTGGATACCTCGAGCGAGTTCGGGAGATCTGCGATAAATACGATGTCATGATGGTCTGTGACGAGACCATTACTGGCTTTGGTCGAATTGGTGATTACTTTGCATCACGTCTTTATGGAATTACCCCAGACATCATTACCTGTGGCAAGGGTATGACCTCTGGCTACTTCCCTATGGCAGCAATGATTGCTAACGATAAGTTGTATGAACCTTTCCGAAAAGATAACAACGCATTTCTTCATGGTTTCACCTTTGGTGGACATCCAGTGGGTGCAGCCGTCGCGCTTGCCAATTTGGATATTTTCGAGAAAGAAAAAATTAACGAGCATGTTCGTGAGAATGAAGGAAACTTCTATGCAACGTTAGAGAAGCTTTATGACTTACCTATCGTGGGTGATGTTCGTGGCGCAGGCTTCTTCTATGGAATTGAGATGGTGAAAGATCGCTCAACTCGTGAGACTTTCAATGCTGATGAGAGCGAGAAATTACTCCGTGGTTTCCTCTCGAAGAAACTCTATGATTCTGGCTTGTATTGTCGAACCGATGATCGTGGCGACCCAGTTATTCAACTTGCGCCACCGCTTATTGCCAACCAAACACATTTCGACGAGATTGAGGGAATCCTCCGTTCAGTTCTCACCGAAGCGTGTGAGTTGATTTTCTAATGGAGCCATCGAAGGCGCCCCTTGGAGCAACTAAGAGAACAACGCTCCATCGGATTCCACATAAAGAGGTTAAAGATAGGCAAGCGCTCTATCAAATTCTTGATGCTGCGCTCGTCGGTCATGTTGGATTTACCCATGATGGCCAACCCTTTGTTATTCCGGTGGCAATCGCGCGTGATGAAGATTCGCTATTGCTCCACGGTTCCAAAGCGTCGAGACTTTTTAAAACTCTTGCCAGTGGTGCCCCCTGTGCCGTCTCGGTGACACATCTCGATGCCCTAGTGCTTGCTCGCTCTGCATTCGAATCATCGATGAACTACCGAAGCGCGCTAGTCCTTGGCGTTGCAAGTGAACTTGAAGGCGAAGAGAAAGTGCGCGCTTTTGATGTGCTCACTGACCACCTTCTTCCAGGTCGTCGAGCATCGCTACGCCCTATGAATGAACAAGAGATAAAACAGACCAGCATCCTGCGCCTTTCGTTAGAAGAAGCGAGCGTGAAAATCTCCTCCAAATTTCCTGCAGATAGCGAAGAGGATCTCACCTGGCCAGTATGGGCAGGAAATGTTCCTATCGAGCATCATTATGGCGCTCCTATTCCAGACCCACGCATGACTATCGCGCACCCGCTTCCGGAATATCTAAAGGAATGGCCAGAAGGACGGACATGAACCTCTGGAGCGATACTTTGCTCTACACCGATGAGCAGCGCCCACCTCTTCTTGGCAACACTGACGCAGATGTAGCAATTGTTGGCGGTGGATTCACTGGACTTTGGTCTGCCTATTATTTGAAGGAGCTCGATCCTTCACTTCGCATCGTCATACTTGAAGGCGAGCGAATTGGTTTTGGCGCTAGCGGCCGAAATGGTGGTTGGTGCTCTGCGCTCTACCCTACCTCAGCAGATTATGAGCAAGTGCGACCTCATCTACTTCAATCGATAGATGAGATTGGCGCCTTTGCACATAACCATGCACCTGAGAGTGGCTTCGTGAAAAGCGGCACGCTCACCGTCGCACGCAATCGAGCACAACTCGCTCGCCTTCGCGAAACACTCACGCGCGATTCAACATTACTTAGTAAAGAAGAGATAAATTCGCGAATAAAGATGCGAAATAGCTTAGGTGGCACTTTCACTCCAGATTGCGCAGTGATTCATCCAGGACGTTTAGTCCGCGCGCTTGCGCAATACCTCGAGAAAAATGGAATACGAATTTATGAAAATAGCCGCGCTCTTACAATCGAACCAACTCTGATAAAAACGGCAAAAGGAAGCCTCCGTACCACTTCCATCATCAAAGCAACAGAAGTTTTTTCACAGAAAGCGCGTCAACACGCTCCGATTTACTCGTTAATGGTGGCAACCGAACCGCTCGCTGAAGAATTTTGGGAGGAGATTGGGTTACGCCAACGCGAAACTTTTGCTGAAGCGCTTCATCTTGTGAACTATGGCCAACGTACCCTTGATAATCGATTAGCAATTGGCGGTCGCGGTGCGCGTTATCTTTTTGGCTCCCGCCTGCAGAGAAAACACGAGATGGATCATCGCACGCACATGGAAATTATTGAGCTAGCTCGGGATTGGTTCCCTATTTTAAAGAGGGTGCGCTTCACTCACCGCTGGGGTGGAGCAGTTTCTATCCCCCGCGATTGGCACCCGTACATTCATTGGGATAAAGAAAGCGGTATCGGAAAAGCGGGTGGCTACTCAGGCGATGGAGTGACGCTCTCCCATTTATCGGGTAAAACGTTGGCGCATTTAATTCTAGAGCGCACACATCCCATCTCTTCGCTACCTCATGTGAATTGGCAGAGTCCGATGTGGGAGCCAGAGCCCCTACGTTGGTTAGGTGTTAATGGCAGCGTATTAGCAACAGATTTAGCGGATCGCGAGGAAAAGATAACTCGCCGCCCATCGCAGATTGCAAAAGCGCTTAATTCTTTTATTCGCGTTTAATACTCGCGCTTATTTATTGGACTCACTCGCCGCGAGTTGACCGCATGCGCCATCAATTTCGCGCCCCCGAGTATCACGTACAGTTACAGGCACCCCGTAGCTTTCCAACTTGGCAACAAAAGCCTTTTCATCCTCTGGGCGTGATGCGGTCCATTTCGAACCTGGAGTGGGGTTTAGCGGGATGAGATTTACGTGTGCATTCTTGTTTTTGAGCATCCGGCCGAGTAAATCTGCGCGCCATGCTTGATCGTTAACATCGCGAATCAAGGCATATTCAATCGAGTATCGGCGCCCGGTAGTACGCGCATATTCATCTGCAGCCGCAAGAACTTCGCGCACTTTCCACCGAGTATTAATCGGCACCAAAGTGTCGCGCAATTCGTCATCCGGGGTATGGAGTGAGACGGCGAGAGTTACCGGAATCTTCTCTTGAATGAGCTTCTCAATTCCGGTTACGACCCCAACTGTTGAGAGAGTGACAGAGCGTGCACCAATTCCAAATCCATCTGGGGCAGGTGAGGTGATCTTTCGAATTGAACGCATCACGGCGTTGTAATTGGCCATCGGTTCACCCATACCCATGAAAACAATATTGGAGAGGCGAATTGGCTCTCCCATCAACCCTGCTTCAAGAATTTTGGAGGCCTCGAAAACTTGAGCGGTGATTTCTCCTGCGCTCAAATTTCGCGTAAGTCCCGCTTGCCCCGTTGCACAGAAAGGACAGTTCATGCCGCACCCTGCTTGGGATGAGATGCAGAGCGTCGCGCGATCTGGATAGCGCATGAGAACGCTTTCGACGAGCACCCCATCATGTAACTTCCAGAGATCTTTCCGAGTCGTTCCCCCATCACACTCAATAGTCCGCACTGGGGTTAATAATTGAGGAAAGAGCGCATCTGCAAGTTTCTTCGCTACTGCTGGCGAAATATCACTCCATGACTCTGGTCGATCTGAATGGCGGGCAAAGTAATGA
>JACCDK010271899.1_pt1 | contig 17710 bp, 16 predicted proteins | sample 7445871 | NCBI WGS metagenome assembly JACCDK01 (sample SAMN15323436, study PRJNA562643) | freshwater metagenome | isolation source: river surface water | place: USA:Blue River Watershed | collected 2017-08-15
GGAATGGTCGGCATGGGTCAGATTTACGATTACTTTGGCAGTTACAACCTTGCGCAAGCGGCGGGGGTGGCTGCCCTCATTATATCTGCCAGTTTGATTTCTATGGTTAAGCTGCCGTCTTCGCGGTGGCCGCACTCACCCACCACAGTGCATTAGGCGGCGACCATCGGGCGTGATAAAGCCACGGGCGCGTGCTGCTCGAGCGCTTGCGAGACCTAACAACTGCCTGTGATTGCGCGGGAATTTATGGAATTGAAAATACCTATTGCACTGCAAAACAAAAAGCGTATTTGCCGCCGCCTCACAGCAGAGGTTGCCGATGATGCAACGATCGCATTCGGATACAGTTGGCTCTTCAGATCTCCATACACATTCGCTCAGCGCGTTGACCATTGGCGCAATTGGTGTCGTCTTCGGCGACATTGGGACCAGCCCGCTTTATGCCTTTCGCGAGGCATTGCATCATAGCGCACCATCGGGGGGCATTCAGGAAGCGGCGATCTTCGGCGTGCTAAGCCTTGCGCTTTGGTCGCTGATATTGGTCGTAACTATTAAATACATCATCTTCCTGATGCGTGCCGACAATGAGGGGGAGGGAGGTGTATTGGCACTTCTCGCACTTGCCGGACGCGGTGTTGGCGGTCGCAGGGGGGTGGTGCTGGCGCTCGGCGCGGTTGGTGCAGCGTTGTTTTACGGCGATGCGATTATCACACCAGCCCTGTCAGTGCTGTCCGCCGTTGAGGGGAGCAAAACTATCCCCGGCATAGGGGAAAGCATTTCCCAACAGACAATTATTTACATCACCTTGGCCATCATGGTCTGTTTATTCGCGATTCAATATCGCGGGACGGCCTTGGTGTCTCAGCTGTTCGGGCCAATCTGTGTCATCTGGTTTCTTGTCATGGGCGGCCTTGGCCTTTTGCATATATCCGATTACCCCGCGATTTTGGGCGCGCTGTCGCCGCATCATGCAGTCGCGTTTCTTACCAGCAACGGCATGGTGGGGCTGATTGTCTTGGGGTCGGTGTTTTTGACAGTGACCGGTGCCGAGGCGTTGACGGCAGACATGGGCCATTTTGGTCGCTTCCCGATTCGTCTGGGCTGGTTCTTGCTGGTATTCCCAGCCTTATCTCTCAATTATTTCGGTCAGGGGGCATTTGCCATGGCCGCATTGGAACAAGCCCGAGCTGCGGGTGCCCCGCTGCAAACGCAGGATTGGTTTTTTCTGATGTCACCCGAGGCCGTGCGTGTCCCGATGATCATTCTCGCCGGTCTTGCAACAATAATCGCCAGCCAAGCCGTTATCACGGGCGCCTATTCATTGACGCAGCAAGCGATCCAACTTGGTCTGTTGCCCCGCATGAGGATTGTTCAGACCTCACCGGGCAATGCCGGGCAGATCTATATTCCTGCGATCAATTGGCTCCTGCTCGTTGGTGTGTGGTTGCTTGTTGTCCAATTTCGCAATTCGTCGGCAATGGCTTCGGCTTATGGTATCGCCGTAACAGGAACGATGGCGGTGACGACATGCCTTGCCTTCGTTGTCGTCCATAAGCTTTGGAAATGGAGCCTTGCCAAATCTTTACTGGTGATACTGCCGTTCCTTGTCATTGACCTGATCTTCTTGGGTGCCAATATTTTGCGTGTGCTGGATGGTGGATGGGTGCCGTTGCTGGTCGGTGCGTTGATTTGTCTGATCATCTGGATTTGGATGCGCGGAAAACAGTTGATTCACGCGCAAGAAAATGAAGGTGCAATGACGCTGGCCGAGCTGGGCAAGTCCCTTGCCAAAAGTTCAATTGCGCGCGTTGACGGAACAGCAGTTTACTTAACGGGCAACCCAGAGGGCGTCCCAACCACCATTTTGCACAACATTAAACACAACCGCGTCCTGCATGAGCGGAATCTGGTGTTAACCGTGCGCAGTGCAAGCGTGCCTCACGTGCCGCTGGATGAGCGCGCAACATACGAAAAAATCGATGCTAATTTCGCGCGTGTAACCTTGCGTTATGGCTTTATGGATGCCCCCGACGTTCCGTCGGCTTTGGCGCTTGCAATTCCGAAGACCGACAAGCCGTTACAAGAAATGACGACCAGCTATTTCTTTGGGCGTAACGTGTTGTCCGCTTCTAAGGATGAAGGGTTGCCGGTCTGGCAGGATATCATCCTCATCTTCTTGCAGCGCAACGCCTATAACCCCGCAGAGTTTTTCCATATCCCGTCAAATCGAATTATTGCGGTCGGTACTCAGATCGTCATCTGAGGTTTAACGATCGCTTGGGCCTGCTCTGTGCCCTTAGGAGTGGTCCATTTTCTATTTTAGGCGTTGTCACGCAGGAGGAGCGGATTGCCGTTGGCCTCGTGGCACTGGATATTCAAAAGGCGCTGCTTATTGGAGCTGCGCCTCCCGGGCTGGACCCAGAAAAACTGCTTTCTCGAGACATTCCTCTTGATTGGGAAGGGCAGAGGAGATTTCTGGGGTTCGCCTCCGCTTTTCAAAAACGGGGGCTTTTGGTTCAATTAGTGTCGGTCAGGATCCAGCTAACCGGTGTGTGGAGGTGTGGGCACCGTGGGTCGCGCAAGTCTCTCGATCTAAATTCCCTGTTTTGCCGTTGTTAACAGGGATTCTTCTAAGAATTTCCCGCCCTGAATTCGCCTGGAACATTCTCAAGAACCCCAGAATTCTGGGGTTCAATCGCGTATTTACTCCTTCGACGAACAGGGATTTCCTTCGGGTATTACAGGGAACTGGGATAAGTTTGATTACAGAAGTTAAGTCAGGTGGTGATGGAGCATGTTTCTGGAGGGTACGTTAAGCCCCGAAGGGGCACGCCCGAGCTTTAAGAAATGCAATATGTTCAGGCCAATGCCACAGCACCCACCGAGTATTGATGCGCCGGCTGCCTACCATGATGCGGCAAATGCGGACCATTCAGGTTGACGAAAAGGCGCCCCGCGCCAGGCAAGTTCGCGGCCGGTTCCACCATCAAGGATTATAAGCGTATCCGTCATGATCGGCGTGGCTTGTAATTCCATTCCTTCTTCATGGCCAACTCCAGAATAGACATTGGACCGCTCACGGCTGGGCATATCAAATACGCCTTCGAATCAGGAATTGGCGGAGCAGGGATGTAAGATTTCGGTATTCGGAAAACATTTTTTATCATTTTTGGAGAGAAGTTCCGCAACAAGGCGATCTTCAATAAATTAAGACAAAAGTAATAAAAAATAAGTCTGATGTTTTATGAGTAAAATTGAGTGCTCTGTAAAAATGCAGTTTATGCATTTTTGGATTGAAATCAAAATTTTGTGTTCAGATATGGCCGGTCGATGATCTTTCATCACGAATGATTGATGGAACATAATTTGACACAGGTGGACTTCATGCCCAAGTTTATTTCAGAAGTAATTGAGCGAGAGATAGGTTCTCTTAAACCTTATACAGGCAACGCTCGGACGCATTCGAAGAGGCAGATAAAGCAGATCGCTCAGAGCATAGAGCGCTTTGGTTTTGTGAACCCAGTTCTGGTTGGTGATGACGGCACGATCATTGCAGGCCATGGCAGGGTCGACGCCGCAAAGCTGTTGGGGATTCACGCCGTTCCAACACTTGCTCTGTCCCATTTAACGGAAGCTGAAAAGCGAGCCTATGTCATCGCAGACAATAAGCTTGCTCTCAACGCAGGCTGGGATCGGGAGGTCTTGGCGATCGAGTTGCAGGGTCTTATTGATCTCGACTTCGATGCTGAACTAACGGGCTTCAGCCTTGCTGAAATCGACCTGGTTATAGACGAAGCCGGAGAAGCTGACCCTAATGGCTCTGAAAGCGCCGAAGATCATTTTTCTATCTTTGCTGGACCGGCTGTCTCAAGGCGTGGCGATGTTTGGATCATGGGCCGTCACAAGCTGATCTGCGGCGATGCGAGAGATCAATTAGATTACATGTCGCTTCTCGGAGGTGAGCAGGTGGGTATGGTCTTTACCGATCCACCGTATAATGTCCCGATTGATGGCAATGTATGCGGCCTTGGTGCGGTGCGGCATCGTGAGTTTGCGTTTGCTTCCGGTGAGATGACTCCAACACAATTCACTAGGTTTTTGGAAGAAAGCTTGGGGCGGATGGCCTCTGTAATGCGCGATGGTGCCATAGCCTTTATTTGCATGGACTGGCGGCACATGGAGGAACTTCTCCTAGCTGGAAAGTCCGTATTTACCGAACTCAAGAACCTAGTGGTCTGGAATAAGGCTAATGGTGGGATGGGAACGTTCTACCGGTCGAAGCACGAACTCATTTTTGTCTTCAAGCAGGGCGCCGCTCCTCATACAAACAGCTTTAGCCTTGGTGAGAACGGCCGGTATCGCACAAACGTCTGGGACTATGCAGGGATCAGCAGCATAAGCGCCGGCCGATCAGAAGAATTGGCTATGCATCCGACTGTGAAGCCGGTCGCGCTAATTGCTGACGCAATCCGGGATTGCTCGAAGCGCGGCGAGCTAATTCTAGATGGGTTTGGTGGGTCGGGCTCAACGCTTATTGCTGCTGACAAAACTGGTCGTTCTGCAAGGCTCATCGAATATGATCCGATCTATTGCGACACGATTGTTCAAAGATGGCAGGCATATAGTGGAAAGGATGCTCGGCTGTCGGGCAGCGATGTTAGCTTCTATGAGATTGCTGAGACGCGTGCCGATCAACCAGCCTTCCAGGAGGTGCCGCAATGAACAGCAACGAGGGCTACCCTCAGGACATCGATCATTTGGGTGCGTCAACAGTAGGCTATGGTAGGCCGCCTAGAGAGTTTCAGTTTAAAAAAGGGCAGTCCGGTAATCCTAAAGGGAGACCCAAAAAGAGGAGGCAGGACGAGGAGAAAGTGGATACAGGGTTCGGCCTGAAAGCGGCAGAAGAGTATCTTCGACGGGAAGCTTATCGGCCCGTTGTTGTTCGCGAGGGCAATAAGATTGTTGAGATTCCTGCAATTCAGGCGGTTTTTCGGGCGATGGGAGTTGCTGCAATTAAAGGCGATCGGCATACGCAAAAGGCCTTAGTTGATATGGTGGCCAGGGTCGAAGCTAACGATCACGCAGTGTTGGTGCGCTCTTTTGATAAGGCGTTGGATTACAAGATTGCTTGGGAGCGTGAGATCGAGCGTTGCCGAACAGCTGGGTTGCCCGAACCTGATCCTGTCCCACATCCCGCTGACATGGTCATTGATATGCATCACGGCGAGGTCAGAATAGAAGGGCCTAGAACTAAAGAGCAAAAGGAGTTGCTAGATCAAATCCTGCAGCTGAGAGCCGAAGCGCAGGATGAAGTGAATTTTTACGCCAGCATGTGCAGACAGGCATCTAGTGAAGACCTTCGGGCCCAATATCTAGAACGTTGGCATTTTGAGCAGCGTATGTTCGACACCCTAAACGATTCTGTTCCCAAGCGCTGCAAAGTCAGTCTTGCGAACCGTTCTTTCTCATTTGACCAGTCAAGCGAGCCCGGCGCATGCGAAGACGTGAAATGAAACAAAATAACAGATCACATGCAGCTAATTGTTGAATGGAGTTGCTACTTGCCAAAATAAACTACTTGGTTCGACGCCAATACCGGGTGAGTCCGGGACAAAATAATAACCTGCTTCGCATTTCATGCTTGTTTCAAGATATTTTTTGTTATTGTCGAATACCGAGTGTTGATATTCGTGATAAGGAAGATTTTGGATTGTAGCCGCCGCCTGCAAGCTCGCAGCCTGAAAAATACCGATGCCGATACTTGCGTGAGGAATAATCTTGCAGTGATTAGACCCAGCTAGGTTTGCAATTCTCATAAACTGCGTGATTCCAGTATGCCCCATTTCAGGCTGTATCACTGAACAAGCGCGTTTTTCTATCCTTCGCAACGCCTCATAAACCGTTCGCCATTCTTCGCCCGCCGCGATCGCAACTTGCGCTTTCTGTGCGACCTCGACAAGGCCATTGACGTCCTCGGGGGCCACAGGAGCCTCTGCAAAATAGAGTTTGTGTCCATGCATTGCGCTAATGATTGATATTGCGTCAGCAGGCGTATACTTCCAATGCATGTCAATCATAATATCAGCAGTTGGACCCAAAGCTTCTCGTAATGCCTGCATCTCGTTGACTATGTCCACATCGCTAACCACGGCAGCAAATTTAAACCCTTGATAGCCTTTTGCTTGCCAGTGCTGCGCTAGTTTGCATCTGCCTGCTAGCGTGTCTTGAGGTAAACCAGAGATATAGGCTGGGATTTTAGAGCGCCGTTTGCCGCCCAGTAAATTGTAGACTGGTTGAGAGGTGGCTTTTCCGCACACGTCCCATAGGGCAATGTCTATTGCGGCCAACGCATCGAGATAAAAGCCGCCGGTAAAACCACGCACTCGCATTTGATCATAAAGATCTTCCCAGATTACAGATACTTCAAATGGATCTCGTCCAATGATAACAGGCGACAATAAATCGTTAATTACACTACAGACCGCCTCCGGTGTGCATATACCATAGGTTTCCCCCCAGCCGGTTATGCCGTCGGAAGTTGTTACGCGTATCACTACTGATCTGTCGCTTACTGGATAGATAGTGCGGTTTCCCTTTCGAACAATATATCCCTTAGAGTTTACTTTTTCACCATCCATTAGAGGCCCGAGATACGGAACATCTCTGGGTATGGAAACAATAAAGCACTCTACTGAATCTATTTTTGATTTCATCTTGAGTCCTAAACATAATTGTTAAATAATATCGTAAGATTTTTAATTTTCTTGAATATTAATTATTTTGTAACATATCTTTTGATCTAGACCAAAAGCTTAGAATATCTTCTTGATCGAATTTATCCAATGGGATGTTTGGAGCGCGTACGTACGTGCAATCGATTATACCGCGCTTATACAAAACATATTTTGTCATGTTCCAGCGGTAAACAGACTGAATGTTTAGTAGTGGTAGAAGCGCCGTGAATATCTTTCTTGCTTCGTCGGCCCTATTGTCTCGGTAGGCATTGACCAGAGCGGAATGTAATTCAGTAAATTCTGCAGCGGGGACTGTGCCGAGAGCACCCCTACTTAACTCATCGATAATGAACCGCCCTCCAGCGCCACCAAAAACACCCAGAAGGCTCGGCGGAGCTAACGCAAGCAACTTTGATAAGCGCTGTCCGCTTGGCGAGTTTTCTTCTTTTACGTAATGGATCTCCGGAACGGCCTGCAAAATAGCAATTACTTTCTCGACAGACAATGCTGGACCCATGGGCGCCGGAGCATTCTGAAGCATTATTGAAATTGGGACAGCGGCTGCCAGAGCTGAATAAAAATGCGTTAGCTTGGCGGTGTCATCGCCACAATCCTTACTCGGCATAACCATCGTACAAACTGCGCCAAAGTCGGCACCGAGCTTGGTAAGCTCTGTTGCCTGATCAAGGTCGACACCCGTGCCACCAACAATAAAAGGCACTTTTCCGACGGTCATTTCACCAACGATTTTGGTCAGCTCTTTGCGTTCGTGCACACTTAGCTGATCATACTCACTAGCCAGACCCGGGAATACTACGCCGTCACTTCCGGCCTCGAGAATATATTCAATTACGCGGCGAAAGCTCTGGTAATCTACACTCCCGTCAGCGTGAAAAGTTGTCGGAATTACCGGTATTGTGCCAGTTATAAAGGGAGCATTTGGCAAGGACATTCTCTCAGTCTCCTGAATTTTCTGTTGCTATAAAAGCGACAATTAAAAATATCAACAGGCAAAATGTTATTGAAGAATTCATTATGATGCTAATATAGCGATGATAAACGAAGCGTGGATCACCTGTTGATCTTGTGATTTGGAGAGAGTGAATGACGACTTTCACTTTGCTGTTACGGGGGGGGAATATCGTTGACGGTCAAGGCTCTCCAGCTTGCGTTGGGGACGTCGCGATAATCGGAGATCAGATATCCAAGATTGCATACGAAGGCGAGCTCAAGTCCGCTAAGGCTGCATGTGAAATAAACGCGCAAGGCCTGGTCGTTGCGCCAGGGTTTATCGATACACACACGCATGATGATCGTGCTGTGCTAATTGATCCGCAAATGACCTGTAAGCTTAGTCAAGGAGTAACAAGCGTAATTACTGGGAATTGCGGGATTAGCTTAGCTCCGCTTGCCGGTAAGGAGGTGGTTGCACCGCTCACCCTGATCGGAGGTTCGGAGGATTTTAAATATCGACTAACGAGCGACTATTTCGATGCAGTTAGAGCAGCCCAGCCGGCGGTAAATGTTGCCTCACTGATCGGGCACATGACTCTCCGCCTTGCATGTATGCAGGATCTCTCAAGAAGCGCCGATACTAACGAGCTGGATAAAATGAGTTTGCTGCTGGCTGAATCACTTGATGCAGGTGCAATTGGGTTTAGCACAGGCTTATTCTATCAACCTAATGCAGCCGCTGACATCGATGAAGTTTCGAAATTAGCTAGCATAGTCGCAGAAGTAGGCGGCATTTACGCTAGCCATATTCGAGACGAACGTAATCACATAATTGAAGCAATATATGAGGCCGCCACCGCCAGCCGGAGAGCCGGCGTCTCACTTGTCATATCGCATCACAAATGCGCAGGTCCTGACAATCATGGTCGAAGTGTTGAAACCTTGGCACTTATTGATCGATTGGGTGTAAATCAGAAGATTGCGCTTGACGTTTACCCGTATGCAGCTGGGTCGACATTGTTAGACCCGACTTACGTAGATGAACGTATAAGGGTTATGGTGACTTGGTCTCAGAATTACCCTGAGTTTATTGGGAGGGATTTATCTGATATTTCTGCAGAATTAGGTTGTTCGCAAAAAGAAGCAGCGGCAAAATTAGTTCCGGCGGGCGCGATCTACTTTTCAACCGACGAACAGGATGTTCGCAGAATCCTCGCCCATCGAAAAGCCATGATTGGTTCGGATGGACTGCCCCACGACCCTCATCCACATCCCAGATTATGGGGAACGTTTCCAAGGGTCTTAGGGCATTACTGCAGGGAGCTCGGATTATTCTCTCTTGAAACGGCAGTACATAAAATGACAGGTTTACCAGCTACGACCTTTGGGTTGAAACAGAGGGGAGCAATAAAGGAAGGCAACATAGCGGATATTGTCATTTTCGACGAAGGCAAAATAGCTGATTTGGCTAACTACCAAACCCCCCAAAAGTCAGCGGCGGGAATTCACAAAGTGATCGTGAATGGGAGTGTAGCCTGGTCAGACGGGCGAGCAACAGGAAAGCGCGCCGGAAGGGTCCTGACCCGAAACTGATCGTTGCAATCTGAGGAGCAACTTTATGCTAATTGATGTCAGAATTTACCAGACAAGGCCGGGTACTCGTGAAAGCCACCTGGAATTATTCAACGCGCATGGGCTCAAACCTCAATCGCGATTGCTAGGTGAGCCGTTTGCCTATTTAAAATCCATCGAAGACCCAAACGAGTTTATCTTAATGTGGGCTTATGAAAACATACAAGACCGCGAGTTAAAGCGAGAAAAAATGTGGAAAGATGAAGAGTGGAAGAAATATGTGGAGCTGAGTAAGAACCTGAATGCCGTTATTAGCCAGTATAACAAGCTGCTAGAAACTCGGTAGCGATTTATAGCGAGATCGGACTGCATATCAGACTGTTCAAATATCATCTCTTCCAGTCAAACTGGCAAGGGGATAAGTCATTTTTACGGGATTTGGCTTGCCTTCCGCAGTCAATAAACTGGAAACATTGTTGAGGGCTTCTAAAAGCTCTGGCACCGTGCTTTTCGGGATCCAGCCTGAAAGCCCCAGCGCGGCGTGAGCTGGTTCACCGATGGCAATAGCAAGGGTGTGTTTTTCTTCACTTTCATGCACTTTAACGCGCGCATAACCAAGCTTACGTATCTCAGACAGTTTGTCCTTCAGAGCGGCAGTGTTTTCAAATCCAACGACCTTTTTGTCTCCATATACAAGATCGATGTATTCATCATTATGCTGGGCCAGCAACGCAAGCCCAATTCCGCCTTTCGAGGCAGGATAAATGCCGATGCGGCCGAGCGCCTCAACTGAGGGCATGCCGGGCGGCGCGTGATAAAGGTAACTGACTGTGTCGTTCCACAACACGCCAAGTGCGACCGTCAGGTTAAACCGACGCAACTCTTCAAGAGCCGGCAGTGCAGTTCTTATGAACCCTGATGCAAACAGGCTTTGCGCGGCAAGAACGTACATTCCCGGGCCTGTTGTATACTTGCGGTCCACAGTTTGTCGGGCAAAGCCCATGTAGGCTAGTGTTTTTAGCAGCCTGTTTGCTCTTGTTGGCTCAAGATTTAGATGTCTTGCCAACTTCCGGCCGCCTATCGGTTCATCCAAACTGGCAAGCGTTTGCAGAACGTTAAACCCGTCAATTAGGCTGCGGTTGGGCTGTGCGTTGAACTTTTTTGTCAATTGATATCCACCAAAAATTGCAGATTGTATGAGGCCTTATAGGTGGCCTTTTGCAATTGTATATTGCCCAATAATCCCAGTACAACCACCATTATGTTGCTTTAACTGCGTATTTAGCACTTCAGGCGGCAATCAAAAAAGTTACCCAAAAAAGCCCGAGAACTCCGTTTTTTAAGCCTAAAAATGCCTTCTAAAAGGCTAAGTGGTGATTGCTCAACCTCGGATATTGACAACGTCAGAGGTCATTATATAGTGCTATTAAAGCATCAATAATTTGTATTGAGCACTGGAGAGGCGATTATGAGAATGCCGGCTTTAAGAATGACTGGAAGTGCGGTTGCCATGCTAGCTGTCGCGTGGGCGGCGCCAGGCGCTGCTTTTGCTCAAGTTGTTGGACCTAACGTTGGGGAACGTGGCTCTGAAGAAGTCGCAGTCGATGAGATCGTGGTGACTGGAACTCGAGTAAGTCTTGCCAAGGCAATCGATGTCAAGCGACAGTCTCAGCAATTTGTTGACACCGTTGTGGCGGAGGATATCGGTAAGTTGCCGGACGTAAACATCGCTGAATCTCTTCAGCGCGTTTCCGGCGTTCAAATGCAGCGCAGTTTGGGTGAAGGCACCCAAGTTTCCATCCGCGGCTTAAACCAGAATATAACACTGGCAAATGGTCGTGAGGTTGTTGACGCTGCTGGGCGGGGTGGCTCAGGCGTCGACTCCCTTGGGACGGGTAGTTATGGACTTCTGGCCCAGCTGCCTTCTGAAATCATTCAGCGGCTCGATGTAACCAAGCTTGCAGCCGCTTCCGATATCGAAGGTGCTTTATCGGGTACGGTTAATATCATCACTGCCAGGCCGCTGGCCTCTTCCAAGAACGTCAGAGCTTTCTCGCTAGAGGGGCTTTACAATGATCTAGCAAGGTCCAAGGGCTTTCGCGGTTCTGCCCTGGTTTCTCAGCATATCACTGAAAACTTGGCAGGTTTGTTGAATGTGTCCTATTCTGACCGGGACATACGCGATGAATCGGTTTTTTCTTTTGCCGGCTTTACGCCATTAACTGCTGCGTTTGATGCAGGAGCAACTAAAAATACGCTCGGGCCGGGCGGTCAGCCACTGTCTAGAGACCCAAACGGCGACGGGGTGCCGGGCTTCTTTATAGCTGACATACGCAACACCGAAATCAGCGATAATCGCAAGCGTTTTGGTGTAAATACAACTCTCCAATGGTCAGCTAATGACAACAGCGAATATTCATTTGATTTCCTTTACTCACGTCAAAAAATTGATCGATTGCGCGACTGGTTTGCAGTCCCTCTCTCTGCAAGCGGCAGCGCCTATTCTGCACTTGCTTTCTCACCAACCGAAACAGTGATCTCTGGTATTGTGAGATCACCCCTGCGCGGCGACAGCGAAACATTCAAAGCGACTGGTACAACGATCGCTTCTGGCATTAACGGAAATTGGAAGTTGGGACGTCTAGATCTGTCGGCAGACCTAAGCTACTCGAGGTCTAAGCAAATAGGTTTCCAGAAATTTGTACGTCTGACAAGTAAAACTCCATATGAAATCCCGTTCGCTCTCAATGCAGGATCTGTCCCGAGCTTCCGAATTCCGGCTGGGGTTAATTTAACTGATCCTTCATCGTTTAATTTCACAAATTTCTTCGACAATTCCGATACGGCATTGTCGGAGTTGAGAGCCGCTCGAATGGATGGGGCATTCTCTGTAGGCAGCGGCTTTCTGAAAGCTTTGAAGCTTGGCTGGCGCTTATCAAAGCTAGACGTTGATCTTGCGGCAAACAAAACGCAGCTGACGGGGGCGGTGTCTGCAAATACAGTCCCTGACGCCTTTCGTTTAACGACGCTAGATATTTTGAGAGGAGTAAGCGGATATCAAAGCTATCCCCTGCTAGTTCCGGTCGTCACATCTCCGACACGAAAACTAGCGTGTGAAATACGCGGAGTTAGTTGCACTCCTGAAATACGGCTGCCTTTGGCAAGTTATGATACCAAAGAGAAGAACCTTTCGGCATATCTACAGGCGGACATCGAAAGTAGTCTTGGCGGCATAGATTTATCAGGCAACTTTGGTGTTCGTTACGTCGACACTCGTTTCGAGGCAAATGGGTCGCGCAATGCCGCGGGTGGAACAATTCTACCGGTAAACACGCAAAAAAAATATAACCACATTCTCCCAAGCGCGGCGTTCAAGCTAATCGTTTCGGACCAACTGCTATTCCGAGTTGGTGCTGCAAAAGTTATCGCTCGACCGAATTCAGTAAACCAAAACCCGGGGGTGTCGCTCAATTCGACCCCTCCCTTCGTAGGAAACGCGGGGAACGCAGAGCTTGATCCCTTCCGGGCGAACCAATACGATATTTCGGCTGAGTTCTATTTTCGTCCACAGTCACTCCTATCGCTCGGCCTCTTCCAAAAGGATCTAAAGAGCTTCATTGTACAAAAATCCTCTATCGAAATTTACGATGGAAATTCTTATAATGTTAACCGTCCCGTAAATGGAGCCAATGCGAAAATAAAAGGGATCGAAATGCTATTCCAAATGCCTTTCGATTTTCTTCCTTCGCCACTCGACGGCTTTGGAACAATTAATACGTATTCTTTTATCGAAAGCCACACCAAAGACATTAACATTAGGACGGGCGCGCGACTCCCAATAACTGGCCTTTCAAAGCATAACGTGAATACAACCCTTTACTGGGAGAAAGGGCCATTGAGCTTACGAGCAGCTTATAATTGGCGCAGTAAGTATCTAGAAAATATTGGTCCAGGCGGATCTGGTGTATTTTTCGATGCACTTAACAATCTATCCTTATCGGCACGTGTGCAAATAACGAGCCAATTTAGCTTCGATATTCAGGCGAACAATGTTTTAAATAGCCGGATTCGGAAATTCGGAGGCGTTGAAGACGCGACACTATTGTACGGTTTGAATGGGCGCACGTTCAGTCTCGGCGTACGCGGTAGGTTTTAACTTGGACAAGCCAATAGCATTTTCCAAGCGCTCAAATAGCTGAGACCCTTTTGATCATGACAAAAAGTTTTGAATATAAACAATTTTTTATTGTCATTTTCTTAGCGGTCTCAGCTTTCTTAAATTATATTGACAGGCAAGCCTTGGCGATACTGGCCGCTCCAATTCAGGCCGATCTGAAGATATCAGATGAGGGTTATGCTTTTGTAGTATCGTCTTTTTTAGTCGCCTATTCGTTAGGCAATTTGATTTCAGCATGGTGCATAGAAAAATGGGGGGTAAGGGTTGCTCTTGCAGCGTTTGTCTTGTGGTGGTCGACAGCAAACTTCCTTACGGGATTTGCAACGGACACTTACACCCTTGCGGCCACACGATTTGCGCTCGGATTAGCTGAAACAGGGGGATTTATTGCAATAACTGTGATGGCGCAGGCGTCTTTCAAGTCCAGTCAAAGAGCTTTTGTAATTGGGCTTTGCAATGCCGCTGCGATGATAGGCGCTACAGCTTCACCGCCTATTCTTGCTTGGATCTATGAAGTTTCCGGCTGGCGCTATGCATTCTATATTACGGGTGCCATTGGGATGCTTTGGTCCTTGTGCTGGTTTCTTCTATTTGTCCGTGGTTCCAATATAAATGTGCCATCAGAAGCGCCTAATAATACTGAAATATTATCAGGTTCTGTACTTACAGACGATCAAAAATTTACCTATTTAGACGTCATTTCGGATCGTAAAGTATGGGCCATCATACTAGGAAAGATGCTGATCTATCCTGTGTGGTTCTTTTATCTTTTCTGGTTTCCAAAATATCTAACAGATGAGCGCGGCTTAACAGTTGCCGAGATGGGCAGGACTGTTTGGGTGATATATTTGGCAGCGGCAGTTGGCTCAATCGTGGGCGGGATGGTATCAGGATTTATGATTAAAAAAGGCATAAATCCAAAGGATTCTAGAATTTATGTACTGTCTTTTGTTGCAATATTCGGCTTAGTTGGAACAATAAATGGGTTCGAACCAGATATTAATATTACTATAATTGTTTCATCTATCGTGGCCTTTGTGCAAATGCTCTGGCAAATTAATATTCAAACTCTATCAACGGATATATTTGATAATAAAAAGCTCACTAAGATCGTAAGCGGAGCTGCAGTCATAACAAGTATATTTAGCGTTATGTTGAATATGTTGGTAGGCGCTCTTGTCGCGACAATATCTTATCGACCAATGTTCATAGTGATGGGTTTGGCATATCCGGTAGCATTTTTAATCGTGTCCTTATTGTTGAACGAAAAAACGCCAAAGCGTTTATTCTCTGAAAAGTGAGGCTTCCTTTCAATGTTCATTGGAGTTGACTGGGGCACGGTTAAGTTGAGGGCACGGCTTATCAGTTTTGACGGTGCGATATTGGACTGTGTAGAAGTCTCAGTGCGGCTGGCGGATCTGACCCCCGAGGATATAGAAGCTCAAGTTCGCAAGTTCTATCAGCGCTGGCCCGCTGCGAGAGGTCCAATACTTATGGCTGGAATGATAGGCTCTTCGTTAGGGTGGCGGGATGTATCTCATCTGACTTGCCCAGTTAACATCGAGGGGCTTGCTCACAGATTGTCCTACAACGAAATCGACGGAAATCCTGTTCTCATAGTTCCAGGGCTTAAATGCAGCTCCCGCTTTGGTGACAGCGATGTAATGCGTGGAGAAGAAACACTAGCGGCAGGCTTAATCGTTTCCGAGAATGTTGGTAACGCTTTGATATTATCTGTGCCAGGAATGCATGGTAAATGGATTGAGATCAGCGGGGGGGCGATAACTCGCTTCCATACATCTATGACTGTCGAACTCGCTTATGCCCTTGCTGAAAACAGCTTCTTAGCTTCTGCCATGAAGGAGCTTCCTGTTATCGGGCCTGCGTTCTTCAAGGGCGTTGACCGCGGATTTAGTGGTGGCGGATTAGGGCGTTTGCTGTTCACCGCCCGAACGGGTGTCTTGTCCGGAGCCTTGGATGCTCGCGAAACTGCATCGTATATATGGGGAATCTTAATCGGCTCAGACATACGAGAAATTGATGCCTCTGAATATCCGCAGCTATATGTCTCTGGAAGTAATGATACTGTTGGATTGTTCGCCGCCGCTCTGTCTCATGTTAAGGTAAGATCAAAAGCAGTGAGTATGGATCACTTATTTGCTCATGGTTTTAACAAAATTCGACAACACCTACAAAGATAGAAATAAACGCAAACAATCCAAAACAATTACAATGATATAAATTGTTTTTGAATTATATTTACTAAAATTTTCTGTGGGTGAGGAGTTCGTAAGTTGTACACGAGGCCATTTGTCGGAGTTGATTGGGGTACGAGCAGCATGCGCGCAATGCTCTGTACCCCGGATCAAACAGCACTCAACAGGAGCGATTTGGTCTATGGGCTCGGCATCTCGAAGCTGACACGTCCGATCGGCGACGAGCTATTGGAAAAAATTGCGCCTTGGGAAGTCCGTTTTGGTCCCATGGAAATTGTTATGGCTGGGATGGTAGGATCAAATATTGGTTGGCACAATACGGGTTATGTCAACTGCCCGGCCCCACTTGCTGATCTAATGAGCTATGCCAAAACTTTCTCCTACCATGGCCGTCGCATTTCGATACTGCCCGGTGCCCGTTGTGAAAATCAAATGGGTGAGGCAGATGTAATGCGTGGCGAGGAATTGCAGTTACTAGGGTGGATCGCGAACAATCGGCGCGCTTGCCAACAGGATCTGCTGTTCTGCTTGCCCGGCACCCACTGCAAGTGGGCAATTATGAAAAATGGGCGGCTCGAAACCTTCACGACCGCTTTAGCTGGAGAATTATTTGATCTTCTAACAAGGCATAGTGTTTTAGTGCCCAAGTATAATGAAAGTTATTCAAAACCCTTTGTTAGAGATAGTTTTCTAAGGGGGGTAGATTTTATCAGTCGCCATCCTGACTCACTGCTACGGGCGCTTTTCTCTACCCGCTCGCGATCGATCGTCGATAATGCCGATATAGGAGACTCTGCAAGTTATCTGTCAGGTTTGCTGATTGGTTCTGACATCAATGCTGCTGTTTCCAATAGTATGAAACGTTATTCCACCATTGAAATAATCGGGGAAAGATCATTGTGTGAGAAGTATGCTGAGGCGATGGCTATGCTCGGCCAAAACTGTCGAGTTTCAGATGGCTTGGACTCAATTTATGCTGGATTTATGTCACTCAATATCCAGTAATTCTCATTCGGTAAGGCAAAATGCTCGAGACAATTTTAGAGAAAACGCCTCTTGTAGCCATACTGAGAGGGCTAGATCCAAAAGAGGCAGTCGCCATAGGGTGCGCTCTTTATCAAAGCGGCATTCGTTGTATCGAAGTGACGATGAATTCGCCAAATCCGTTGGTTAGTATTTCTTTAATGGTGGACAACCTACCAAAAGACTGCCTGATCGGCGCCGGCACCGTTTTATCGAGTGAGGAGGTTCAAAGGGTGCACGATGTTGGGGGGCGATTAATAGTAACCCCAAACACATCACCAGATGTAATCAAAAACGCTTTGTTGCTAGGCATGGTGGCTCTTCCCGGGTTCTCAACACCAACAGAGGCCTTTGCGGCGATAAATGCAGGCGCAAGTTTTCTAAAGCTTTTCCCAGCCACGACATACGGCACCCAGCATTTAGCCAGTCTTTTGGCAGTTTTACCACGAGACGTAGCTGTTTTGGCAGTGGGCGGAATAAGCGCTGCCAACATCGGTGACTGGCAGTCCGCGGGAGCGGCAGGCTTCGGCATTTCCTCTGACTTATATAAAGCGGGAGACACCGTAGCGGATGTTTCTGCAAAAGCGGAAGCTCTCTGCGCTTTGCTAAAGCGATAATAAACTGCTCACAGTCTGATCATGTTTTATTTCCCAATTGTGATCTGTTGATCGCCTATTCTGTGCCCCAATGTCCCGGTTAAACCGAGACTCGAGGAAGCCTTTGCTTACCATAAGTCTGACCGGCCCCCACTGAGTGGTCCGCGATGATTGTTAGTGCATGATTGCTTCTGGCGCCATGGGTGACCGTAGGTGTAGCGTAGCGGAACCGGAGGGCTGCCATGGCGGTGTCGCCGTTTCCGGGGCTGGTGGACGGTACCCCAACGAGCTGTGCGGCCTGACGGTGTTGTAATGGCGTCACCAAGCTTCGATCAGGATCTTTGCCTCAGCCAGAGTGTAAAAGATCTCCCCATTCAAGAGCTCATCACGCATCGAGCCATTAAAGCTCTCGCAGTAGCCATTCTCCCATGGGCTGCC
>JACCDK011201741.1_pt1 | contig 17699 bp, 13 predicted proteins | sample 7445871 | NCBI WGS metagenome assembly JACCDK01 (sample SAMN15323436, study PRJNA562643) | freshwater metagenome | isolation source: river surface water | place: USA:Blue River Watershed | collected 2017-08-15
CGCACCCACACAATCAATCAGGTTGTTCCAGGTGTTGTGACAAAGCTTGTTCCATTCGGAGCATTCATCCGTGTTCACGAAGGAATTGAAGGCCTTGTTCACATTTCAGAGTTGGCAGAACGTCACGTTGAAATTCCAGAGCAGGTTGTATCTGTAGGAGATGAACTCTTCGTCAAAATCATTGATATTGACCTAGAGCGTCGCCGCATTTCGCTCTCTCTCAAGCAAGCTAACGAAGGTCACGAAGTTGAAGTTGAGGCATTTGATCCAACTCAATATGGAATGGCTGCTCGCTACGATGCAGATGGAAACTTCATCTATCCAGAAGGCTTCGATCCTGAGACACAGGAATGGAAGCCTGGTTTTGATGCACAGCGCGAAGAGTGGGAGCGTCAGTACGCTGTTGCTCAAGAGCGCTTCCTTGCTCACAAAAAGCAGAAAGCAGAGGCCAAAGCAGCCGAAGAGGCTGCTGTTGTAGCTGCAGAATAAAGTCTCAAGAAAAATCCGGCTGGGCCGCGAGCTGCTCCTTACACTCGCGTTACCCAACCGGATTTTTTATTTCTAAAACTTAGTGCAGTTGATTCACTAGTTCATCAGGGTAGGGTGTGAACATGTTGGTTGTTGGGCTTACTGGCGGAATAGGTGCAGGCAAGTCAACAGTTGCTCAATTCTTTGCCCAACTTGGCGCTTTAGTGATTGATGCTGATCAATTGGCGAGGATGGCAATTGAACGCGGGACTGATGGTTTTGCAGATGTCATGCTTCGCTTTGGCGACGAAGTCATTGTCAACGGAGATATTGATCGAAAAAAACTAGCGGAAATAGTTTTTTCGGATGTTCAAGCACGCAAAGATTTAGAAGCGATTATTCACCCACGTGTACAGGCGCTCTTTGCTGAAGCCGTTGCCGATTTGGGCGAAGACGATATTTTGATATATGAGATACCCCTTTTAGTTGAAACAGGGGCAGCTGCAAAATTCGATTACATCATTACCGTTGAATCTGAACTAGAAGTACGTAAAGATCGCCTACTCAAAAAGGGTCTTTACATCTCCCAAATTGAAAAGCGAATAGCTTCTCAAGCCAGCCCTGAAGCCAGAGAGGCTATTGCCGATACCGTCATTCGAAATGATGGCGATGAAGATGCGCTCCTGCGTCAGGTGGAAAATCTTTGGGAAGGCGTATTACAGCCGCTCTCTTTAGGATAAGCAGGTGCGTCCGATATCTGAACTGCAGCGAAAAGTTGCGCCATTTCAAGTTATCAGTGACTACGTTCCTGCGGGAGATCAACCTGCAGCAATAGATGAAATTGCTCGTCGCATCAATAGTGGGGTTCAAGATGTAGTGCTGCTGGGTGCAACCGGTACCGGAAAGTCAGCCACGACGGCGTGGCTGATTGAGAGATTGCAACGCCCAACCCTGGTGCTCGCTCCCAATAAAACGCTGGCTGCACAGTTAGCTAATGAATTTAGAGAACTCTTACCCAATAACGCAGTTGAATATTTTGTCTCTTATTATGACTACTACCAACCTGAAGCATATGTACCCCAGACAGATACCTTTATCGAAAAAGACTCCAGCGTCAATGACGAAGTGGAAAGGTTGCGTCACTCCGCTACAAACTCACTTTTAACAAGAAGAGATGTTGTTGTGGTTGCGACAGTTTCCTGCATCTATGGATTAGGTACTCCTCAGGAATATATCGATCGCATGATTCGCCTCAAGGTAGGCGATGAAATTGAGCGTAATACCTTACTTCGCAAGTTTGTTGATATTCAGTACAAACGGAACGATATGGCATTTGAACGCGGGACCTTTCGTGTCCGAGGCGACACAGTTGAAATTATTCCGATGTATGAAGAGTTGGCTGTTCGCATTGAGATGTTCGGCGATGAAATCGAGAAGATTATGACGCTCAACCCTCTGACTGGCGAGATCATTAACGATGAGACCGAGATCTATATCTTTCCCGCCACTCACTATGCCGCGGGTCCTGAAACAATGAAACGTGCGATGAGCGACATTCAAGATGAGCTTCAAATTCAGCTTAGCCAATTCACTAAGCAAGGAAAGTTGCTCGAAGAGCAACGCCTAAGAATGCGCACTACTTTTGATTTAGAGATGATGGAGCAGCTCGGATTCTGCTCGGGTATAGAAAATTATTCTCGCCATCTCGATGGCCGCGCTCCGGGTTCACCCCCTAACTGCCTGCTCGATTATTTTCCCGAGGATTTTCTCGTTGTGATTGATGAAAGTCACGTCACTGTTCCCCAAATTGGTGCCATGTACGAGGGAGATGCTGCGCGAAAACGAACATTGGTAGAACATGGTTTCCGCTTGCCCAGTGCACTTGATAATCGCCCCTTGAAATGGCCAGAATTCTTAGAACGAACGGGTCAAAAGATTTATCTATCGGCTACGCCTGGCAAATATGAGCTGGAAAAGGTTGCAGGTGATGTTGTCGAGCAAGTTATCCGTCCTACTGGCTTGGTCGATCCTCAAATCGTTGTAAAACCCATCAAAGGACAGATTGATGATTTGTTGCATGAAATCAATATTCGCGCCGAGAAAAATGAACGTGTCTTGGTCACAACATTAACCAAGAAAATGTCAGAAGACCTAACCGATTACCTCCAAGAAAAGGGAGTAAGGGTTCGCTACTTGCATTCGGAAGTTGATACGTTACGGCGCGTAGAGTTGCTCCGCGAATTACGAAGCGGAGATTATGACGTTCTTATAGGAATCAATTTATTGCGTGAAGGTCTTGATCTTCCAGAGGTTTCACTTGTGGCAATTCTTGATGCTGATAAAGAGGGATTCCTGCGCTCAACGACTTCGTTAATTCAGACGATTGGTCGTGCCGCTCGAAATGTTTCAGGCGAAGTCCATATGTACGCAGATAACATAACAGCGTCCATGGCTAAAGCCATTGAAGAGACCAACCGTCGTCGAGCAAAACAGGTTGCCTATAACCTTGAACGGGGAGTTGACCCGCAACCGCTGCGCAAGAAGATTTCGGATATCACAGATTTGATCGTGCAGGAGAGTGATGACACTGAAGATATTTTGGCTTCAGCGAAGGGTAAAAAATCTGCCGCAATTCTTCCATTTTCATCAAAGCCAACTGATTCTATGCCGCGCCAAGAACTCATTGCATTGATAGGCTCACTCACCGAGCAGATGCGAAGCGCTGCTGATGAGTTGGCTTTTGAGCTAGCCGCTCGTCTGCGTGATGAATTACGCGAACTCAAGCGTGAACTTCGAGGAATGGATGAGGCAGGGACATGAGCATCGAGAAGCTAGTAGTGCGAGGTGCTCGCGAACACAATCTGAAAGATGTCTCTATCGAACTACCCCGAGAATCTCTGATTGTATTTACCGGGCTTTCGGGTTCTGGAAAATCTAGCCTTGCATTCGACACCATCTTCGCTGAAGGTCAGCGCCGTTACGTAGAGTCGCTATCTGCTTATGCCCGTCAGTTTTTGGGGCAGATGGATAAACCTGACGTGGACTTTATCGAGGGACTTTCGCCTGCTGTTTCCATCGATCAGAAATCAACCAACCGAAACCCTCGCTCAACGGTAGGAACAATTACTGAAGTCTATGACTATTTTCGATTGCTCTTTGCCCGTGCAGGCAGGCCGCATTGCCCGCAATGCGCAAAGGCAGTTTCTCGCCAAAGCCCGCAGCAAATAGTTGATCAAATTTTGACGATGCCTGCAACAACCAAATTTCAAGTTCTTGCCCCGGTAATTCGCGAACGAAAAGGTGAATTTGTAGATCTCTTCGCCGAATTAGTAACTCAAGGGTATTCCCGTGCGCGCGTTGATGGGGAAACAATCGCACTCACAGAACCTCCGAAATTAAAGAAACAAGAGAAACATACGATAGAAGTTGTCATTGATCGCTTAACCGCAAAGGCTGAGAGTAAATCACGGCTCACCGATTCCATTGAGACGGCTCTCAAACTAGGAAATGGTCTAGTGCTACTCGATTTTGTGGATGCAAAAGCGGGAGAAAAGGAGCAGACCTACAGCGAACATTTAGCGTGTCACGACTGCAACCTCTCATTTGAAGAGCTCGAACCACGTTCATTCTCTTTCAACTCACCATTCGGTGCATGCCCAGAATGCACAGGTATCGGAACTCGTCTGGAGGTAGATGAAGATCTCATCATTCCCGACGACTCAATCTCCATCAACGATGGTGCCATTGCGCCGTGGTCGGGAGGCCAATCTTCCGAATATTTCCTACGTTTACTCGAGGCTTTGGCGAAAGAGTTGAAGTTTTCACTTGATAATCCCTGGAAGAAACTTTCTGCCAAAGCCAAGGATGCGATTATTAATGGCTTTGAATACGAAGTACATGTGAAATATAAGAATCGCTATGGTCGCGTGCGCAATTATTCAACTGGCTTTGAAGGTGTGGTTCCATTTATTCAGCGACGCCATAGTGAAACAGATAGCGATTACAGTCGCGACAAGTATGAAGCCTATATGCGCCAGACTCCCTGTCCTGCCTGCAAAGGTGCGCGTCTAAAACCAGAAGTTTTAGCGGTAACTCTTGGTGGAAAGAGCATCGCAGAAGTTTGTGCTCTCTCTATTGATGAATGTGCAAGTTTCCTCAAAGAGGTCAAACTGAATAAACGCGAAGCGCAGATCGCTGAACGTGTAATGAAGGAGGTTCATGCTCGTCTTGGCTTCCTTTTGGATGTCGGATTGGATTATCTATCTTTGGATCGCCCTGCTGCCACGCTCTCGGGTGGCGAGGCTCAGCGCATTAGGCTGGCTACACAAATTGGTTCTGGGTTAGTGGGCGTCCTTTATGTACTCGATGAGCCATCGATTGGTCTTCACCAACGAGATAATCGACGCCTTATCGACACTCTGACGCGGCTACGCGATCTAGGAAATACCTTGATAGTTGTCGAGCATGATGAAGAAACTATTCGCACCGCAGATTGGGTAGTGGATATTGGACCAGGTGCCGGCGAACATGGTGGGCGAGTAGTCGTATCTGGATCTTATGACGAGCTAATAGCCACCCAAGAATCAATCACGGGTGCATATTTATCAGGGCGCAAATCAATTGAAATTCCCAAAACTAGGCGGGCTTTTGATTCAAAGCGACAGCTTGTTGTTAAGGGGGCGAAAGAAAATAATTTAAAGGATATTGAGGTATCGATTCCATTGGGACTATTTGTTTCGGTAACTGGTGTATCGGGTTCAGGAAAATCAACGTTGGTTAACGATATTTTGTACACGACGTTGGCCAATAAGCTCAATGGCGCTCGTTTAGTGCCAGGTCGTCATCGCACTGTAACGGGTATCGATCAACTAGATAAAGTTGTCCATGTTGATCAATCTCCAATCGGTCGCACCCCACGTTCCAATCCGGCAACCTATACGGGAGTTTTCGACAAGGTCAGAGCACTCTTCGCTGAGACAAGTGAGGCTAAGGTCCGTGGTTATCAGCAAGGTCGATTCTCTTTTAATGTCAAAGGTGGACGATGTGAAAATTGTTCAGGAGACGGAACTATTACTATCGAGATGAACTTCTTACCTGATGTCTATGTTCCATGTGAAGTTTGCCATGGCGCACGCTACAACCGTGAAACTTTAGAAGTGCATTACAAAGGCAAGACGATTGCAGAAGTTCTCGATATGCCCATCGAAATTGCACATGAATTCTTTGAATCAGTTCCAACGATTGCTCGCTATCTAAAGACCTTATGTGATGTTGGATTGGGTTATGTCCGATTGGGACAATCAGCTCCTACGCTTTCTGGTGGAGAAGCACAGAGAGTTAAATTGGCAACGGAGTTGCAACGTCGCTCCACTGGTCGCACCATTTATGTTCTCGATGAGCCAACGACGGGTCTGCATTTTGAAGACGTAAATAAATTGTTAGGAGTCCTCAAACGTTTAGTTGAGTCGGGCAACACTGTTATCGTGATTGAACATAATCTTGATGTTATCAAGTCATCTGATTGGGTAATTGATATGGGTCCTGAAGGTGGTTTCCGTGGTGGGACTGTTGTTGCTGAAGGTACTCCAGAGCAGGTTGCAAAGGTAAAGGGAAGTTACACGGGTGAGTTTCTCGCTGAAATTCTCGCTTCTAATCGACAAGCACCTGCAAGAAAGCCAGCAAAGCAGAGGTAGAGATGGCAAAACCTGCCAGTTACCGCCCTAAAGAAATTCCTGAAGAGCCAGGCGTTTACCGCTTTTACAATGAAGCCGACAAAGTTATCTACGTCGGCAAAGCAAAAAATCTCAAAAATCGTTTGACTACATATTTTGGCTCAAATCTCGCGCAGAAGACCTATCGAATGGTTCATGAAGCTGTCCGAGTCGATTGGACAATCGTCAAAACTGAGCTCGAGGCGCTTGCCCTTGAATTTAGTTGGATCAAACAATTTCAACCCACATATAACGTGCAGTTCAAGGACGACAAGTCCTACCCATATTTGGCGATATCGCTCAATGAAGAATTTCCTCGTATCTTTATTACGCGAAAAGAGAAGAGGCCTGGACTTAAATACTTTGGTCCATATACAAATGCATGGGCTCTTCGCAACACTTACGAAGTTCTCTTAAAGGTCTATCCAGTCCGCTCTTGTAGCGCTGGAAATTTCCAACGCGCTCAGCGCACGAAGCGACAATGTTTGCTGGGCGATATTGGCAAGTGTGCTGCTCCTTGTGTTGGATGGGTGACCCCTCAAGAACATAAAGAGTTGGCGCTCAAGCTTGATGCATTTATGGAGCAGGGTATGGAGAACCTTCTTCCTACTTTGCGTAGCGAAATGGAGTTAGCATCATCTCGAGAAGAGTTTGAGCGAGCCGCTCGCCTTCGCGATCAAATTGAATCCTTCGAAAAGGCCCAGCGATCGACTCAGGGAAATTTGTCAGATGATTTAGATGGAGATTTCATCTCGCTACACGAAGAAGGTTTGCATGCTGCTGGTTCGATATTTGTAGTTCGGCGAGGTTCAATCAAGGGATCACGTTCATGGATTGTTGATCAGGAACGAGCGCTTGAAGGAGATGATCAAATTGCTTCGCTCTTCTTTTCAATATATAGCCAAAGTGCGCCGGCAGATATTCCATCTGAAATTTATCTCAACCAAGCTCCAGTAGATCAAGGCGCTTTAGAAGAGTGGCTTACTGGTTTGCGAGGCTCCAAGGTATCAATCAAAGTGCCACAACGAGGGGAAAAAGTTGAGCTCTTACAAACAGTCGAACGAAATGCTCATTATGCGTTAGTTCAATATCTCAGTAAGAGAGCTACAGATGCGGCGGTTTCCGGGAAAGCGCTCCTGGAACTTGAAGAAGAGTTGCAACTTTCTCGCACGCCGCTACGTATTGAGTGCTACGACATCTCCAATATCTCAGGTACATCTGTTGTTGCATCCATGGTGGTTTTTGAAGATGGATTAGCAAAAAAGAGCGAATATCGAAGGTTTATTATCGACACCGACACCGCACAAGACGATACTCGCGCTATGCATCAAGTAATTACGCGCAGGATGAAGCGATTGATCGCTGATCGAAAAGTGAATGCGTCAGAAGTCGCAGAAACTGGTGGAGCATTGAGCAAGTTTGCGTATCCACCGCAGCTTATTGTTGTGGACGGTGGAGCTCCACAAGTTACCGCTGCGCAACGAGCACTAGACGAACTTGGTGTCACTGATGTGGCGCTCTGTGGACTTGCCAAGCGATTAGAAGAAGTATGGATGCCAGGAGATAAGGATCCACTCATCTTGCCGCGAACAAGTGAAGCGATGTACCTACTTCAGAGAATTCGCGATGAGGCTCATAGATTTGCAATCACATTCCATCGTTCTCGCCGCTCCAAAGTGATGCTCGAATCACTTCTCGATGAGATTCCACAGCTGGGGGAGTCGCGACGAAACGCACTTTTATCTCGCTTTGGATCAGTATCAGCAATGCGCAAAGCCTCCCGTGAGGACCTTGCGACAACGCCTGGAATCGGAACAACTATTGCAGCAATAATTTTCGAACATTTACAAGCACTCTCTTCGAAGCCGGATATCAAGGTTGATATGGCTACCGGCGAGATACTTGACACCTAAGGCAGAATGAAACCATGGGAGCAACTGAGTTATTAATCCTGACCGGTATGTCTGGAGCCGGTCGATTAACTGTCGCCCATGCCTTGGAAGATCTCGGGTGGTATGTAGTTGATAACCTGCCACCGTCACTTCTTCCTTCGCTTGCTGAGCAATCGCTTGATACTCACGCCGCATTAGCGGTTGTGGTCGATGTCCGAGGAGGCAAATTCTTCGATGATCTCAGCCATTCCCTTTCGAAATTGAAATCCGATGCAGTTCCATACCGTTTACTGTTTTTAGATGCTACCGATCAAGCGCTCGTACAGCGATTTGAGTCCACTCGCCGCCCACATCCACTGCAAGGCAAAGATCGTATAGTTGATGGGATTGCTCGAGAGCGCACCAAACTAGAAGAAATTCGTGCTCATGCCGATGTAGTAATAGATTCTACAAATCTCAATGTGCATCAATTAGAGAAACGCATATCTGAGATATTCGCTGCCGGCATGTTGGCGTCGCTGCGGATAAATGTACTTTCATTTGGCTACAAATATGGAATCCCAGTTGATTCTGATTTAGTACTTGATTGTCGCTTCATTCCAAATCCACATTGGATACCCGAATTGCGACCGCTCAATGGGCTTGATGCTCCAGTTTCTCAGAAAGTGCTCGGTAGCGAGGGTGTCACAGATTTCGTCGCTAGTTATGTAGAAGTTGTTAAGAAAATGATTCCTGGATATTTGCGTGAAGGTAAAAAGTACGTAACCATTGCAATCGGTTGCACGGGAGGCAAGCATCGTTCGGTTGCCATCGCCGAAGAAATTGCAAATCAACTCAATTCCTCATCAACTGAATTTGAAATAACAGCTCATGCTACTCATCGGGATGTTGGGCGCGAATAAATTGACTAAAAAAGTTGTCGCTCTCGGAGGGGGCCATGGACTTGCCGCGACTCTCACTTCATTGCGAAGTTTGACAAGCGATATCACTGCGATTGTGACTGTTGCGGATAATGGGGGATCGAGCGGACGTTTGCGCGAAGAATTCCCAATCCTTCCTCCAGGAGATTTACGCATGGCGCTAGCTGCGCTCTGCTCAGATGATGAATGGGGCAGAAGTTGGGCCGAGATAATGCAATATCGATTCACAAGTGAGGGCCCACTTAACGGTCATGCCGTTGGGAATTTATTGTTAGCAGCGCTGTGGGACCGAGATGAAGATATCGTGGCCGGACTTGATCGCGTCGGCGCTCTTCTCAAAGTCGTAGGTCGCGTTCTTCCCATGTCTTCAGAACCCCTGGATATAGAGGCGACGTTTGAAAATTCAATCGGCACACAAATAGTTCGAGGACAAGTTGAAGTTGCAACTACCAAGGGAAAGCTCAAATCGCTGAAGTTAATTCCCGAAAACCCGGCAGCACAAAAAGAGGCAATCGCAGCAATACTTGAGGCTGATTTGGTAACGATGGGACCCGGCTCTTGGTTTTCTAGCGTCATTCCACATTTATTAGTGCCGGCTTTGCGAGATGCGCTAGAGAGTACAAAAGCAAAGAAAATTTTGATTCTTAACCTAGATACGGCAGATAAATCTGCGGGGGAGTACGCTGGTTATTCGCCTCATGACCATTTAAAAATCTTGCAAAAATATGCGCCTCATCTCTTCTTCGACTTCGTAATCCTTGACAGCACTGCTGAAGGAAAGCAAGAACTCGGTGAGCATCTTTCAACCATAGGTTCAGAGTTGGTAATCTCCGATTTGCGAGACTCAGCTGCCCCTCTTCATCACGATGTAAGAAAATTAGGGCAAATTTTTGGACACATTGCTCAAGAAAAACTGGTTGGATAGCCCCATGGCAATGACCGCATCAGTTAAGGATGAGCTCAGCCGCTTGGCAGTCACGAAGCCATGTTGTCGAAAAGCAGAAGTTTCATCGCTCCTTCGATTTGCAGGCGGCCTTCACATTGCAGCAGGCAAGGTTCTTATTGAGGTTGAACTCGATACCTCCCAGAGTGCGCGTAGACTCAAGAAAGATATTGCCGATATCTATGGCCATGATTCAGATTTAGCAGTTTTATCTTCGAGCGGTTTACGAAAAGGCTCTCGCTATGTTGTGCGAGTCGTTGAAGCAGGCGATGCGTTAGCCCGACAGACTGGTTTGATAGATGCCAACGGACGACCAGTACGTGGATTACCACCTCAAGTTGTTGCTGCAAATGTATGCGATGCCGAAGCAGCATGGCGTGGAGCGTTTATTGCTCACGGGTCACTGACTGAACCAGGAAGATCTTCATCACTTGAAATTACCTGCCCTGGCCCTGAAGCAGCTCTTGCACTTGTTGGCGCTGCCCGCCGTCTCAATATTGTTGCGAAGGCGCGCGAAGTTCGTGGCGTAGATCGCGTGGTAATCAGAGATGGCGATGCAATTGGAGTACTGCTCACTCGTTTGGGCGCTCATGAAAGTGTTCTTGCTTGGGAAGAGCGACGTATGAGAAGAGAAGTACGAGCAACGGCGAATCGTCTTGCAAACTTTGACGATGCAAATTTGCGACGCTCTGCACGTGCGGCTGTTGCGGCGGCAGCTCGCGTGCAACGAGCGATGGAAATTCTCGGTCCAGAAATTCCTGATCACCTGAAAGAGGCAGGAGAACTTCGTATTGCCCACGGGCAAGCGAGTTTGGAAGAGTTAGGTTCCCTCGCAACTCCGCCAATGACGAAGGATGCAATTGCAGGACGAATTCGCAGATTGCTTGCAATGGCAGATAAGCGCGCTGCAGAACTCGGTATTCCTGACACTGAGGCAGGGCTCTCGCCAGATTTACTCGCAGATTCCTAACCGGTCGGTAGCCTCGCCCCAACTGATAGACTTCCGACCAGGCCCCCAACGTTGTGGTGTAACTCGTAGCCACCTTTTGTCGGGGCAATCACTTTCTAGAAGAGGTTTTTACAATGATTAATGTCGGAATTAATGGCTTTGGACGTATCGGTCGCAACTTCTTTCGTGCGGCTCTCACCAACCCAAATATCAATATCGTAGGTATCAACGACCTGACTGACAACGCCACTTTGGCGCATCTACTCAAGTACGACTCAATTCTGGGTCGACTTGGCCTCGAGGTTTCACATACAGAAGACACAATTACCGTGGGTGGTAAGACAATTAAGGTATTTGCAGATCGTGATCCGGCAAATCTTCCTTGGGCTACAGTAAAGGCAGATATCGTTATTGAATCAACTGGCCATTTCACAAAGGCAGCAGATGCCAAGAAGCACATCGCTGCTGGTGCCAAGAAAGTGATTATTTCAGCTCCTGCCACAGACGAGGACATCACCATCGTTATGGGCGTAAACCACGACAAATATGATGCGGCAAACCACCATGTCATCTCCAATGCTTCTTGCACCACCAACTGCCTTGCACCGATGGCGAAGGTTCTGGATGAGAAGTTTGGAATCGTTCGTGGGCTAATGACAACAATTCACGCCTACACCAATGACCAAGTAATCCTCGATTTCCCACATAAGGATCTTCGCCGCGCCCGCGCAGCTGCAACAAATATCATTCCAAGTTCAACAGGTGCAGCAAAGGCAATCTCTCTTGTTTTGCCTCAGCTCAAGGGCAAGCTTGATGGATTCGCAATGCGCGTTCCAGTTCCAACCGGTTCTGCAACCGATCTCACTGTAGAACTAGCAAAAGAGGCATCCGCTGCTGAAATTAATGCTGCAATGAAGGAAGCAGCCAATGGCTCACTTAAAGGTTTCCTTGCATATACAGAAGATCCAATCGTGTCTTCAGATATTGTTACCGATCCATCTTCTTGCATCTTTGATGCTCAGCTCACCAAAGCCATCGGAACAACCGTCAAGGTTGTTGGTTGGTATGACAACGAATGGGGTTACTCAAATCGCCTCGTAGATCTCGTGGGTTATGTAGGTAAATCTCTGTAATGAGTTCTTTGGCTGACTTAGATGTAACAGGCAAGCGAGTATTTCTACGCTGTGATCTCAATGTCCCACTTAAGGACGGAAAAATCACAGACGATGGACGTATTAGAGCGTCGCTACCGACGATAAATCTCTTGCTTTCTAAGGGTGCAAGCATCGTCATTGCTGCGCATCTAGGTCGCCCAAAAGGGGAACCAAAGCCGGAGTTGTCACTTGCGCCAGTAGCCCAGCGACTCTCAGAACTTCTTGGCCAGCCGGTTGAATTTGTGGCAGCAATTACGGGTGATGAGGTCACCGCAAAAGCAAAATCGCTGCAATCAGGTCAAATCCTTCTCTTGGAAAATATTCGCTTCAGTGCAGCAGAAACATCTAAGGACGAAACTGAGCGAGCAACATTTGCTGCACATTTGGCAACGCTTGCAGATATTTATGTAGGAGATGGCTTTGGCGCGGTGCATCGTAAACATGCATCGGTATTTGATCTCCCAAAACTCCTGCCACACGCTGCTGGAACGCTGGTGGCGGCAGAAGTTGAAGTTCTCAAGAAACTTACCGTCGATCCAGTTCGACCTTATGGGGTTGTCTTGGGAGGTTCAAAGGTTTCAGACAAAATCGGAGTAATTGCCAACTTGCTTGGCAAAGTCGATGTCATGGCCATTGGCGGCGGAATGCTCTTTACCTTCTTAGCAGCTCAAGGAAAAGAGATTGGCACATCTTTAGTCGAAAGAGATCTGATTGATACCGTTAAAGAGTTAATACATCAGGCTGAGGCAAACGGAGTCAAGCTCTTACTTCCAACAGACATTGTGGTTGCACCAGCATTTGCAGCTGATGCGGCTCCAACTTTGGTGAGTGCCAATCAAATTCCTGCAGACCAGATGGGCCTTGATATCGGACCTGAGACTGCTGCGGCATTTGCTAGCGCCATTAAGGGTTGCAAAACAGTATTTTGGAATGGACCGATGGGAGTTTTTGAATTTCCAAACTTTGCAGCTGGTACAAAGGTAGTTGCACAGGCACTTACCGAAGTTTCTGGAATCTCAGTCGTAGGCGGCGGGGATTCTGCTGCTGCCGTTCGAGCACTTGGATTTGCTGACTCTGCCTTTGGATATATCTCTACTGGTGGCGGGGCTTCACTGGAGTACCTCGAGGGCAAAGAGCTTCCAGGTTTAAAAGCGTTAGATCTTTAATTCATCAATATTAATTGTTAGGAGCATGCAATGCGTAAACCTTTGATGGCTGGAAACTGGAAGATGAACCTCAATCATCTCGAAGCTATAGCAGTTGCACAGAAATTGGTGTATTCACTTGATGATAAAGATTACGACGCAGTGGATGTAGCAGTAATTCCACCTTTCACTGATATTCGCTCGATCCAAACCATGGTTGATGGCGATCGCCTTCGTCTTTTGTACGGTGCCCAAGATTTGTCTCCTGAAAATTCAGGTGCGTTCACTGGTGACATCTCTGGATCAATGTTGGCAAAACTTGGTTGCACATTTGTCATCATTGGTCATTCTGAGCGTCGCGCAATTCATAAAGAAGATGATGCGCTCATCAATCGCAAGATTAAGGCAGCTCTAGCAAACGAATTAACGCCTATTTTCTGCGTCGGTGAAGAGCTTGCAGTTCGTGAATCTGGCACTCACGTTTCTCATGTAATTCGCCAACTTCGCACTGGGCTTGAAGGTTTTCATAAACCAGATCTCAAGAAGATTGTCATCGCGTATGAGCCAGTATGGGCTATTGGCACCGGAAAAACTGCAACTCCTGAAGATGCTCAGGAAGTCTGCGCTGCTATCCGTGAAGAGATTGGTCAGATCGGATCTTCTGAGATTGCTTCGAATATGCGAATCCTCTATGGAGGTTCGGTGAAATCTTCCAACATCGTAGAAATCATGAAGCAACCCGATGTCGACGGCGCACTGATCGGTGGGGCTAGCCTTGATCCCGAGGAGCTCGCCAAAATCGCTAAGTTTCACGCTCAGGTTTGAGTCTCTGTCCAGGCGTTAACTCAGGTATCCTTGACCCCTATCTTTAGAGGAGTTTTACAGTGGCGCTAGCGTTATCAATCTTTCTTGTAATTTCGAGCATAGTAATGATTCTCCTTGTGCTCCTTCACAAGGGAAAAGGTTCAGGGCTCTCTGACCTCTTTGGTGGCGGAATCTCGTCAAACTATGGTGGATCATCTGTTGTTGAAAGAAACCTCGACCGCATAACAATTGTTGTTGGTGGTCTCTGGTTTGCTGGAGTTGTCGGTCTCTCACTCGTTTTGAAGGGTTAATCCATGGCAAGTGCAATTCGTGGAAGTCGTGTCGGCGCTGGCCCAATGGGTGAGGCCGAGCGCGGTGATCAAATTGAGCGCGCAACGGTCTCTTACTGGTGCGCAAATGGACATGAAGTTCGACCAAGTTTTGCAGTAGAAGAAACAGTTGTTATTCCAGCTGAATGGGATTGCCCAAAGTGCGGTTTGCCAGCAGGGCGTGATCGCAACAACCCTCCAACTGCCGTCGTCAATATTCCATATAAGACTCACTTGGCTTATGTGAAGGAACGGCGCACTGATGCAGAAGGTGCCAAAATTTTGGAAGATGCGCTTCGCAAATTACGTGGAGATGATCTCGACTAATTTAAAGTTTTTTGGCGGCAGCCAGAATTTCATCGATGCCCGCTCTGCGATTCTGTAAATGGAGTCGAAGGAGCGGGTATTTTCTTGCTGCTAGCGCACGATTATCACCAATAGCCTGTGCCATGAGAAGAGTGCGCAAAGTGTAAGGTTTTTCAGCAAGATTGAAATCTAGCTCTGATTCGCCAGTAATCTGCAAGAAAGAGCCATTCTTCTGTCCACCTTTATGAAACTGTCCTGTGGAATGCAAGAATCGCGGCCCCCAACCAAATGAAGTTGGCTTCCCTGATTTTTCGGCAAGAATAGCGCGCAATTGAGAAATCTTTACATCTTCTCGGCGATCAAGGTAAGCCATCACTGCAATGTATCCACCATCTTTAACATCTTCAATAAAAGTTGCAAGGGCATCTTGTAAAGATTGCCCATCGCCAAAAATTTCAACTGATTTCTCTGCAATAGTTGGAGAAAGTTGCGGAAGTTGATTGCTCCATTCAACTAAACAAGCTGATGTCTGCTCTTTTGCTTCCGTTACGTTAGGTTGATTGAAGGGGTCAATCTTGAGACCAGCTCCCATCAGGGCAGTCACCCATTCCCAGAAAATAAAGTGCGCCCCCAATGGTCCTTCAACAACGAGATCGGTAGCTGAGCCTGCGTAGCTCACTGTAAGAGCGCTACCAATGACTGCTACTTCTGCGTTCTCAACGGCAATTGGTAGTCGACCTGTTCCATCCTTGCCAGTCGATTCTGCAATAAGCTGTTCGATCCAATCAGAAAGTCCAGGAACCGCAGATCCTTGATCTGTAAAAGCTATATATTGCTCAGATTGCGTGATGGCTAAGTAGGCAACATCAACAACATCTTCGGGATTTTTGAGCAGACTTTCCTTTTCGCCATGCGCATCTTGCAGAATATCTGCAATAGGCGCTCCAGATAGCGCCGCTGGAACTAGACCAAATGCACTCAGAACGCTAAAGCGGCCACCCACATTGGGATCGGCATTGATGACGAAGAACCCAGCAGCACGAACTTCACGATCAAGTGGAGAATCTGGGTCTGTTACAAAGAGCATATGGTTCTTAGGATCTAGATTTGCTGCTGAAAATGCCTGATGCAAAAGGGTTCGTTGCGATGCGGTTTCAATTGTTGATCCAGATTTAGAACTGACTACTACGACAGTTTTTGCTAAATCACCTTCTAGTGCATGTCGCGCATAGTTAGGATCGGTAGAGTCAAAGATAAAAATATCTTTCTTGTAGGTGAGAGCTATGACTTCCGGTCCTAGCGAAGAGCCACCCATACCGCACAGCACTACTCGATTGCAGTGTGCAAACTTGGCTGCAATCTCGCGAATTTGGGGGAGTATCGCTTGTGAACTTTCTGGTAGATCTACCCAGTTGAGCCGGATAGCTGCTTCAGGAGCAGCCTTGGCTCCCCAAGTAGTGGCATCCTTACAGGCTAAACGCTCATGCGCTGCAAGAAGAAGTTGATAGAGATCTGAACCGCGATTTACCTGTGAAGAAATAGGACCTGATATCTTCATGGTTACAACGCCTTCTTGATGTCACTAACAATTCTTTCGGCGCTAAATCCAAATTCAGCAAAAAGTTTTCCTGCACCCGCCGAAGCACCGAAATGGTCGAGCGAAATTATGACTCCATTGTCTCCAACATATTCACGCCATCCCTGAGCAATACCGGCTTCAATGCTTACCCGAAGCGCAGTTTTTGGAATTACTGAATTTTGATAGCTCTCACTTTGTTCTGCAAACCACTCAAGGCAAGGAGCGCTGACAACTCGAGTTGAAATTCCTTCACCCTCAAGCGCCGTTTGGGCATCAAGGGCAAGAGCTACTTCAGAGCCGGTAGCTATGATGACAACGCGAGGATTTCCAGAAGCTTCTTTGAGAATATAAGCACCTTGGTCTACACCTGATGCAGAGCCATGTGTTGTGCGATCCACTGTGCGCAGATTCTGCCTTGATAGAAGTAAGCCAGCTGGCTTTTTGCGAATCAGAATTGAGCGCCAAGCTTGTGCTACCTCATTCGCATCCGCTGGTCGAATAACTGCAAAATTTGGAATAGCTCGCAGCGCTGCGAAATGCTCGATTGGCTGATGAGTAGGTCCATCTTCACCAAGCCCGATTGAATCGTGCGTCCACACAAAGGTAGTGGGAATATCCATCAGAGCGGCCAGGCGAACAGCAGGGCGCATGTAGTCGCTAAACACGGCAAAGGTTCCACCGAAAGTTCTGCTCAACCCATGCAAAGTGATTCCGTTAAGAATCGACCCCATGGCATGCTCGCGAATCCCGAAGTGAATAATTCGCCCATACGGATGAGCATCTTTCATCGCACTAGTTGTAGGTAGGAAAGATTTACCGCCTTCGATTGTTGTGTTATTACTCTCCGCCAAATCAGCAGACCCTCCCCAAAATTCTGGAAGCGTTTTGGCAATTGCATTAATGACATGCCCTGATGCTGCCCGAGTTGCTAGATCTTTTCCTGGTTCAAAAACCGGTAACTGGGAATCCCAACCGGCAGGAAGCTCGCGCTTTTGTAGGCGATTAAGCAGCGTTGCACGTTCTGGGCTTTTAGTCTTCCACTCTTCAAATTTCTTGTTCCATGCAGCGTGTGCTGCTGCGCCTCGTTCTTTAACTGCTCGAACATGGGCGAAGACGTCGTCAGGCATCGCAAACTTTTCATCTGGATTGAGCCCTAACTCTTTTTTGGTTGCCGCAATTTCTTCATCACCTAGCGCAGAACCATGTGACTTTGCCGTTCCGCGAAGTTTTGGTGCTGGCCAGGCAATCACTGAATGCATGCGAATCAGTGATGGTTTTGAAGTCTCCGCTTTTGCAGCCAGCATTGCGGCATCCAAGGATGCTAAATCAATATTTCCATCAGGCAGTGCAGCAACTTCTTGGACATGCCAGCCGTAAGCACGATATCGAGCTGCCACAGCTTCAGGCGATAGAGATCCCAGGATTCGAGCTCTACCGCGATATTTAAGTTCGATCTGGGGGGGTCAGCTAACGATGGCAACTCTTTCCCTAAACTCAAC
>JACCDK010469406.1_pt1 | contig 17679 bp, 16 predicted proteins | sample 7445871 | NCBI WGS metagenome assembly JACCDK01 (sample SAMN15323436, study PRJNA562643) | freshwater metagenome | isolation source: river surface water | place: USA:Blue River Watershed | collected 2017-08-15
CTGCAGAAAACCAAAAAGGTTTTGAAGAAGCAAGTACCCTAAATTATGTGAATAATTTAAAAGGCAAACTATTATTAATTCACGGAACTAGCGATGACACCGTAGTAATGCAGCACAATTTTGCATTAGTGAAAAAGTTCATCGAGGCTCAAAAACAAGTTGACTTTTTCCCTTATCCAATGGCAAAACACAATGTTTTTGGTAAAGATCGCGTTCACTTGATGACCAAGGTATTGAATTACATAATTGAAAATAATAAGTAATCATTTTAGAAGCTATTCCTGCTATTCGTTGCAATCTTTCATTTTTTAAGAAAAAAATAAAAGGATTTTCACTACTATCAGGGCTAAAAAAAATCCCAAACTCAAGAGTTTGGGATTTTTTATTTTAAGATATTTATTATGTTTTTTGCTTTTTCTTCTTAGCCGCAGGGAATAAAATATTGTTTAGAATTAATCGGAATCCTGGTGAATTGGGATGCAAATCCAATACCGTTGGTGCATCACCTACTCGATGCTGATAATCCTCAGGATCATGACCGCCATAAAAAGTAAAAAAGCCTTTACCTTTTTGTCCGTGTATATATCGGGCTTCGCTATTTAATTCATTTTGGCCAAGTATTAATACATTCGATTTAATCAACTCACTATCAAAAGCAGTAGATTGTCCCATAAATCCTTTCACTAAAGAGGTGTGATTTTGACACAGCATACTCGGAATCACATCCCATTTAGCCGAAAAATCCATCAAAGTAAAATAATCTTTTTCCATAGGAATTTTTCTTTTTTCAGTCATATCAATATCCGAAAACTCATAATGATCTGGCTTTCTATCTAAGATAAAATTCTTAAAAGCAAAGGTTTTATTGTAATCAATTAACGCTTGATAATTAGGAGAACTGTCATCACCATCAAACATGGGTTCACAAATATCAACTCCTTCAGCTGAAAGTGCAATATCAAAACTATCCGTGGCAGAACACATGGCAAACATAAAGCCGCCGCCAATTACAAAATCGCGGATTTTTTTGGCAACAGCCAGTTTCTCTTCTGATACTTTTCCATAACCAAGTTTGGCTGCCAATGCTTCTGCTTCTTTCTTTTGGTCTATATACCAAGGGGCATTTCTATAAGCTCCATAAAATTTTCCGTATTGACCTGTAAAATCTTCATGGTGCAAATGCAACCAATCGTATAAAATCAATTGATCCGATAGCACTTCTTCATCATATATTGGTGTAAACGGAATTTCAGCATAAGTCAAAACCATAGTCACAGCATCATCCCAAGGTTGCTTCCCTTTGGGTGTATAAACCGCAATTTTGGGTGCTTTTTCCAAAATTACAGTTTCCATATTTTGAGATGGAGACGATATATCTGCCAATATGGATTCTTCTTCTGCATCGGATAAAATCTCAAAACTCACGCCACGAATTTGACATTCCTTTCTAATTTCTGGAGCATCGGGTAATAAAAAAGAACCTCCACGATAGTTTAGCAACCAACTCGCTTTGTATTTTTTATCCAAGCACCAATAGGTGATTCCGTAGGCTTTTAGGTGATTTTTTTGAGAAATTTCATCCATTGGAAGCAAAATAAAATTTGCCTTCATAGAAAAGGAAATCAAAAAAAGAAAAATTAAATACTGTTTTTTGAAAAGCATTACATCAAAAATTAATTCAATCCCAAAACGGAATCGATTTCTCAAAGATAGTAGATAAAACTGTAAAGAAAAAGCTAAATTTTTATTCTAAAACGGAACATCGCTGTCGTCGTCATTTGAATTTAAATTACTTCCAAAAGCTTCATTTGGGGATGGTAAGTTTTTGGTGAAAAACGGATTATCATCCAGGTTCATTTTAGAAGGTAAATCATTAAAAGTAGAACCATATTCTTCTAAATTATCAAATTTACCAAGGTTTCCAATGAACTTCAATCGAATGTTTTCTAGAGAACCATTACGATGCTTTGCAATAATAAATTCTGCCTGACCTTCTGTTGGTGATTGCTCTTCATCATCCCATTCTTCAATTTTGTAGTATTCAGGACGGTAAATAAACGAAACGATATCGGCATCTTGCGCAATCGCTCCCGATTCACGAAGATCGGAAAGCAATGGCCTTTTGCTCGATCCACGAGTTTCTACCGCACGCGATAATTGAGACAATGCGATCACTGGCACTTCCAACTCTTTAGCCAAGGCTTTTAAGTTACGAGAGATTGTAGAAATTTCTTGCTCACGATTACCACCACCTTTACCGTTTCCGCCGGCAGTCATTAATTGTAAGTAATCCACAATAATTAACTTGATTCCGTGCTGAGAAGCCAATCGACGGGCCTTGGCTCGTAAATCAAATATAGATAATGACGGAGTATCATCAATAAATAAAGGCGCTTTTTCAAGGTCTTTTACTTTCACAGAAAGTTGCTCCCATTCGTGTTTTTCTAATTTTCCGGTACGCAATTTCTCTGAAGACAAACCGGTTTCAGAAGAAATTAAACGGGTAATAAGCTGTACCGATGACATCTCAAGTGAAAATAATGCAACAGGGTGACCGAAATCTATGGCAATATTACGCGCCATAGAAAGTACGAATGCCGTTTTACCCATACCGGGTCTAGCAGCAATAATAACCAAATCGGAAGGTTGCCACCCTGAGGTTACTTTGTCAAGTTTTTCAAAACCAGTTGCAATTCCGGATAGACCTTCTTTATTGGCAATTTCTTCAATTCGCTTTTTCGCCTGAATAACTAAACTTTGTGCCGTTTCGGAACTTCGTTTGATATTTCCTTGTGTCACTTCGTACAATCTGCTTTCGGCTTTGTCTAACAAATCAAAAACATCGGTAGTTTCATCATATGATTCTTCAATAATTTCATTTGAAATTCGAATCAAGCTGCGCTGAATGTATTTTTGTAGAATAATTCTCGAGTGGAATTCAATATGCGCCGAAGAGGAAATCTTTTGCGTAAGCTGAATTAAGTAATAATCACCACCTGCTAATTCTAATTTGGCATTCTTTTTTAACTGAGAAGAAACCGTTAATAAGTCAATAGGCTGAGAATCTGTGAATAACTGAAAAATGGCTTCAAAGATGTGTTTGTGTGCGTCTTTATAAAACGCCTCTGATTGTAAAATATCAATAACCTCATCCACCCCTTTTTTATCAATCATCATCGCACCCAAAACTGCTTCCTCAAGCTCGAGTGCTTGTGGAGGTAGCTTGCCTTTTTCTAGACTGATAATCGGAGTTTTTTCTACTCGTAAAGGATTTAAATTTTTGATATTTTCCATATAGCGAAAGTAACCAATTCTTAGTTTTTATTAAAGTTTAGTTATTACCTTGTCTTGTTGATAACTAAACGATTTTTGTTAACAACCAAAAAAAAATCCGAAACCAAAGGGCTCCGGATTTTAATCTTTTATAGGAAAATTACTCCTTATACTCACCCATTTTACTGTATTTATCCATTCTTTGAGCTACTAGCTCCGTTGTTGATAAATCTTTTAGGTCTTTATAAAATTTGGTTATGTATTGCTGTACTGTTTTAAAAGTAGTTTCTCTATCATAATGTGCTCCACCTAGAGGCTCCGGAATAATATCGTCAACTAATTTTTGTTTTTTCATATCGGCAGAAGTTAGTTTTAATGCCTCCGCTGCTTGCTCTTTATACTCCCAACTTTTCCAAAGAATCGAAGAACATGATTCAGGGGAAATTACAGAATACCAAGTGTTTTCCATCATTAAAACACGATCTCCAACACCTATTCCTAAAGCACCACCCGAAGCTCCTTCTCCTACAATTACGCAGATGATTGGCACTTTAAGTCGGCACATTTCAAGAATATTTCTTGCAATAGCTTCTCCTTGCCCTCTTTCTTCGGCTTCCAATCCTGGATAAGCACCTGGAGTATCAATAAAAGTAACTACAGGAACACCAAATTTTTCGGCCATTTTCATCAATCTCAAAGCCTTTCTATAACCTTCAGGATTTGCCATACCAAAGTTACGGTACTGACGGGTTTTAGTATTGTACCCTTTTTGTTGACCAATAATCATAAATGATTGTCCGTCAATTTTACCCAATCCACCAATCATGGCTTTATCATCTTTAAAACCTCTATCTCCAAAAAGCTCTAAAAATGTATCTCCACAAATAGCGTTAATATAATCTAAAGTATACGGTCTATTTGGATGACGAGACAATTGAACTCGTTGCCAAGCCGTTAGATTTTTATATATATTTTTCTTGGTTTCTTCTAGTTTCTTCTCTATCTGTTTGCAGGTGTTGGTAACATCTACATCGGATTCTAAACCAATAATTTCACATTTATCTAATTGGTCTTCTAATTCTTTTATAGGAAGCTCAAAATCTAAGTATTCCATAGTTTTGCTGCGTTTAATTAAAATTTGAACTACAAATATAAAATTTTATATCTACTCTAAAAGCAATTTTTAAGTATAAGTTGTAAACAAATCTTTTAAGTCTTTTTGTATTTTGCCTTTATTACAGCATTTAGGATTACCGTAATCAAAATAATAAATGCCCCAAGATAAAAAGTTGAACTCATTTGTTCTTTATCTTTAAAAATAAGTACTGCAAGTAGTATTCCGTAAATAGGCTCTAAATTAATGGTTAGCATCACGGTATAAGGGCTAAGGAATTTCATAACTGAGGTTGATGCAATAAAAGCATAGGCCGTACAAACCGAGCTCAATATCAATAAATACATAAAATCATTGAGGGAAATTTGAAAAAAGTCAGCATTAAAACTCGAGCTTCCCAATAAAAACAGTGAAAAAAATAGTACCCCCCCTAAAAGTTCATAAAACGAAATCACTCTAGGTTCATAATTTTCAACAAACTTACTATTGATTACAGCGAAGGATGCAGATAGAAAAGCCGAAATTAGAGCAAGAATTATCCCTTCAGAATATTGACCTTCCACATTAAATATGATAGAAAGTCCGACAACAACCAGTAAGCCGAAGAAGATTTCATACCATATTATCTTTTTCTTAAAAAATATAGGTTCAATTATGGATGCAAAAAAGGCACCCGTTGATAAACAGGCTAAGGTTATAGAAACATTGGATACTTTAATGGCTCTAAAAAAAGTAAACCAATGCAGAGCAATTACCAATCCGGCGACTAAAAACTTTAAGATTACTTTTTTGGGAAACTTTAGCGTAGTTTTAGTGTACTTATTATACAAAAAAATAAAAAAAACGGCAAAAAGCATGCGATACCAAACCAATGGCAATGCATCAAGAGTAATGAGTCTCCCTAAAATAGCGGTAAATCCCCAGATAAATACTATCCAGTTTAATTTTATGTAACTTTTCGTGTTATCGCTTAGCATTTCTAAGTAAAAATAATGCTAATATACCAAAAACTAAGTTAGGTATCCACACAGCAATAATTGGAGGAGCTGAAGATTTTTCGGCCAAAACTCCAAAAACCTTATCTAAAAACACAAAGGCAAAAGCAAGCAAGATTCCAATTGCTAGATTCATTCCCATACCGCCTCTTCGCTTCATAGCAGATACTGCCACGGCAATAATTGTTAAAATAAATGCCGAAATTGGAATGCTGAACTTTTTATAAAAAACCACCAAATAAACATTAATATTTGAAGAACCTCTTTGTCTTTCTTTATCAATAAAATGGGTTAACTTGGTGTAATTTAATGTTTCAGCAATATAAACTACAGGAGTTAAATCTTCAAGATCAAATTTAAAAACCGTATCCTTTACACTGCCCGTTTCAATATAATCACCTAGTGGTCCTACTTTTCGTTTGGTATAATTAAATAAAGAATAATTTCTTTTTTTTGGATTCCAAGTAATTCTTTCAGCAGTAACTTTGTATTTCAACTTATCTTTTTCAAAGCGTTCCATCGAAAAATTGAAAGCCATCTTTGAATCCGAATTATAATTACTCACATAAATATATTCTTCTTTATTTATTTGACGGTATACATCGGAATTGTCACGTATTTCATTTTGGCCATTTCCAATTAAATAAGTATATCTGAAATTATTAAACCCTTCACTTGCCTTGGGAACCAAGAAAAAACCCATTAGTAAAGCAAATAACGAAACGATGGTTGCCCCAATAATATACGGTCGTAAAAATCGTGTAAAAGAAATACCAGAACTTAAAATGGCAATAATTTCGGTATTGTTGGCCAATTTTGAGGTGAACCAAATAATAGATAAAAACAAAAATATAGGAAAAAGTAAATTGGCAAAATATATTGTAAAGTCTAAATAATACTGAGCGATTGCAGAGAATGGCACATGATTCTCAATCATTTTATTAATCTTTTCAGACACATCAATGGTTATCCCAATAGGAATAAACAACAATATCATCACTGAAAAATTGCTTAAATAGCGCTTTAGTATGTATTTATCTAATATTGTTAACATGCAAATCCGTTACAGTCTTTGGCTCATTTGTTTTACCATCATCTCTTTCCATACTCTAAAATCTCCCGCTAAGATATGTTTTCTTGCTTCACGCACTAACCACATATAAAAACCAAGATTATGAATGGTTGCAATTTGTTTTCCTAAATATTCATTTGAAGCAAATAAATGACGAAGATACGCTTTGGTATATTCGGTATCTACAAATGTAATTCCCATTTCATCTAATGGTGAAAAATCGGCTTCCCATTTTTTATTCTTAATATTTATCGTTCCGTTAGCTGTAAATAACATTCCGTTTCTAGCATTCCGTGTTGGCATCACACAATCAAACATATCAACCCCTAGCGCTATATTTTCTAATATATTAATTGGAGTCCCAACACCCATTAAATATCGTGGTTTGTCTTCGGGTAAGATATCACAAACAACCTCAGTCATGGCATACATTTCTTCAGCTGGTTCCCCTACTGATAATCCGCCAATAGCATTTCCTTGTTGATTGGAATTGGCAATATATTCAGCCGATTGCATTCTTAAATCTTTGTAGGTACTTCCTTGCACAATTGGAAAGAAAGTTTGGTCGTAACCATATTTAGTTGGTACTTTTTCCAAATGATTGATACAACGATCCAACCATCGGTGTGTCATTTTCATGGAACGCTGTGCATAGCGATAATCACATGGATAGGGCGTACATTCGTCAAAAGCCATGATAATATCGGCACCTATGGTTCTTTGAATCTCCATTACATTTTCGGGAGTAAAAAAATGATACGAACCATCAATATGCGATTTAAATTTTACGCCTTCTTCTTTTATTTTTCTATTTGCTGAAAGCGAATACACTTGATATCCTCCTGAATCGGTTAAAATATTACGATCCCAATTCATAAACTTATGCAAACCACCTGCTTTTTCAAGAATTTCAGTTTGCGGACGAAGGTATAAATGGTAGGTGTTACCTAAGATAATATCGGGATTGATTTCCTCTTTAAGTTCTCTTTGATGCACCCCTTTCACTGAAGCTACGGTCCCAACAGGCATGAATATTGGGGTTTCAATAACACCATGATCGGTAGTTATCATTCCAGCTCTCGCTTTAGAATTTGGGTCTTTTTGTAATAAATCGAATTTCATATAGGCATTTTCAATTGGCAAATATAATTTATTTAGATTTTAGGTTTTGGGTTTTAAACTTTAATTTAACAGATGTATGAAATATCACTACCTTTGAAATAGAAAAGAAAATATTATCTATATGGAAAACTACCAAGAACAACATTTAAAAAGTTCTGAATTCATTACCGATATGGTAATTGGTATGAGCGATGGATTAACCGTTCCTTTTGCATTAGCAGCTGGATTGAGTGGTGCTGTAGATAACAATGCTATTGTAATCACGGCAGGGATAGCTGAAATTGTTGCGGGTTGTATTGCCATGGGATTAGGAGGCTATCTTGCCGGAAAAACCGAGCAAGAACATTATGAAAGTGAGTTAAAAAGAGAATATTTTGAGGTAGATAATTACCGTCAAAAAGAGATTGATGAAGTGAAAGAAATATTTGCCGAATACGGAATAGATGAAGAGGGACAAACGCTATTAGCGAATCAGTTGGCTAAAGACAAGAAAAAATGGGTCGATTTTATGATGAAATTCGAACTTGGTTTAGAAGAACCACATCCAAAAAGAGCTCGAAACAGTGCTTTAACAATTGGTACGGCCTACATTGTTGGTGGTTTCTTACCTTTATCGGCTTATTTTTTCACAGAAAACCCACAAGAAGGATTGCTTGTTTCTGCTGGAATTACAACCCTTTGTCTTTTTGTTTTTGGCTACTTTAAAAGTAAAGTTACCGGTCAACCTCCTTTTAAAGGCGCATTAAAAGTTACTGCAATTGGACTTATTGCTGCTGCAGCCGCCTTTGGAATTGCTAAATTCATAGGATAACAACTTAAATAAATCCTTATTTTAAGAAAGCTCTAATTTTTTTTAGGGCTTTTTTTAATATCTTAATAACTTTTGAAAAGTCGTATAATTATTTTTTTACCAACTCTTATCTATGTAGTATCTTTGAATCATTAAATTAATTAACTACAAAAAATGTCTGACATTAAACAACTACAAGATTTTACAACACAAGTACGAAGAGACATACTTCGAATGGTACACGCTGTAAATTCAGGCCACCCAGGAGGTTCTTTGGGTTGTGCTGAATTTTTAGTGGCATTATACCAAGACATTCTTAACCGAAAATCAGAATTTAATATGGACGGTATTGGGGAAGATTTATTCTTCTTATCTAACGGTCATATTTCTCCTGTTTTTTACAGTGTTTTAGCTAGAAGCGGTTATTTTCCGGTAGCAGAATTGGCTACATTTAGAAAAATAAATACGCGTCTACAAGGTCATCCCACTACACATGATAATTTACCAGGCATTCGAATGGCCTCTGGTTCATTAGGACAAGGATTATCAGTTGCTATTGGGGCTGCTCAAGCAAAAAAATTAAATAATGATTCTAATTTAGTTTACATTTTGACCGGTGATGGTGAATTGCAAGAAGGTCAAAATTGGGAAGCAATTATGTATGCTTCGGCTAAAAAAGTAGACAACCTTATTGCTACTGTTGATTTAAACGGAAAACAAATTGATGGTTCTACAGATGAAGTACTTAACATGGGTAACATCAAAGCTAAATTTGAAGCCTTCGATTGGGAAGTTGTTGAAATTGCCCAAGGAAATGATATGGAAGCAATCCTAAACGGAATGAGCACAGCTAAATCTAAAACGGGTAAAGGAAAACCAGTTTGTGTTTTATTGCATACCGAAATGGGTAACGGTGTAGATTATATGATGCACACTCATGCTTGGCATGGTAAAGCACCAAACGACGAACTTTTAGCAAAAGGTTTAGAGCAAAATCCAGAAACCTTAGGCGATTACTAAATAATTAAGAATTTTAAATTAAGAATTTTATAATCTTAATTTTTTACTCATTCAATCTTTGTACACGAAATGAAAAAATATACAAACACAGGAAGTAAAGATACTCGTTCGGGATTTGGCGCAGGAATGACCGAATTAGGACAAAAAAGTGAAAATGTAGTTGCACTTTGTGCGGATTTAATTGGCTCATTAAAATTTGATGATTTCAAAAAAAATCACCCAGATCGCTTTTTTCAAGTTGGAATTGCTGAAGCCAACATGATTGGAATTGCAGCAGGATTAACAATAGGTGGAAAAATTCCATTTACTGGAACTTTTGCAAACTTTTCTACAGGAAGAGTTTACGATCAAATACGTCAATCAGTAGCTTATTCTGATAAAAATGTAAAAATATGTGCTTCTCACGCAGGTTTAACTCTTGGAGAAGACGGAGCAACGCACCAAATATTAGAAGATATTGGTTTGATGAAAATGTTACCAGGAATGACCGTAATCAACACTTGCGATTACAACCAAACTAAAGCGGCTACCTTAGCTCTTGCAGATCACCATGGCCCAGCTTACTTGCGTTTTGGCCGACCAGTAGTTCCTAATTTTATGCCTGCCGATGAGCCGTTTGTAATTGGAAAAGCAATTATGCTTAACGAAGGGACCGATGTAACCATTATCGCAACAGGGCATTTAGTATGGGAAGCATTAATTGCTGCCGAAGAATTGGAAGCAAAAGGAATTTCTGCCGAAGTGATTAACATACATACTATAAAACCTCTTGACGAAGAAGCGATTTTAAAATCGGTTGCTAAAACAGGTTGTGTAGTAACTGCTGAAGAACACAATATTCTTGGCGGATTGGGAGAAAGCGTTTCTAGAACTTTAGCATTAAATAATCCAAAACCTCAAGAATTTGTTGCGGTTCAAGATTCATTTGGCGAGAGCGGAACTCCCGAACAATTAATGGAAAAATACAAGCTAAACCATAAAGCAATTGTGGAGGCATCACTAAAAGTGATTAAAAGAAAATAATACTAAATAGTATTCCTAATCAATCCGCCCGTAATGGCGGATTTTTTTTGCATAAAAAAAACCGTTTCAATTGAAACGGTTTTAAAACTAAGAGCCGGCGGAGGGACTCGAACCCACGACCTGCTGATTACAAATCAGCTGCTCTAGCCAACTGAGCTACGCTGGCAACTCTTGAGTGGTGCAAATATAATCTTGAAAATTAATTTTCCAAAGAAAAATTACACTTTTTTAAATAAAAATATTGATTAAAGCGCGTTGATTTTAGCAATCAATTGATTAGCAGTTTGTTCTAATTCTGCATTGATTTGTTTAAAATGTGCTTTTTTGTTTTCTACTTTTTTAGCGTTTACTTTTACAATTAAGCTGTCAAATGAGCTAATTGCCTCATCTATAATTGCATTAGTAGCTTCTGTTGGTTTTCCTGCAGAAGTCATTTCGCAGATGTAAACTGCTTCAATAATATCTCCTAATACGTAATTGATGTCTTTTTTTAAATTTTTAACACTTGGCATTTTTCTATTATTTAATAATTCGAGGCAAAATTACATATAATCTTTCTAATATTTACTATGAAATGTATATTTCTAAAAGAGAGGCCTCTCCCTTTATTTCATATTCCTTTAATGAGGCCGGAAGCAAAACCGTGTCCCCTATTTGATAACGATAAATTTCGTTTTGAAAATGAAGATCAAAACTTCCCGCTACACACATATAAACCGTAAAAGATTCTCCATTTTTTACAGGTTTTATTTCTCCGTTTAACGGAATAAAATTGGTTGTAAAATATTTACAATCAACAATTGTATTGGAAACATTCGCTGTTTTAGAATATTCTTTTTGTGCATCAACTACTTCATAATTAATCGCATCCAAAGCCAAATCAACATGCAATTCACGGGTATTTCCATTGGCATCTACCCGATCAAAATCATAAATTCTATAGGTAATATCTGAAGTTTGTTGGATTTCTGCAATCACCGTTCCGGCGCCAATGGCATGAACAGTTCCTGTTTCTAGGAAGAAAACATCACCTTTTTGAACTTCTTTTGTATTCAATAAAGAAAGGATCGTTTTATTTTCCAAACTCTTTAAATATTCCTTAGAAGATGATTTTTCTTTAAATCCTACAATCAAATTAGAATTTGGATCTGCCTGCATCACATACCACATCTCGGTTTTACCAAAAGAATTGTGTCGACTGGCAGCCAATTCATCATTTGGGTGCACTTGAATCGATAAATCTTCGCGTGCATCCAGGAATTTAAAAAGTAAAGGGAATTGCTTTCCGAAATTTTGATACACTTTGTTGCCCAATACTTCTTGTGGAAATTCATGAATAAGTTCAAGTAATGATTTACCCTTATAGTATCCGTTTGCTATGCAACTCACCTCGTTTTCAACAGTAGAAATCTCCCAACTTTCTCCAGTAATTGCTGATGAGATGGGTTTATTTAATAATGCTTTGAGTTTGGTGCCTCCCCAAATTCTATCTTTTAATATAGGTTGGAATTGAAGCGGATATAGATTCATGAATTCAAAATTAAAGGTACAAAGATGCAAAAAATCGGCTTGATTGAACGAACTATTTACTATTTCTGATTCAGATTTTTTAATATTTGGATCGCTTTTTCAATATGTATGGTGCTTGAAACACTATTGAAAACCATTTGAATTATTCCGTTATGATCAACAACATAGGTTTGTCTTCCTGGTAAAAAAATAAAAGAATTTGGAACTCCGAATAACTTTCTTAGCTTTTAATCGGCATCCGAAAGTAAAATAAAAGGAAGTTGGTATTTACTTTTAAACTTAACATGAGAAGTAACCGAATCGGCACTAATACCAATCACTTCTGCTCCTAAATCTTTAAAAATTTGATAATTATCTCGAAAGCTGCACGCTTGAGCGGTGCATCCAGGCGTATTATCTTTTGGGTAAAAATAAATCACCACGGGTTGATTTCCAATTAATTTACTGCTGTCAAATGCAACTCCATTGGTGTCAATAGCAACAAAATTAGGAAGTTCATCTCCAACTTTTAGTGCCATTTTAGTTTCCTTTAAAGGTTACAAAATTGCGGGGCGTTTCATATAAAACTACTTCCAATTCCATAGAAGTATTAATATGATTTCGAAGTTTATTCCAAATTACAACAGCAATATTCTCAGCTGTTGGATTTAAGTCAGCAAAATCAGGCACGTCAAGGTTTAGATTTTTATGATCGAATGCATTTTCAACATGCTCTTTAATTAAATCCGAAAGCACCTTAACATCAATTACAAAACCGGTTTCCGAATCAATTTCACCAGTTACAGAAACTATTAATTCATAGTTGTGACCATGAAAATTGGGATTGTTGCATTTTCCAAATATTGCATCGTTTTTTTCATTTGTCCAATCTTTTCGATACAATCTGTGGGCAGCATTAAAATGGGCTTTTCTAGAAACAGTTACTTTCATGATTTTGATTTTTCTTTAAATTTTATGATCTTCTAGGTAATGATAAAATTCGTCAAATATTATCTTAAACCAAACGGTATAAATTTCAGGATTTTGTTTCATGTCGATTTTCACATCTTCAATACCCATCCATTTCCAACTTTCTACCTCATCCAGATTTATTTTTGGTTCCTCATTATAGTACCCTATCATTACATGATCCAGTTCATGCTCTGTCAATCCATTATCAAAAGGCGCTTTATAAATGAAATGAAACAATTCTTTTAGTTCGGCCACAAAGCCCATTTCTTCCATAAGCCTTCTCGTTCCAGCTTCAATATTTGTTTCACCTGCGCGTTGGTGACTGCAACAAGTATTGGTCCAAAGCAAAGGCGAATGGTATTTGTGATGCGCGCGTTGTTGCAGCATGATTTCGTTTTTACTATTCAAAATAAAAACAGAAAAAGCTCGATGCAAAACTGCTTTTTCATGCGCTTCCAATTTGTTCATTAGCCCAATAGGCTCGTCCTTTTCATTGACTAATATTACTTGTTCTTCTTTCATAAAGATGGGATTCAGGTCAAAAATACAAAAAAAGAATTGGTACTTCAATTTATTAATCTAAACAACCGTTAAACTTTACTTAAATACAATATATTAATCCTGTATTAATAACTTTCAATAAAAATCCTGTTGTAGATTTGTAATTCAAATAAATGAGCCTAAAATGAAATACGCAATAATAATTTGGATAGTACTTCCGCTTATAGTGCTAAATGCATGTGGGCAATCGTATAAAAAAATTGAAAACAAAACCAATACAACCGCTATGGAAAATGTGATTACTAAACCAGAAAATCCATATTATTCTAATACCGATACCACAAAATTAATTCTATCGGATGCCGAATGGAGAAAAGTGCTTTCGCCTGATTTATATGCAGTGGCAAGAGAAGCCGATACCGAAAGAGCCTTCACAGGAACAATGTGGAATTCGGAAGCTAAAGGGACTTATTATTGTGCTGCATGTGGGTATAAATTATTTAAATCCACTCAAAAATTCACCAGTAGCTGTGGTTGGCCTAGTTTTTTTGAGCAATTAAATAAAGAAAGTATTACGTTTAAGCCTGATAATTCTTATGGAATGCGACGAACAGAAGCACTTTGTGGTAGATGCAACAGCCATTTGGGTCATCTATTTGATGACGGTCCTGAGCCAACCGGAAAACGCTATTGTATGAATGCCATTTCACTTGATTTTGTAACTGATTCTGCTGTTAATGAATCTAAAAGTAATCTTGAAACAATTGTTTTAGGTGGAGGTTGCTACTGGTGTGTGGAAGCAGTTTATGATAATTTGCAAGGAGTTAAAAGTGTTTATTCGGGTTTTGCAGGAGGAACAGTTGAAAACCCAAGCTATGAAGAAGTTTGCACCGGAAGAACAGGTGCAGCAGAGGTTGTGGAAATTACATACGATAATACCATTACAAATTTAGATGAAATTTTCAAAGTGTTCTTTACAGTTCACGATCCAACAACTTTAAACCGCCAAGGGGCTGATGTTGGGACACAATACCGTTCGGTGATTTTCTATAAAAATGAAGATCAAAAAAAGGCTGCTCAAAGTATTATTGAGGAGTTAAATGCTTCTAAAGTATATTCTAATAAAATTGTTACCACATTAGAACCTTTCAAAAAATTCTATAAAGCAGAAGAATACCACCAGAATTATTATGAAAACAACAAAGACAAACCTTATTGTCAATTTGTTATTCAACCAAAAATTGAAAAATTTGAAAAGGTATTTAAAGACAGATTGAAAAGAAGTAAATAAATATTAAAAAGTCTCCAAATTGGAGACTTTTTATTTAGAGTATATAATCGGTATTAATAAAATTTGATTCTTTACTATTGAGTAATGCCTGCAGTATTTCGTTGTTGTAGGCATTATCTTTTGAAGCAACAAAAGTTCGAATTGAAAAAGAACGCAAAGCATCATGAATACTTAAGGTACCTACAGCAGAATCTTTTCTTCCTGTAAAAGGATACACATCGGGGCCACGCTGGCAAGAACTATTTAAATTTACTCTACAAACTAAGTTTACCAAGGTATCAATAAGTGGCGCAATTGTTTTAATATCTTTTCCAAACAAACTCACTTGTTGCCCATAATTTGATTCGGCCATATCTTTTAATGGTTCCTGAATGTCTTTAAAAGTTAGGATTGGAACTACTGGACCAAATTGCTCTTCGTGGTACACGCGCATTTCTTTATTCACCGGAAACAAAACAGCAGGAAAAATATAATTATCAGAATGTTGTCCTCCTTTTTTATTTAAAATCTTTGCACCTTTTTGTTGCGCATCATTAATTAATTCTTGAATGTAAGTCGGCTTATCTTTTTCTGGCAATGGCGTTAACAAGACACCACTTTCCCATGGATTACCAAAAGGCAAAGCATCCACTTTTTCAGAAAAACGTTTATTAAATTCCGCAGCAATTGATTCATGAACATACAACACCTTTAAAGCGGTACAACGTTGCCCATTAAAAGATAATGAGCCAGTTACACATTCTTGGATAGCCAAATCTAAGTCGGCATCAGGTAAAATAATTGCAGGGTTTTTCGCCTCCAAACCTAAAATCAAACGCAATCTATTTTTATTAGGGTGTTGATCTTGTAATGCTATTGCCGATTTACTATTCCCGATTAAGGCCAAAACAGCAACTTTTCCCGATTTCATAATTGGTGAAGCTACATCTCTACCCCTTCCATAAACAATATTTATTACCCCTTTTGGGAAACTACTTTTGAATGCTTCTAATAAAGGAGAAATTAACAAAACACCATGTTTTGCAGGTTTAAAAATTACAGTATTACCCATAATTATAGCGGGAATCAATAAAGAGAACGTCTCGTTTAATGGATAATTATAGGGACCTAAACAAAGTACTACGCCAAGCGGACCTCGACGAACCATAGCATTTACGCCTTGACTTTTTGTAAATCGGGCATTGGCACGATCTAACCCTTTATAGTCCTCGATGGTCTCATAAATATAATCTACTGTTCGATCAAATTCTTTTTCAGAATCGGATAATGATTTTCCAATTTCCCACATTAAATACTTAACCACTTCACTTCTTGTCGCTTTCATTTTGCCTACAAAATCTTGCATGCATTTAATACGATCAATCACCTTCATAGTTGGCCATAATCCCTGTCCATTATCATAAGCATCGAAAGCTGCATTGGTTACTTCATTCGCTTCATTTTCTCCCATTGCTGGAATACTTCCTAAAAGAGTAGGCGAATAATTTATTGTGGAAGATATGGTTGAATAAACTGAAGTTAATTCTCCAGACCATTTTTTTAATTCTCCATTTACCAAATACGTGTCTTGAATAAAAGGGCTTTCGATTTGGAATTCTGTAGGTATCTTGCTCATACTTAGTATATTTTTTATAAATATACATTTTATTAAGTAATGCATGAGCTATTTCATTGAAAATTAATTAACTATATCGATATATGGCTAAATAAAAAAAATGAAAATCCTTATTTTATTTGTACCTCAGCAATTTTCAAAGCGCATTTTTCACCATCAATGGCTGCCGAAATAATACCACCTGCATAACCAGCTCCTTCTCCGCAAGGATAAAGACCTTTTATCTGCAAATGTTGTAGTGAAACGTTATCCCGAGGAATTCTAACCGGTGATGAAGTTCTACTTTCTGGGGCGTGTAAAATGGCTTCATTTGTCAAATAACCACGCATGGATTTTTCAAATTCTTTAAATCCTTCGCGCATAATTTGGGATAAAAAACCAGGAAAAAATTGTCCCATTTCTACTGAAGAAGTTCCTGGAACGTATGAAGTTTTTGGTATATCCAAAGATATTTTATTTTGTGTAAAATCTACCATTCGTTGTGCGGGAACTTTTTGGGTAGAACCTGCTAAATGCCATGCTTTTTGTTCAATTGCTTTTTGAAATTCCATTCCGGCTAAAGCTCCAAATTTGGCAAACGGTTTAAAATCATCCAATTTTAATTCGACCACAATTCCGGAATTGGCTGTTTTTTGATCCCTTTTAGATGGAGACCAACCGTTAGTAACCACTTCACCCGGACTAGTAGCGCAAGGTGCAATCACACCTCCCGGACACATACAAAAGGAGTACATACCGCGACCGTTTACCTGCTTCACAATTGAATAAGGTGCGGGAGGTAAATAATCACCTCTAAAATCACATGAATACTGAATACTATCTATTAATTCTTGTGAATGCTCAGCTCTAACTCCTAAAGCAAAAGGTTTAGCTTCAATAAATATTTTCTTTCTATCTAATAATTCAAAGATATCACGAGCAGAATGACCGGTTGCCAAAATCACATTATTAGCTGAAATCGTATCACCATTTTGAGTGACCACGCCTTGCATTTCATTATTCTTTATAACAAAATCGGTTACTCGAGATTCAAACAAAACTTGACCTCCGCATTCTATAATTTTTTCACGAATATCCTGAATGATTTGAGGTAACTTATTTGTTCCAATGTGAGGATGGGCTTCAATTAATATATCCGGAGAGGCTCCAAAGCCAACTAATAATTTCAATATTCGATCTACATCGCCACGTTTTTTAGAACGCGTATATAATTTCCCATCTGAGTAAGTACCGGCACCACCTTCGCCAAAGCAATAATTGGAATCTTCATTTACAATGTGTTCAATATTGAGCGCTTTTAAATCTCTTCGTCGCGCTCTAACTTCTTTGCCTCGTTCTAAAACAATAGGTTTTAACCCCAATTCTATTAGTTGCAATGCTGC
>JACCDK010398232.1_pt1 | contig 17677 bp, 8 predicted proteins | sample 7445871 | NCBI WGS metagenome assembly JACCDK01 (sample SAMN15323436, study PRJNA562643) | freshwater metagenome | isolation source: river surface water | place: USA:Blue River Watershed | collected 2017-08-15
AACCTGCGCTGGGGCACTGTCAGCTGGGTGGTCTCACGAGGGGTCGAAACCTGGCCACTCGCGGAACCCGAACTTTGGGCTGGTGGCCCGACCGAGGTGGTTTGCCGTGTCACAAGCCAACTGGCACAAACGGTAACCGTGTCACCCGTCTTGAGCGAACTCAGTTTTAGGCTTTGCGCTGTGCCAGCATCCGTATTGCATTTTGGAGCAGCCGCCTGCGCCGAGCCTGACGGAGAAACACCGCAAACGATCAGGGATACCGCCAGAATCGCAGCGGAGGCAACGTGCCGTAGATTCTTGTCCGCAAAAAAGGGTCGATTCATTCATGAAGAATAGGTCGACTAAAGCCGAGCCGCGCGAGTTATTCACAGCGCCCGTTAACGCACAAAAACCCAGCCAAAGTGACTGGGTTTTTGTTACTGGTTGCGGGGGCAGGATTTGAACCTACGACCTCCGGGTTATGAGCCCGGCGAGCTACCGAACTGCTCCACCCCGCGGCGAACCTCCACTCTAACACGAAAGGAAGGCTCACCCCAAACGGGGTTGAGCAGCCGGCAGCAGCCAATTACTTGTTGGCCAGAATGGCCGCCTCGATGGCTGCCTGCAAAGCCTTGTCGGCTTCACCGTATGCGGCCCAGTCGCCAGCCTTCATGGCTGCAACCTTGGCTGCAAAGGCGTCTTTGGCTGCCTTGAGTGCCTTGGCTACAGCGGGGTTGGCGTTGCCTGGGTCGACCGGGTCAACCGGATCAACAGGGTCAACAACTCCCGAGTCTCCGCCGAAAAGTGCGTTCAAAGCGCCATCGAGGGTGTCTTCGAAGGCAATTTTGTCACCGAAGGCGACAAGAATCTTCTTGAGAAGTGGGAACGATGTTTCACCGGTCGACTGCACATAAACCGGCTGCACATAAAGCAAACCGCCACCAACCGGAAGGGTTAGCAGGTTGCCATTGAGTACCTTGGTCGAACCCTGACGAAGCAGGTTTAGCAACCTCGAAACCTCAGGGTCAACCGAGAACGAGTTCTGAACCTGACCAGGGCCAGGCACGATCGTGGTTCTCGGCAGGGTTAGCAGGCGCAGCTTTCCAAACTCCTCTGAAACCTGGCCGGCCTTGGTTCCAGCGTCCGAGTTTGCTACCAGATAGCCGGTCAAAACATTTCGACTCGACTCACCGGTAGATCTCGGAATGAAGGTCGAGTAAACCGAATAGGCCGGAGCCTTGGTGCCAGGAACCTTCATGGTTAAGAAGTAGGGAGGCTGCTCGAGCTTGGTGTCGCTGACAGGGTCGTTTGGAGTCATCCATGCGTCTTGCTGCGAGTAGAACGAACCTGCATCTTGCACGTGGTACTGACCAAGAATCAATCGCTGAACCTTGAACATGTCAGCCGGGTAGCGAACTTGGCTCATCAACGCGCCAGACATTTCTGAAACTGGACGAAGAGTGCCTGGGTAAACCTTCTGCCAGGTTTGCAAGATCGGGTCTTTGTCGTCCCAGGCATACAACTTCACCGAACCGTCGTAGGCATCAACTGTTGCCTTGACCGAGTTGCGAATGTAGTTGATGTCGGGGTTTCCGGTGGTGTACTCACCCGAGGAGTCGGCGATGGCGTCATCGAAAGACTCAGAGCGCGAGTACGGGTACTGGTTCGAAGTGGTGTAACCATCGACGATCCAAACAACGCGACCATCGACGACGGCCGGATAGGTGTCGGAGTCGAGGGTCAGGTAAGGAGCCACAGCCGCAATGCGATCGATTGGGTTTCGGTCGTAAAGAATTTGTGACGAGTCGGTGATTGCGTCTGAAAGCAGAATCTGCTCGCTCTGGAACTTGAGCGCGTAAGCAACTCGAGCCAGCAGGTTGTTCAGCTTCGGGCCACCGTTGCCCGCGAAGGTGGTGTAAGTCTGCTCGGCACCGTCGACGCCACCCGGGTAATCGAGCTCACGCGGCTTGCCCGCGTCGGTTGCACCAACGATTGAGTAAGGCGGTGAGTTTTCACCAAAGTAGATGCGCGGCTCAAACTTGCCGAGCGCGCCTTCAGAGGGGATGCTCGCCTGCAGGAACACCGGTTGACCGTCAACCGAACCCTGGTTACCGTAAGCGGCTACCAGACCGTATCCGTGGGTGTAAACAACCACGTTGTTGTACCAGCTCTGCGAGTCGCCAAGGCCAGACTGGTTTAGCTCGCGCACCGCGAGAACGGTGTCTTGAGTCTTTCCGTCGATGGTGTAGCGGCTCACGTCGAGGTGATCTGCGAAACCGTAGTACTGCTTGATTTGCTCAAGCTGACGGAATGAAGGGGACACCAGATAAGGGTCGATGATACGAATGTTTGCAGTGGTTTCTGCATCTTTGCGCAGAGCACCCTGGGTTGCCGTGGTCTTGGCGTCGTATTCGATGCTCTCGATATTTTCTAGGCCATAAGCCTTGATGGTGGCTTCGATATTGCGCTGAATAAACGGCGCTTCAAGGGTTCGCTCGTTTGGCACGACCTGGAAGTTCTGCACGAGCCACGGGTAGAGCGATCCGAGAATTAGCGATGAAACAATCATCAAAGCGGTTCCGATGAGCGGCAACTTCCAGCGACCGATGAAAGCGGCAACGAGGAATAGCACCGCGACTAGTGCGGCGATTCCGGCCAGAATCTGAAGACCAGGAATTGTGGCATTCACATCGGCGAAGGTTGCACCGGTGTAGAGACCAGATGGGCTGGTCAGAGTCGAGTACTGGTCGAGCCATAGGCTGGCTCCCTGGCTTGCCAAGAACAGCGCCGCGGTGATTCCAACTTGGATGCGCGCGGCTTTGGTCATGCTCGAATCACGCCCGCGGAATCTGATGCCCCCATTGACGAGGTGAACCAGTGCCGAGACGATGGCTGCCAAGAACAGAGCGGTCGAGATGAAGGCCACTGCCGCGGTCAAGAAGGGAAGCTGAAACAGGTAGAACGAAACATCCAAGTTGAATTGGGCGTCGTCTTCAGGAGTTGGCACGCCGTTTACGAAAAGCAGTGCTTGCTCCCAACGAGAAGATGCAGCCATACCGGCTAGCACTGCCAAGATGCCTGGGATACCGATTAGCACAACCTTTCGAAGCTGGTTGAGCAGCTCGCGATACTGGCTAAACGGGTCGCGATCATCGGCGGTGCGCGCGTAGATTGGGCGGGTTTTGAACGCTAACCAGATGGCGAGACCGACCACAATGCCCATGGTGAGAGCACCGATGGCGAACATCGCAATCTTTGCCCAGAGCTGAGTGAACAGCACGCTCGAGAAACCGAGCTGCTCAAACCACAAAAGGTCAGTGTAAAAACCTGAACTCGAGACGAGCGCGAAGCCGATGGCGACGACAATGAGGGTGGCGACTCGAGCTGGGGTGAACCCCTTCGGTGCACTAGCTCTCGTGGTCTGCGACATTTTTCTCCTTGGATTTCGGTGTGACTGGTCTGGCTATGAGTGAAGTTATTTGGTGGCTGGGCAGTTGAGCGTTGGCGAAATAGGTGTACCGTCTCGAACGTCTGCCAAAAAGCCGAGGGCATCGTCGAGAGTTTCGACAGCTCTAACTTTCAAACCCGGAGGCACGTTTCCAATCATTTCGTCACAGTTAGTCTTCGGGCCGATGAAGTACTCGGCTCCTGCGTTTTTGGCGGCGATCATCTTCAGCCTGATTCCGCCAATGGGTCCAACCGAACCATCGGGCGCGATTGTTCCCGTACCAGCGACATATTTGCCGCCGTTCAAAGCACCTGGTGACAACAGGTCGATGATGCTCAGTGAGAACATGAGGCCGCCAGATGGGCCGGTCACGTCACCGAGATCGATTTTTACCGAAAGCGGAAACACGTAGCGGTAACTCACGAAAATGCCGACACGGTATTTGCCGTCTGTGTCAAGTTGCGGGGTGACTGAAAAGGTTCTTTCTTTTTTGTCGCGCAGAACTTTGATGTCAACAGATTCACCGCCAGAGTCGGCGATCACGTTGGTGATGTCTTCGTACCACTTCACTTCGACATCGTTCACCGCAAGAATTTGGTCGTCTACCTTAAGCTTGCCGAAGCCTGGGCCGTCTTTTTTGATCGAGTCGATGGCAATCACCGAATCAACCTGGTAACCCTGGTTTCGAAGCGCTACCGCTACCGCATCGCGCTGCGAATCCAGCATCATCTGGGTAGTCTCGGCCTTTTGTTCTTCTTTGGTGACACCTGCCGGATAAATTTTGCTGTATTCCACAACTTCGTTTTCAGGCGAGAGTTTGGCCCAAAAAACTTCAAACCAAGTCGGCAGCGACTCGGGGCCGCCGCGAGTTTGAACGGTGAGCACATCGAAGTTTCCTTCACCCGGGTATGTTTTGGCTCCATCAATGCTGATGATGTCGCGACCATCCATGGTGGCCAACGCGTTGAAGGTTGGGCCAGGCATCTCGATGACATAAGGAGCGGGAGATGCGAGAGCCGCGACTACGCCAAGAACGCCGAGCAAAACGAGGGTTCTGCGAACTACGCGGCGCACACTGGCACGCCAAGCGTCACGCGCCTGCTGCGAACGCGCAGCCAAGCTCGCTTCCCATTCTTGGTCACCGATCATGCCTGATATTCCTCCTGCTCTAAAGCCTAGGTGCATGACTCTGGGATGCTCCGCGCAAGGCTGAGGCTGGGTGACGCTTAGGGCGAACAGGGTCAAAAACCCTCCGGTTTCGCGGGCGGATTTCGAATGGTGGGCTTAACCTAAAGGCGAGGTGTGCAAGTGAACGAAAATCAAAATGGCATGAATCCTGAAGACTTCAGCGAGTTTCTGCGCGAATTTTTGTCGAAGCAAAATGGCATCGACCCCGAGGCTTTGGCGAAAGCCGCTGGCATTCCCAACGACCCAAAAGCCCTTGAGCAAATGCTGAAAAACTTCTCGGCAGCCATGACGGCCGGTTCCGATGCCAGCCAAGGGGGCGTGAACTGGAAACTTGCACTCGATCAGGCGAAAGCCATAGCAGCATCCGGTTCAAAGTCGATTGCCGATGTTGACCGTCGCAGCATTACCGAGGCTGTGTCAATCGGCACACTATGGCTCGACGCTGTAACCACGGTTGGCTCGCTGACCACCGAGCCGAAGCTGCTCACTCGAGAGCTCTGGGTGGCCGATTCGATTTCACTGTTTCAAGAACTGAGCCAGCCGGTTGCCGAACGAATGGCAACCGCACTAAGTCAAACGATGCAGCAAAATCTGCCAGAAGAGCTTGACGGCATGATGGCCGGTGCCGGGGCGTTCATGAAAGCCGCCGGCGGGGCGATGTTTGCCATGCAACTTGGGCAGGCACTCGGAAAACTTTCGCAAAATGTGATGAGCGGTAGCGATGTCGGGTTGCCGATTTTCCAGGAGCGCGCAGCGTTCGTGCCGCAGAACCTGACCGCGTTTATCGAAGAGCTTGAACTCGCACCAGACCAAGCAACGATTTTTCTAGCCATCCGTGAAATGGCATTCGCACGACTGTTCAAAAACAGCCGCTGGTTGCGTGACTCTGTTGTTGCCCAGATTTCTAACTATGCGAGCGAAATCAGCATCGACACCGATGGTCTGCGCGAGCTAGCCGAAGGCGCAGACCTGAACGACCCCGAGCAACTTCGAGCAGCACTGGAGTCGGGCGCACTGATTGCCAAACGAACCGAAGAACAAGAACGCGCTCTGGCATCGATCGAAACCCTGCTCGCCTTGATTGAAGGATGGGTGGAGGTTGTCACCGAAGAGTCCACCAAGTTGTTGCCAACCGCAGGAGCGATTTCTGAAGCGGTGAGGCGTCGACGAGCGGCTGGTGGTCCTGCAGAACTTACCTTCGGAACCCTAGTCGGGCTCGAACTCCGCCCTCGACGCATTCGCGAGGCCGCTGCCCTTTGGCGCGAGGTCACCAATGCCGTTGGCACTCAAAAACGTGACGACCTTTGGAACCACCCAGACCTCTTGCCAACCAGCGAAGAAGTTGACTCCCCAGGCCTATTGCTGGCTCGAATCAATCTCTTCGGTTCGGGCGATGCGATGGATGAAGCGCTCAAGAAGTGGCTAGGCGAATAGTCGCAGCCGACTCGTAGGTCTCAATCGGCATTTTGGGCCTGCCTGTGAATTGTTTCTGCGGGCATTCGCTATGTGCCCCAAACTCTTCGAGTGGTTATCAAGATAAACCCGGCGCGGGTGCCAGTTTGGCGAAGTCCCACTAGTCTGCAGCTCGGGCTGGGTAGCACCTCGATTCGGCTCGACAACCTAACCAACCCACAAGAACAACTGCTGCGTTTGCTCTATCGGGGGGTGGCCGACGCAGCAATAGATGACGTGGCGCGTGATGTCGGAGCATCCAAGTCAGAAACCGCCGCGCTTGTCGCGCGAGTGGCCCCGGCACTCATTCAAGTCGAAGAAAGAGCCGCCAAGCACCCGGCCGAGCAAGGAGTTTCCGACCCATTCATCGCTCAGGCGTTCGCCGAAATAATCCGAGCAAGCTTTTCGACCGACCGCGATGGTGCTCTGGTTTTGGCGAATCGCGCCAGCAAACGCGTTTTCATAAGCGAACTGAACCGCGTCGGTCTGGTTTTGCTACAGGCTTTGGCAACGGCCGGAGTTGGTGAAATTTGCACCGAAGATCGGGCGGTGGTCACAGGTGCCGATGTTGGTGCACTCGGATACTCACAGGCCGACCTCGGGCGCACTCGAGTCGAAGCGGCTAGAAATTTGTTGGCCAGGTCTCGGCAACCAGCCACAGTGAGCCTGGCTCGAACATCGGATTTTGCGGTGACGATCGCAAACCATCTTGTTTCAAGCGAGGCAAACCCGGCCGTTGGTCAGAACTCGACTCCCCGCCTGATGGTCGAGTTGAGTTTCGACCAATCGCGCATTTCACCAGTGCTCATCGCGGGAGTGACCTCGTGCCTCGACTGTCGAATCACGAACGAGTTGGAGGCCGACGAAGGTTGGGCGGCGATGATGACCCAGTTGAAGTTTCGAACCGAACGGTTAGACGATTCGCAAACCGCTCTGCTTTGCGCAGGCCTTGCGCTTGAGAGAACACTGAGTTGGGTCGATTCTGGTGCGATCGGCGACAACCAAGCCACAATCATTGATCATCGAACAGGTCGGTTGAGTCAAGAGGTGTGGCAGATCGACCCGGACTGCAGGTGCCAGCAATCGGAGGTCGATTCGACTAAGCGGTAACGAGTTTCAAGAACCGAGAAGGTTCGCGCTTGCGGCCACCTGGCACATCAGCGCTCGGGTATGAGAGCGAAAGTTGCTTTCGCGCACGAGTGACTCCGACATAAAACAGCCTGCGCTCCTCGGCGATTTCGGTTTCGGTCTTGGCGTAGCCGATCGGTAAGTAGCCATCGGTTAGACCGGCCAGATAGACGACATCCCACTCAAGACCCTTTGCCGAGTGCATGGTCGCCAGCGTAATCGCGGCCTTGACCGGCTCGTGCTGCGAACGCACGCGCTCTTCGAGTTCTTTCGAAAAGTCGGCGAGGGTCAATTCTTCGACTTGTTCTTCGAGAATCTGCATCAGAGCGTTGAGCGCTTCCCAACGCTCATAGGCGGCTCCGCGTTCTGCCGGAGCGCTGGTGGTCCAGCCGAGGGATCGCAAAACCTTCGACACCGCTTCAAAACTTTGGGCGTCTGGCGAGCTCAGCGCCTCGACTCTAAATGCCGCAAGGGCCTGCTGAACATCCTGACGACTGAAATAACGCTCACCGCCGCGAACCTGATAGTCGATGCCAAGCGCCGATAGAGCGTGCTCAATTGGCTCGGCCTGCCCGTTTACGCGATAGAGCACGGCAATCTCGGCCGGGCTGATGCCTTGCTCGAGCCGGTCTGAAATCGATTTGGCGATAGCCTTCGCCTCATCGGCCAGCGAATCAAATGAGCGGATGAGCGGTGCAGTGCCGAGCGCACCCTGAGAGATTAGCGGGCTCATGTCGGTCGCATCACGCGTGAGCTTGTTTGCGAACGAAACAATTTCTTGGGTCGAGCGGTAGTTTCGGGTGAGCGAAACGATCGTTGCCGATTCGTAGCGGTTGGCGAAGTTGTGCAAATATTCGCTGGTCGCGCCGGTGAAAGAGTAGATGGTTTGGTTGGGGTCACCGACCACACAGAGATCTTGGTGGTCGCCGAGCCATAGGTCTAGTAATTCGTGCTGCAATGGCGAAATGTCTTGGTATTCGTCCACCGTGAAAAAGCGGTACTGCTGCTGCACGTGGGCTAAAGCGCGTGGTTCGGCCCGCAACATACCGAGCGTCAGAATCAGAACATCTTCCCAGTCGAGCCGATTCGAGGAAATCTTGGCCTCTTCGTATCCGCGCTGAAGTTGAACCAGCACCTCGGCACTTAGGCCCGCCACTTTCGGTCTACTCGTGGCAAGCCGCTCATAGTCATCGAGCGAGATCATCGAAAACTTGCGCCACTCGATTTCGGATGCGAGGTCTCGAATGGCCGCGGTGTCGAACTTGAGTTTCAGCGAATCGGCGACCTGAAAGATTAGCTTTGCCTTTGACTCAATCACCGAAGGCGCTGGGATGCCCGCAAACTGTGGCCAGAAATACTGAAGTTGGGCGAGCGCTGCCGCGTGAAAGGTCTTCACAGAAACCCCGGTGATGCCCAGTTGGCGGAGTCTGGCTCGAAGTTCGCCGGCTGCTCGGTTGGTGTAGGTGAGGGCAAGAATTCGGTTGGCCGCAAAGTACCCCTTGGCGATTCCGTAGGCGATTCGATGCGTAACCGTTCGGGTCTTGCCGGTGCCTGCTCCGGCAAGAATGCAGGTTGGTCCAACCAGTGAGGTAGCGGCTTCGCGCTGTTCGGGGTCGAGCCGCTCGAGTATCTGTTCCGGCTGCAACTTAGGCTCCGGTCTCAGTCGCAGAAACCAGCTCTTCTCCATACCAGCGTTCGATGATTGCCCTGGCAATCGAAATTCGATTAGGCAGCAGCATTTCGTGCGCTGCCGCGCCTAGTTCTTCTCGGCTAAACCAACGAAGCTTTTCAATCTCGATGCCGTCGGCGACCATGCTCGGTGATGAGTCGCTAACCCGAGCACTGAACCCAAGCATTAGCGAATAAGGAAAAGGCCAAGCCTGGCTGCCTAGGTACTGCGGATCTTCGACAACCAGCCCCGACTCTTCAAACATTTCTCTGATGACCGCAGCCCCCAGCGACTCCCCCGGCTCAACAAAACCGGCCAGAATCGACCATCGGTTTTGCTCCCAAACACCTTGCGAGCCAAGCAGAATGCGATCTTGAGCATCGACTACGGCAACGATGATTGCCGGGTCGGTTCGCGGGTAGGTTTCTTGATCGTCTTTGAAGCAGCGACGCACCCAGCCACCCTGCTCAACGACTGTGGGCGTGCCACAACTTGGGCAGTGCTTGTGGGTGTCGTGCCAATTGGCAAGAGCCAAAGCCTGGGTGAATAGGCCGGCGTCACGGTCTGAGAGCCCAGCGCCTGTCTTTCTCAAGGTGTGCCACTTGGTCGAGTCAGGTTCTACTAGGTCTGCTGCGTTCTTGCTCAACACCGCCAGAACCACTGGGGTTTGAGCAGGTTCGTTGGTCGAAGCATCCACGCTCTTGCCCAGATAAACGCGCAACTGTGCGCTCGGCACAGCATCGACTTCGAGCAGTCGAAGTGCGGCTTGCACCTTGCCATCTTCTTCGAGCAACAAAACTTGGCCCTCGTACATGGCCAGAACTCTGGTGAGCGGGTTTTGCCATAGCTCGTCAAAAAGCTCGGGGCGGCTTCGAGAAAGGTAATCGCGGTCAACGGCATGGCGCGCCAGAACGAGATTCAACTCGCCTTCGGGCAAATGTCTCATGGTGACTCACTTCGTTGGGTGCGTGGCGATGCAGGGTGTTTGCTCAAGATACTTCTAACCTGAATGCCATGGGCAAATCTCCCTTGATTTTAGCCGCCCTTGCGAAGGCGGCGGTTCCGAGTCTGACATTCACCTCGGTAAAGAAACTAAGTGCTGGCGGAACCGGCTTATTCGACTCCGCAATCCTCACTTCAACCACAGGCGAACACTATGTTGCGCGCACCCCGCAATCTAGGGCTGGCGCTCTCGAACTCGATGTCGAAACGCAGGTGCTTCGCACCCTTGGGTCATCGGTTCGGTCACAGTTGCCATTCAAAATCACCAGTCAACTCGGTGAGACAAAGGATGCTAGAGGTGCCCGTGTCGTTCTGTTCGAGTTCCTCTACGGAAACCCGATTGACCCGGCCCGCGTTGCTGCTTCGAGCCCACTGGCCGGCAGTATCGGATCGGCCATTGCAGCCATTCACGCCCTAGACACCGAAGCGATTCGCACAGCAGGTTTGCCAGAGTTTTCGGCTGCGGACTTGGTAAGGAAGCTTGTAAACGAGCTCGATGAAGTTGCCGCCACCGGTGAAATTCCCTCAACACTTTTGAGCCGCTGGGAAAGTGCGCTCGAGGATGTTTCGCTCTTTCGCTACCAGCCAACCGTGGTTCACGGAGAGCTCAGCGCCGACACGGTTCTCGAACTCGACGGTCAGGTTTCGGCGGTGCTCAACTGGGGTGCGCTTCACCTCGGCGATCCGGCTCAAGACCTAACCTGGCTCGCATCCACCGTCTACGGCGAGTTGTTCGATGCCGTGATGCTTTCTTATGCCAAAACTTCTGGCTCTTCAGATGCCGGCTTGAAACAGCGCGCCTCTCTCTACAACGAATTAGCCCACGCGCGCTGGCTACTGCTTTGCATCAAGAAGCAAGACGAACAGGCGATTGCCGAGGCTCGGGCCGAGATTACCTACTTGGCTCAGGATCTTGAAGACGGAATTTTGCCTGCCCTGACTGCCTCGGCATTTGTTTCGGCCACCGCGGCCGGTGCTTTTGTGACGGCAGAACAAGCGGATGCGGACGCTGCAGACGACCGCGAAGAAGACGTCGAAGACCAAAACCTTGAAGCTGTTGCCGAAGACATCGACGAGACTGCACAGGATGACGCAGCCTCGGAAACTTCGACGGAGACCGCTCCGCTATCTAAAGTCGAACCCGATGACAAAACTCGAGAAATCGAGTTACCCGACAAATCTGACAACGAACTTTTCTAGTTAAACCGTTTCTAGGTTTTGCAGCACAGAGTTCCAGAGCGCGATTAGCTCGCTAGTGCTTAGGACTTCTGGCCTTAAGGTCACATTCTCAGCAACGTAGTAAAGACAAACCGAGATTTGCTCTTCTGGAATATTGTGTCTTCGCGAATAAGCCATTCGATAAAGCGCAAGCTGCAGAGCTCGCTCGGCAATTTCTTCTGGGGTCTTCGGGCTCGCGCCGGTTTTCCAGTCGACAATCTCGACCGTTTTGCCAGCTAGTTCGGTATCTGATTCGGGAACGTCGAACACCGCATCAATCTTGCAAATAAAGGTGTTCTCGGCGATCGTCACCTGAATTTCGGTTTCGACCTCTCTTGCCTGCAACTTCGCCCACCGCGAAGTTTCAAAGTTTGACTGAAGAGTTTCAAGAACCTCCGGCGAAAGCTCATCGATGCGAGCCAGGGCGTCTTGAGCATCTAGCACTTCGGCGTTTGAAACCAGACCGTAGCGTTGCTCGACCCAGAGGTGAAAAAGGGTGCCGGTCATGGTTGCCTCGTAAGGTTTTTCGGGCAGCGGTCTTCTGAACTGTTCGGCAAGCTTCTTTGGGTCTTTGACAAAATCTTTGAATCTTGACGCCGGAATGCGAACCGGAAGTTTGACTCGTGTAGTGCTCGCTTCGCGCACCGATACCTCGCGAATGAGCGAGTCGATGTCTGAGTTGATCTGTTTGACCAGTGCGTCTGAACTTGACGAAGTCGCACCCTCGTCGATACTCGCCCGTACCTCGGCAGCGGCAGCCTCGACCTTGACTCGGTGTCGCTCGCCTAGCGGGTCGCTCGGCCAAACGGCGGTCAGTGCGTGCTGCAGCAGTGGGTTGGTTTCGCTGTCGTAGCTGGGCAATTCGTAAGGCGTTTCGGCACCTAGAACTTCGATGCGAGGGTCGCGAGTTGCAACAACTTCGAGCAGGTAGGTTGAAGGGTCTTGCTCGGTAGCGCTCGACTTATATTTCGAACCAGAAAGACGAAGTTCAAGTTTCGGGCGGGTGAAGGCCACGTAGGCAAGGCGACGCTCTTCGCGTTCTAGGTAGATATTGACATCGCTGGTGAATTCTTCACGAGCGCGCTTGAAGTCTGCTTCGACCTTCACGTTTTTGAGGCTGTGTTCAGGGAGTGAAAGTCGATCGCCGCGAAGCGGGTATGGCAAGACACCGGCGGTCATCCAGCCTTTTGAACTGCGAGGCTTTTTCGGAAAGTCATCTTGAATGAGATTTGGCACGGCGACGTAATCCCATTCGAGCCCTTTGGCGGCATGCACGGTAAGCACCTGAACCACACCCTTTCGACCAGGCGCAGTTGGAACTTCTAGTTTTTCGCGAGTTTGGGCGAAATCTAACCATTCGATGAAGGCCCCGAGATAGTTCGGTCCTGCACTCGCGTAGCCAGCCACCAAAGAGAAGAAAGAGTTCAAGTGGGCCATCGGGTTGATGCGTCGAGGGTTTGCCGCTACTTCGATGTCGAGCTGCAGCTCTCTGGCGACATACTTTACGAAATCAACCAACGCCAAACCGGTTTGAGAGCGGAGTTCCCGCAAGAGGGTTGCGGCATCGCGCAGGCGGCGCATCGAGTCTTGAGACATTGAGTAAATCGACTCAAGTTTGCTGTCAAGCAAAATATCGAGGGCATCGACAATCGAAGCATCGTAATCAGAACCGAGATTGCCTTCGACTAAATCCCAGATGCCTTCTGACTGTTTCTTGGCAAGCGACTTGGCATAGCGGTGCAGACGGGCTATGTCTTTTGCACCAATGCGCCAGCGTGGACCGGCCAGCAGCCGAACTAGCGCTGCACCCGCCGAAGGTGAGTGAACGACTTTGAGGGCGCTGACCAGGTCGATGATTTCTGGCATCTCGAGCAACCCGCCAAGACCCACGACATCTACATCGAGCCCCTGGTTTTCGAGTTCACTGACGAACAAGGCCATTTGTGCCTTGAGCCTAAAGAGCACAGCTGCCGATGCCTGACCGTTGCTCTCAGTGATTTTGCCTTTTACCCAGCTGGCCACGCCTTTGGCTTCAGACACAATGTCTTCTTGCCAATCGACCAAAATCTTGCCCTCTGGCGCTTGTTCTCGGGCCTGCAACTGAACCACTTCGGTTGCAACAATTCCACGTTCGGTCTGAAAAGGAGCGAGCGACGCTAAAGGCTTCGAAATCACGTTCGCGACATCGAGAACAACCTTCGGGTTGCGCCATGAAGTTGAAAGCTTGAGTTGAGTGACCGGTTTTGCCTTGTTGGTGCTGAATGTTTCGACGTATTCGTTCAGGTTGGTTGCGCTAGCCCCGCGCCATCCGTAAATGGACTGGTTTGGGTCGCCGACGGCAAAGACCGGATGATCTGCATAAAGAGCCCGTAAGAACGAGGTTTGCAGGTAGGAGGTGTCTTGGTATTCATCGAGCAACACGATTTTGTGTAGTTCACGTTCGGTGTCGCGCAAGCTATCGATTTCGCGAACGGCGCGTTCGGCCAATGCCACCTGGTCGCTGTAGTCGACGAATCCCTGCAAAAGTTTTTCGCGACGATATTGCTCGGCCAGCAGCACCAGCACTTCGGTCTTGAAAGCTCCAGCAAAGAATTCGGAATGGCTAGCCGCCAGCTTTTCTTTCTTAGTTGGAACCGCGGCAATTTGACGTTTCAAATCTGCGATCACGGCGGCAACATCTTCGCCGGTGGCGAGGTTGTCGTTTAGCTCGGCGGCGAGTTTGAGAACCCCGTCGATTGCAGTCTTCAGGGTTAGTTCGACTTCGTCTAGTTGAACACCCAACTCATTACCAAAGTTCAAAACAACCTTTTTGGCCAACTGATAAGCGCTGCTATCGGTGAGCAGTGCTGCCTCGGGCTCGTAACCGAGCGATAGGGCGTTATCGCGAAACAGAGTGTTGGCATAAGAGTTGTAGGTAGAGATGTTTGGCAGCGAATAACCGGTGCTAGTCAATTCGGCCGGCCAGAATTCGGTCTGCTCGAGCCTGGCGATGCCGTTGTTGATGCGCTTGGCGAGCTCTGACGCTGCTTTGCGAGTAAAGGTGAGACCCAAAATGTCTTGAGGTAAGGCAAGCGAGTTGGCGATCAACCACAGCACTCTGATCGACATGAGTTCGGTTTTGCCAGACCCGGCACCGGCGATGACGAGCACGGGAGCATCTAGCGGAGCCTCGACGGCCTTTTGCTGCTCATCGGTGAGTCGCATATTCGGGTTTTGGGCAAGTTTCGCAGGGTCTTGAATGCTCAAGAAAACTTCGTTAGCGCTGATTGTTCTACTCAAAATAGGTCACCGCCTTCGCCAGGTGCAGTTTGCAATTGCCATAGGAACGCTCGTCGCTGCAGTGCGAGCCGACGTTGGCTACGAACACCCTGTTGCCCATCGCCATTTCTTCAACGACCGAGGCAACCATATTTTCGAAGTGCTCTCGTTTTTCGTCGTTCTTACCCAGAGAATCTTGAGGGCGCTCAGACATACTCTTGTCATTCACGAATACCAACTTTGCGCCGCCGAGCACCGATGCCGAGTCGATTCCGTCGATGTGGTCAAAGGCGTGATTTGCAAACGCTAGTTGGTACAAACCGAGCTGTGGGTGCTCTTGAGCCTTGTCTTTGCTGATTTCGGTGCCGGTCTTTAGATCGACAATCATGATGCTGCCGTCGGCCAATCTTTCGATTCGGTCAACCTTGCCCGAAACCCGAGCAGAACCTATTTTGAAGTTGAACTTGGCTTCACGAGCAAGCACCTCACCGCCGGATTCGCTCACCTGTTGGATGTAACGAACTAGGTTGCCGATCATGCGCTTGGCGCGACGCTTTTCTCTGGCCTCGAGCCAATCGGCTTCGAACTCGAGCACCGACCACTTTTGCTCGAGAAGCTGTAGAAGTTCGGTTTCGGATTTACCTTCTTCGTGCTCGGCCACCGAGTGAATCAGGGTTCCGAGGCTAGCCTCGAAACTACTGTCGGTAGCCCCGTGTTCGTTCATGAACCAGTGCAACGGGCAAGAAATGAACGACTCGAGTTGTGAAGGTTTGATGTAAACCTCAGAGTCGGTCTCGTCAAGGTCGGTGAGTGGCTCTTCGGTAGAGATTGGCAGTAGGCCATACCAGTTAGCCGGATTCGCGCCTGGGGTTTGCTCAATCGCAAGGCGTGCCAAACCTAGCGCACAGGCCAGGCGCTCAATCGGGTCGTTGCTCTCGGTAAGTCGACGCCGCAACGAGCCGACCATACCGCGCAGGGTGTATTGGGGTTTGACGAAATCTTCGGTGTCTGGAATGACGCCAAACATCGACCTCATGAAAGTTGAAACTTGCGCGTCTTCAGATTCGACCGCGGTGACCACTAAACGCTCACTGGCTGATCCGACAGCCTTGTGCAACATGCGCAATTCATCGGGCAGTTCGTTCTTGGCGACAGCTTCAACCGTTTCGGTTCGACCCGAGGCGAACTGGGCCAATGCGGTTGCACCGAGCAGCGATGATCTCGGCTTGAGGTTTGGCCAAACACCGTCTTGCAGCCCTGCCACGAAGACGACCTTGAAGCGCTTAGCGATTAGCCCAGCCGGCGTTAGCAGAGAAACTCGGCTGTCGTCACGGTCGTTGAAGGTCAGGGTGTCTTCGGGTAGGTCTGTTTGCAGTTGCTGATTAATGAAGACGGATGCCTCGGCTTCGGGATAGCGCTCAACAAAACGGTTTGCCGCACCGAAGAGCGCGACGATGGCATCGAGGTTGCGGCCGAGTTGCGCGCCAACGTCGTCGAGTGCAAGCGATTGTTCTGGCCACTGGTCTTTTGGATCACTGCCCTGCCAGAAGTGCCAGAACAATTGCTCGACGTTGGCTTTTTCGGCGACCAGTTTGCGTGCTTCGGCAAACTTGAGTGCAAAGCGACTAACCACCTTTGCTTCATGGGTTTTCACCGTTGCTGCCGTGCCAGGAGCGACGAAAAGCTCGAGCAAGAGCTCGTCTGTGGAACGGTCGCCACCGGACTCGATTTCTGCACGGCGAAGTGACCGACGCAACCTGCGCAGCATGAGTGAGTCGATGCCACAAAACGGTGAGGCAAGAAGGCGCTTGGCATCTTCAACGGTTAGTTCATCTTGGCTAACCGCTAGCTCGGCTAGGTCGAGCAGGGCGCGCGAGGCGAACTCGTCGCGAAGTGCGCTTCGGCTTAGGCGTATCGAAACCGGAACCGACTCGGCTGCCAGCGCCGTCTCGAGGCTTTCAAGAATGGCGCGCGATCGAGCCACAATGGCGATCTCAGACCAATCCACATTTTCATCGAGGTATAGCTCACGCAGGCGACGTGCCATCCACGCGGTTTCGGCCTGCGAGGTGTTGAAAACATGGCGTTCTAGTGATTCATCGGTTTCGATTAGTTCTCGAGCCGATACATAGTCACGTCGCTGCAAACCACCCTGCTCAGATGGCAACTCTGCGCTCAAGTTACCGAGCACTCGAGCGATGCCGGCAGTTCTAGGTTGGTGCTCAGAGAGCAGAACGAATTGTTCTGGCTGCGCGCCAACTTCTTGCATGAGTGTGGTCATCGACCTGGCATCGGCGGCTCTGAAGCCGAGGGTGGCGGTGTCTGGGTCGCCAAACAAAACCAGACCCGCACCACGAGAGACCAAGGCGCGAATAAAACGGCGAGCGCCGGGGGTGAGTTCTTGGGCGTCGTCGATCAGCACAAGCCTTACTGCAGCCACCTCTTCAGTGAACCCTTCGCCTGATTCGAGCAGCTCAGCGGCAACCGCCAAAAGTGTCGAAGCATCGTGGCGATTTTCGAATGCCGGTTCACGAAGGCGTTCGAGGTAGCTGGCGTAGAGTGCAGAAACCGCCACCCATTCTGGCTTGTTGGCAGAGTGCGCCAAGGCTCGCAGTTCTTCAGGTGTCAGCCGGTATTCGAGGCAAACGGTGATGAGGTCGCGAAGTTCGGCTCGAAACCCGCGAAGCGACATGACCTGGGCGTTGATTTGCTTTGGCCAATCAAGTTTGAGCTCACCGGCTGTTTCAAGAATCTGCTTGAAGATGAGATCTTGTTCGGCACCGCTGATTAGCTCTGGGGCTTTTGTGCCACGAGCCAATGCCTGGTGGCGTAGCACCTGAAACGCGAAAGACGAAAGGCTTCGGGCCATCGGCCCCGAAGTTGCGCCCTGATAGGCCAGAGCCAACTCATCGCGCAGTAGGTTGGCCGCCTCCCGCGAGGCTGCGATTGCCAAAACCTCGTGGGTTTCAACGCGATCAGGGTTATCTTGGGCAACCTTGGCAAGATAGAGCGCCTTGAGCGCGGTGGTCTTACCGCTGCCAGGGCTGCCATAAACAACTGCCTTCGCATCGAGCGGCAACTGCGCCACCTTTGCTTGAGTAGCGCTGAGCGAAACGACAGCGCTGCGGCTGGTAACTCTCCCAAAGGCGGTTTCGGGCAGGCGTAAAACATACCCCAAACCACTGACATTTTTGGTCAGGTGATTGTGGTCGAAACATGAGGGCTGGCTCGGGTATCGTAATCTAGTCACAGGAGGGCTCATGGAAGTCAAAATCGGCATCAGAAACGGCTCGCGAGAGTTGGTCATCGACTCGAACCAGTCGGCAGCAGACATC
>JACCDK010988509.1_pt1 | contig 17655 bp, 11 predicted proteins | sample 7445871 | NCBI WGS metagenome assembly JACCDK01 (sample SAMN15323436, study PRJNA562643) | freshwater metagenome | isolation source: river surface water | place: USA:Blue River Watershed | collected 2017-08-15
ATTCATTTTCATTCGGTTAACAGTCTGCAAATTTTGCAAATTATAAATCCAAATTAGTAATATTTTTTAATGATTAAAATTTGACCACTTTTCAGCGGGTCTGCCCTGCTTATTCCATCTAACCTATTGTAATTCAGTGAAATTCTGATTTCCTTGTACCTAATTCTAAACCTATCAATACATTGCCATGAAAAAATTAGCCGCATGGTGTCTTTTTGGGACACTGTCGATTTCTCTTTTAACCTCCTTTCATGTTGCGCATTATTCATTTAATTCCTCGGATTCCCTGCGATTGCCTGCAGGCGTAGATCCCAACGATGAAAATTGGAAAGGCATTGACCTATCTCCTAAAGATCCCATTAAGCCGCTGTCAGTGGAAGAAGAAGCGAAGCGCTTCCAACTGCCTCCCGGATATAAAATTCAACCTGTGCTGACTGAACCTGCGATCCAACAACCCGGTGAAATTGTGTTTGACGGAAATGGTCGTATGTATGTGTTGGAATTACGCTCGTATATGTTGGACGCCGATTCCAAAAATGAACTCGAACCTATCAGCATCATCTCCCGCTGGGAAGATAAAAACAACGATGGCGTTTATGAGACCGGCACCACATTTGTAGACAAATTAATCTTCCCTCGTTTCGTACTTCCTTATGGAAAAGATGCCGTTTTGACGATGGAGTCGGATACCGATAATATCTACAAATACACCGATACCAATGGAGATGGGAAAGCCGATAAGAAAGAGCTGTTTACCACGAAATATGGTCGGTCAGGGAATGTGGAGCACCAACAAGCCTTCTTGTTTTACGGCATGGACAACTGGCTTTATAGCACGGTGAATGCCTTTCGTATTCGCGAAACGCCTAATGGAATTATCAGAGAAAAGACAGGCGCTAACCGCGCGCAATGGGGAATTACCCAAGATGATAATGGTAAATTATGGTTTCAAGGTGGTGCTTCAGGTGTGCCTTCTTATTTCCAATTTCCTATTCAATACGGAAATTATGATGTACCTAATGAGCTAGCGAAAGGCTTTGAAGTTCCTTGGGGCGCAGCGGTTAAAGTAGCGGATATGCAAGGTGGAATGGATGAAATTCGCCAGCCGGATGGATCCCTGAATCGCGTGACGGGATCAGCGGGAAATGATATTTATCGCGGGGACCGTTTGCCATCGTCATTGCGAGGCCAACTATTTTATGGGGAACCCGTGGCCCGTATCGTTCGTCAAATTAATCCCGTAGTGAAAGATGGATTGACGACCTTACACAATGTCTTTCAAGACCAAAAATCGGAATTTTTAAAATCTACGGATCCCTTGTTTCGCCCGGTCGACATGGCCACCGCACCCGATGGAACGATGTACATTGTGGATATGTACCACGGCATTATTCAGGAAGGTCAATGGACACCCAAAGACTCATATTTGCGTTTGAAAATTGACCAATATCGCTTGGATAAAGTGGTGGGTCTGGGACGTATTTGGCGAATCACATATGATGGACAAGAGCGCGATAAGAAACCGGCGCGCATGTACGATGAAAAATCAGCTACACTAGTTTCCTATTTAAACCATCCCAATGGCTGGTGGCAAGATATGGCGCAGCAGGTTTTAGTATTGCGAAAAGACAAATCAGTCGTACCAGCTTTAAAGCAATTGGCTTTGAAAGGTTCGACGATCAACGGACGGATCCATGCACTTTGGACACTCGAGGGTTTGGGGGCTTTAACCGCGCCAACGGTCCAACAATTGATTTCAGATACGAATCCACGCATTCGAATCCAAGCCTTAAAAGCATCCGAAACCTTATATAAAGCGGGGGATAAATCGTTCGCAGCCATGTATCAAAAAAGTATGCTGGATGCAGATCCTGAAGTGGCGATGCAAGCAATCTTCTCCGCGAAGTTTGTGAAGGTACCTGAACTAACAGACCATGTGAAAGCTAGTTTGGAAAAGCACCCAACTGGCGGTGTAAAGTTGGTAGCCGAGCAAACCATCACGCCTCCTAAACCACGTCAAAATGGGCCATTTAATGCCGCTGAATTGAGTAAGGATCAGAAGGAAATTTTGGCACGTGGCGAATTGGTATTTGCCGAATTGTGTTCGCAATGCCATGGCAATGATGGTATGGGAAAATCGATGGGGAACAATAAATTACTCGCTCCAGCTTTGGCAGGTAGCTTCCGCATTCAGTCGCATCCAGAATATGCTGTGCGTGTCTTATTGCATGGGTTAGATGGGGTAGTAGATGGTAAAAATTATGCTGGGGGCATGATGCAACCGATGAAAGAGCAGTCGGATCAATGGATCGCTGACGTCGTTTCGTATATCCGTAATGGCTTGTCGAATGATGCATCATTTGTAACGGCTCAGCAAGTTGCTGCGATTCGAGCGAAGACTGCGAAGCAAACTTCGATGTACAAATACGAAGCATTGATGAAGGTGGTTCCGCAGGAATTCCCGGCAGATGCGGCTTGGAAATTTACGGCAAGTAATACGGTTTCCACACGTGTGGGTGGAAACGCTTCCCCACGTAGTGCGACGAATTACGAGGGCTGGTCGACCGGCATCACCCAAGCCAAAGACATGTGGTATCAGATTGAATTCCCGCAGTCCATGAACTTATCTGAATTTCATTTTACATCTACATCCACGTTCAAGCGTCCGGCCCGTCCGCAGCCGGGTGTTGCACCTACAATCATCGCGACTTACCCACGTCTGATGCACGTAGAAACGTCCGTGGATGGCGTAAATTGGAATACCCATGTGGCGAATTGGAAAGGGAAGGAAGGTGATAATATCGTGAGTTTTGATCAGGTCAAAACGAAGTTTGTGCGTTTAAAATTGGGTGAGGGTCTCACGAAAGAGGCAGATGAAATACCGTGGTCCATGCGCCAAGTAAAAATTTACGGATTAAAATAAAAAAACTATGAAATCAAATCGGAGAAATTTTATCCAGTCCTTGGGATTGGGTGCCGCTTCACTCAGTGTGGGCAAACAAATGACGAGCTCCGTCGCCGCGAGCTCGGACGACCAAGTCTTATTCGTGGGCGACCAAATCGCTGTGGCACAAACGGAGTACGGTCAAGTCCGTGGATTTATTTTACGTGGAATAAATCAATTTTTGGGTATTCCTTATGGAGCAGATACGAGTGGAAAAAACCGCTTCATGCCACCCCAAAAACCGGCTGCATGGTCAGAAATTAAACCTTGCGTTTGGTGGGGAAATACGGCTCCGCAAATTATGGAAAAGCGATATTCAAACGCCTATGCTTCGTTTGTGGATCATTGGAATTACGATGATGTTTCAGAAGATTGCTTGCGCCTAAATGTGTGGACACCAGCCATTGATTCAGGTAAACGTCCGGTAATCGTTTGGTTGCATGGGGGTGGATTCACGAATGGAAATGCAATCGAGCAAGATGGCTATCACGGCGAAAACATTTCCCGTTTGGGCAATGTCGTTTTTGTGTCGATCAATCACCGTTTAGGGCCCTTTGGCTATTCGCATCTTAAGGCTGCTGGCGGTCATCCACATTCAGGAAATGTAGGGAATTTAGACATGGTAGCCGCGCTTGAATGGGTGAAGAATAACATCGCACATTTCGGTGGCGATGCTGGTAACGTGACCATTATCGGTCAGTCAGGAGGCGGAGCGAAAGTGACCACATTGATGAATATGCCAGCTGCCAAAGGGCTGTTTCATAAAGCAGTTGCTTTATCTGGAACTTCATTAGGAGGTGTTAATAAAGAATATGCGGAGAAATTAGGAGTCAAGGTGATGGAGGAGGCTGGATTAAAGCCGGGAGAAATTGAGAAGCTCCAACAAATTCCTTGGCGTCAATACATTGATATCACGTCACGCGCGGTTGAAAAAATGAATGAGGAGGCCAAGAAAATGGGACTTGCACGGGGTGGATTTTCGCCCGTGGCGGATGGGGTTACGATGAATGACCAACCGTTCTTTAGTGATCCAAACCACTTTTCGGCTGATATCCCGTTAATCATCAATACAACGTTTCATGAGTTTAGTCCTTCTCGGACGGATGCGAGTTTGGAATTGATTACACTCGAGGGTGTTGTAGATAAAATCAAGCCACGCTTTGCGGATCAATCCGCCGCTATCGTGGAGGCATTCCATCAAAATTTCCCGAATGCCAAACCGATCGAAATTTGGGCTATGATTAACTCAAACCGGAAAGGGGCTATTGCCGCGGCAGATGCGAAATTCGCTCAAGGAAAAGCGCCGGTATACGTTTCTTGGTTCGGCTGGCAGCCACCACTTTTCGACGGTCGGATGCGTGCTTTCCATTGCGATGACATTTGTTTTTGGTTTTACAACACCGACTTAATGTTGACACATACCGGCGGCGGTAAACGCCCACGGGCCTTGTCGGCCAAGATGGCCAAATCCTTTTTGAACTTTGTCAAAACAGGAAATCCCAATGGAGGAGGCTTGCCTAATTGGAAGCCATATACGAAGGAAAATGGCGAGACGATGATCTTAGATGATCAGTGTGCGCTGGTCAATAATCCGGACGCTAAAGCGCGGAAGTCTTTAGGTTAATTTGAGCAGCCCGGTGGAAACACCGGGCTGTTTTGTTACTTCATGGTGAACAGCCGGTTAAAGGCATAGGTTGCAGCGACATTCCAAACAGGCAATTTTCCTCCTGTGATGTTGGAGCTAATGGGTTTGTTGTAAAAATACGATAAGGTGATCGGGCTTTTTTTGTGGGTCAAGCTTAGAGTGGCATTTACATAGGATCCTTCTTCGCCATTCGTGAATAGATAGATTAATTGCGAGTTAGCACCCGCCAAAAATCCATTCCCCAGATTGACATTGTTGTACCCTCCACGTAGTGTCAGGAGGTTAGTGGGCTTCGTCCCATTTTCCCGAGAACCAGCTCCTACTAAATAGTAAAATCCCACATTCGCGTGGTTGTTGATGCGGTAATTTTGTGCCATTTCAGCCGCTAAAAATCGTTGCGCACGTATGACATCTTTGGTAACGCCATTTATCGTAGCAGGTAATGTTTTGAATATGATGGCCGGGTGAGCTCCAATGCTCCAGGTGAACTTGGGGGTTTTCGCTAGTTTGTAGCGAAACCAATAAATGAATGACCAAGGCCGACCTTCGAGCGATACCCGAAATTCAGGTTCAAAGGTGAATTTACGACCAATAGTAAAATTGATGATGGTTGCTGGTTTTCCAAGCGTAAATATTGGAACGATTGAAATACCATTGTTGGTAACCATTGCCGTAGTTGCAAATTGGATCGGTTTAGAAGTAGAATCGGCCGGGGCTTCGGCAAGGCAGTTCAAACTGAAACATAAAAGAGATAAGAAGCAAATTTTTTTAAATGACATAAAGGAGGTGGGTTAACTTTTAGCAAGTTGTTCTAATGCGGCGGCTGTGTAGCGCGTACCTTGAATCTCAATTTGACTGGTGGCTTCCGAGATGGATTCAATCTCTTTTGAGCTTAGTCGGAGTTGAGACGCATCAAAATTTTCATGCATTCGATGCATTTTTGTAGTTCCAGGAATTGGGACGATCCACGGCTTTTGAGCGAGCAGCCATGCCAAACAAATTTGAGCTGGTGTTGCATCATTTGCGGAAGCAATCTGTTTAAGCAGGTCAACCAGTTTTTGATTGTTTTTTCGTGCTTCTTCCGTGTAGCGGGGAACAGTCCTACGAAAATCAGTTTCGTGAAAATCCGTTGTTTCATCTATGGCCCCGGTTAAAAACCCCTTTCCTAGTGGGCTAAATGGCACAAATCCAATGCCGAGCTCCTCAAGCGTCGGAATAATTAACGCCTCTGGCTCTCGCGTCCAAAGCGAATATTCACTTTGTAAAGCTGTTACAGGCATTTCAGCATGCGCCTTACGGATGTTAGTTGCACCTGCCTCCGACAATCCAAAATGTTTTACTTTACCTTCGTTCACGAGGTCTTTTACTGTACCGGCTACATCTTCGATCGGTATTTCTAAATCCACACGATGCTGATAAAATAAATCGATGGCCTCAATTTTCAATCGTTTAAGCGAGGCTTCTGCCACGCGGCGAATGGTTGCTGGCGAGCTATCCAGTCCTTTCATTTTATATCCGTCATTGGGGTCCAATCGGAAACCAAATTTGGTGGCAATAACTACTTCATTTTTGAAGGGGGCGAGCGCTTCGCCAACTAATTCTTCGTTGATGAAGGGGCCATAGACTTCTGCTGTATCAAAAAATGTAATACCTTTTTCGACGGCTGCGTGGATCAGTGCAATCATTTCAGCTTTGTCTGCCGGAGGTCCGTAGCCAAAACTCATTCCCATGCAGCCTAATCCCATGGCGGATACTTCCAATCCTTGATTTCCTAGTTTACGCTTTTCCATCGGTTAGTTGGTGTCTAAATTTAAGAGGACTCACGCCCACATGTTTCTTGAAAAAATGATTGAAGTAACTAATTTCATTAAATCCAAGGGCATCTGAAATCTCCGTGATACTCCAGTCGTTATGACGCAAAATCATTTTAGCTTCTTGGGTCACCCGTTCTGCAATGACTTGCGAGGTCGTTTTATTCGTAACTTCTTTGATGGCCCGATTCAAATGGTTCACATGAATCGATAGCTGCTTCGCGAAGTCTGAAGCTGTTTTTAATAGCATTTTCGGGTGAGAGCCCTCTATTGGAAATTGGCGTTCGAGTAGTTCCAAAAACAACATCGATATTTTCTGATTGGCATTTCCCGGTGCATATTTGGAGGTATTGGTTGGCTCCATTTTCAGCGCCGTATGCATCAGCTCTAACGCGATGTTGCGAAGTAAATCGTATTTGTGAATGTATTCCGTGCTGATTTCAACCAACATCTTTTCGAAGAGTTGGGCGCAGTTTTGGTAGGCTGTTTCGGTCAATTCAAATACAGGAATGCCTTGCGGCTGAAAGATCGAATAATTGTTGATGTTGCCAAATTGCCTAAAAAAATCTTGGTTGAAAATGCAGAAATAACCAGAGCTAATGTGTTCTGTATTCTCCCATTTGTATGGAATGAGCGGGTTTGAAAAAACGATTGCGCGCTCTTTGACCTCAATGACTTTATTTGCGAAATAGATTTTTCCTTGCCCGTGGACCAGCGTGATTTTGTAAAAATCGCGCCGACGGTACGGTATGGGCTTTGCGAAATGTCCGATGTAAGGGTCGAGTTGGAAGACATTAAAATGTCCCCAATCTTTCGCTAAATCCTCGGGCACCCAGTTAAACTTTGTTTTATAAAAATCTGCTAAATTTTCAACCTTTTCCATACGGATTAAATGCGATGTAAGCGCTTATTGAAAGTATAGGCGAGTTGAATATTCCAAAGAAAATCTTTGCTGACGATATCTGATTTGATTTTTCGATTTACAATGGATGAAATTGTAAACGGCAGATTTTTGTTGGTCAGCGTTATCGTTGCCGTTGTGTAAAAACCATCCACATGATCGATGTTCAAATAATATATTTGGGGGTATAGCCTCAAAAAGGTGCCTTTTCCTATCGGTATGTTTGATATCGTAGAATTCAGTGTTATGAAATTCGTCCAGTTGTTTGATCCTGGAGTTAGTCCATGGGAAACAAGGTAGTAGGCGCCAATGGCTACATGTTCTGATAGTTGGTAATTAGGAACCCATTCCGAGGCGATGAATTGCTGGGGATTAAGTACATCTTTTGCCACACCTAGTCGATCATAAGCGACAGCATTTCGGAATGCTACGGATGTATTACCTCCAATATTGAGTCTGAATTTTTTACCCGTTATTGCTTTCCATCGTGTCCAAAAAATGAAGGACCAAGGTTTGCCAGCTAATGAATATCGTAATTGTTGCTCGTAGGAAATCCGCTCATTTCCAATGGATAAGTCAAATATGGCTGCAGGCTTGCCCAAATTGAACATCGGCAACAAGGAAATTCCGTTGTTGGTGATCAATGCGCTCCCAGAAATATGATAAACTTTGGGGGGTAAGCTGTCGTTTTTAGCTGTTTCTTCAGCATGAATTTTGAGCTGTGTTAATAAGCCAATACAAAGGAAAATCAAGGTGCGCGTAGCTGTCATTCAAACGGGGGTTGTTTGTTCAAATGCAAAATTCGCCATTATTTTTGACAAAATTGTACAATTATCAAATTGCAATTTGTAATAATCAAACAACTACTTGGTTTGGAATGGAGATGCAGGTAATCCTTCTCGATTAATCAAGTTGGCCCCATCCGGATTATCCGCCCAGGCATAGCGTACATACTTCGGTTCGGGAACTTCATCGCTCCAAACAACGACATTATTTCCTTCAATCACAGCTTTTGCCCAAACGAATTTTTTGTCTTTTCCTGCAATCGCAAAATACGTCAGCTCATCTTCATCTTGCTTGTTGATGGCCAACCCACTGCCTGTTTCACTGAATTGAATTCGAATGCGATTTCCATCGATTTGATGGGATGCATAGATCGGACCAGAGGAAACGATGTTTTCTCCATAGGCGAGTTTGCGTGCAGCGAGAGCTAATCGTTCGCCGATGGGTTTTTTGGTTAATGGATGAATGTCATTCCATTCGCCTAGATCTAACGTAACGGCCATTCCGCTTTTTGGAATCGAAAGGCTTTTGCGCTGTCCTTCACGCAAGATGGCCCAATTAGATTCGGTCGGCAGAAAAGTTCGATCTTGAAATCCGGGTAATTGAACGTATAAAAAGGGGATTTCGGGTTGTTTGAATTGGTTTCGCCAGTCTTTGGCAAGGGCTGGTAATAGGTATTCGTAGACGTCGGGTTTACTCGCATTTGATTCGCCTTGGTACCAAACAATGCCTTTTAATCCGTAAGAAGTGAATGGGGCAATCATGGCATTGTAGAGGGCCGTGGGCGGAAATTGGTTTGGTGCTGGCGCTTCGATTTTAGGTGTGAAAACTTCGCCAACTTTGTAATTCCAGTCACCTTGGAGGTCAAATGTTTGATTACCTACGATCATTTCATAGCGTTTATCGGGTACAAAACCACCTTTGCCTGCCGTGTTAGTCACCCGAATCACAAGAAGATTTTTACCCGCTTTTAAGAGTCCATTTTTGACTGTGTAGCGTCGCGGGGGATATTGGTAAGTGATATTTCCTACTTGCTCTCCATTGACAAAAACCTGGTCGGCATCTACAATTCGCCCTAAAAATAGTTTAGCAGGCAGTCCTGCAAGGGATGCAGGAATTTCGATTTCGCGTCTAAACCAAACGATACCATTCAAGTCTTTTAATCCTTGGTCTTCCCAAAATCCAGGGATGGCATAGCGTTTCCACCCTTTGGGTTGATAGCTCATATCGTTCCATTTTTCTGATAGACCGCGGTCGGCTGATTTTTTTTGTGGGGACGCTTGTGCGATGGTTTTGCTGGTATCCTTTACGTAGGCCGGAAATTCTTTTAGGCCGGCTTCGCTGATCCAAGATTCAATGGGTGTTCCGCCTACACTGGAATTGATAATGCCGATGGGCACTTGGTATTTGGCATATAAATCGCGCGCAAAGAAATAGGAAACGGCTCCCATACTCAAAACGTTTTCTGGGTTAACGGGAAGCCATGTGCTTGCAGGTAATTCTGTTTTTACATCTACTTTGGAAATGGCAGTTGGAATAAAGAAATTGCGTATCTGTGGAATTTTTGCCGAGGCAATATCCGCTGGATATTTCTCTTTGACGCGCTCCATATTGATGACCATGTTGGACTGTCCTGCGCACAGCCAAACATCCCCGAAAAGCACGTCATTCAGGACGATTTCATTTTTCCCAGATAGTTTAATTGTATAAGGTCCACCGGCCGGATATGCCGGTAACTGAGCCTGCCAATTTCCTAGTTTGTTGGCCTGTGTACGAATAGTTTTTGCGCCTAGTTGGATCCGAATTTTTTCTTCTGGGCTTGCCCAACCCCAGAGGGTTGTTATTTGATCGCGTTGCAATACCATGCCGTTGCTGACGAGTGAGGGAAGTTTGATTTGGGCAAAGCTACCAATTGAAATTAGGACAAACGCCAGGCTTAGTTTCGTTTTCATCTTTTATAGTTTAGAGCTGATAATCGAGTCATTTAATGGTAATTGACTATCGTATTGATCCACAATTTCTGTCAATATTTCTTTGAGTAAGCCTAATCGATCTTGACCGATAATTTCAGAAAAGTTTGCATCAACAGTCTCTCGACTTCCCTTGAGTGCCGCAATGAATTGCATACCTTTTTCTGTGATGAACAACAGACTAGCTCGGTGATCGTGAGGGTGTTCGCGGGCGACAAGGTAACCTTCAGCAGTTAGTTCCTTGATTAATTTGCTCATGGCCTGTTTGGATACTTTGGCTTTTTTCGCCAATTCAACCGTCTTCGAGCCTTCTGGGTCTAAGTTCATTAGGACCATGATATGACCAATTTTGAAATTATGATAGCCCAAATTTGCTAGGTAGGAGCTGTTCATCGCTTTGATAATGCGGTAGGACTTTACGAAAAGGCGAGAAAGGAAAATCTGATCTTCGGCCATGTGAAGGAATTTTTACCAAATGTATAACATTTAAACAAACTAGTCAACTAGCTTGACTTTATTGGTTTTAATGACGTCCTTTACATCAAAAATAATTTCATATGACAACTGATTCCAAACCGAAAAGCCAATTGCCTAAGATTATACTTGCCATCGCCTTAGTAGTTGGCGGTTTTTTTGGCTTTCAAAAATACCGATATGCAACGACGCATGAGGATACGGACAATGCGCAGGTAGAGGCTTATTTTATTCCTGTTTTACCACGTATGGGTGGTTTTGTGAAGGCGGTACATGTGTCTGATTATGATCAAGTGAAGAAAGGTCAATTGCTCGTGGAGATTGATGCTGAGGAGGCGCAATTAGCCTTGCAGGAAATGGAAATTGATTTAGAGCAAGCGCAATCTGATGTAGAAAATGCACAGGCAAACATCGCCAATTTGACCAAAGTAGTTGAGGCCCAACAAAGCCAAGTTGGTGCGGCAGAATTAACGAAAAACAAGTCGACACGCGATTTAGCTCGCAATAAAGAGTTGGAAAATGCGAAGGCGATTACGCACCAACAGTTTTTGGATAGTCAAGACCAATCCGATTTAGCTACTGTTAGATGGCAAGGAGCGAAAGCTGAATTAGTGAGTACGAAGTCTAAGATGGGTATTCTACAGGCTAATTTGCACAAGTCACAAGTGATCTTGAAGTTGAAGCGTGTGAAAATAGACCAGCAAAAATTACGTTTGGCCTATGCTAAAATCGTAGCTCCGGCAGATGGTAAAATTGGCAAAAAGGCGGTTGAGCCAGGCCAATTTGTTCAAGTTTCGCAACCACTAATGACGGTCATGAATGATACGAAATATTGGGTTGTTGCGAATTTCAAAGAGACTCAAGTAGATGCTTTACGTGCTGGAATGGATGCGGAGATCAAAATTGACGCCTATCCAGAATTAAAAATCAAGGGACGTATATTATCTATCTCAGAGTCTACGGGAGCGAAAAATACCTTGTTGCCACCAGATAATTCTTCTGGAAATTTCGTGAAAGTGACCCAGCGCGTGCCTGTTAAAATTGAGATAATTGATGCTCAAAAATACCAGGATATTTTACGCGCGGGCTTATCGTTGGAAGTTTCGATTCCGTTAAAATAAGGGAATGCAAAGACCACAAGGATTCGCGAAATTCATTATCGTCATCACGACGATTACGGCTGCCATTATGGAGTTGCTGGACACGACAATTGTCAATGTGGCCCTCAATCAGATAGCAGGTAATCTCGGTGCGACGATTGAAGACATCGCATGGATCATCACCAGTTATGCGATTGCGAATGTAATTATCATCCCAATGACTGGGTTTTTAGGCGAATATTTTGGCCGAAAAAACTATTACTTGGGGTCCATGATTTTGTTTGGTATTGCCTCGTATTTCTGCGGGATGAGTGAGACGCTTTGGGAGCTTGTTTTCTGGCGATTTATTCAGGGTATCGGAGGCGGAGCCCTCCTTTCTACTTCACAAGCCATTTTATATGATGCGTTTGCTCCAGAAGATCGGGCCATTGCAGGTGGATTTTTTGGTATGGGTATCATCTTGGGACCTTCTTTAGGTCCAGTGCTTGGTGGTTATATAGTCGACAATTTTACCTGGTCAGATATTTTCATTGTTAATATTCCAATCTGTGTGATTGCAACGTTGTTAACGCTAGTATTTATTGACCGTAAGGCTGGAGAAGGTGAAAATCGAAAGCACATTCAGATCGATTACCCAGGCATCGCTTTATTGATTTTGGGTATAGGAACCTTGCAGTTTATACTTGAAAAGGGCGAGTCGGAAAGTTGGTTCGAATCACGCACGATTAATATGATGGCCGGTTTATGTGTGATTGGTTTAGGCGGATTTATTTGGCGAGAACTGACAACGGCCCAACCAGTGGTTAACTTAAAGATATTTGGAAACCGGATATTTGCATTGAGTACAATGTTTAATATGGTCAGCGGTTTTGGCTTGTTTACGTCTGTATTTGTATACCCGATTTTGGTGCAACGAATTAATGGCTGGAGCGCGACAGAGACTGGGCTTTCGCTGATGTATCCGACGTTCTTGGGGGTATTGTTGTTTCCGATGATTGGTCGGTATCTATCTAAAGGAGGTAAACCAATCCCCTTGATGGCGATGGGTATTTCCATCTTTATTATTTACGGATTTATAGGAGGAAGTGTGACGACTGATATGGGCCGTTGGGAGTTTTTCCCGATGCAGATTGTTCGCGTTCTGGGTGTGGCTCTTCTTCAGATGCCCTTATTGAATCAGGCTGTTGCAGGGTTGGAGCAAAAGGATTATCCAGCTGGAATTGCCTTGAGTAATATGTTGCGGCAATTAGGCGGAGCGTTTGGGATTGCGATGGCCAACAATTATGCGACGACGCGTTCGGGCCAACATCGCGTGGATTTATTAGCGAATTTTCAACCGGAAAATCCTGCGTTGATGCAGCGTGTTCAGGGGATGGCGGCAAATATGGCGCAAAAAACGGGTGATGTATATCATTCTGCGGAGATGGCCTATCGGCAGTTAGACATGATGGTTAATCGCCAAGCTTATTTCTTAGCGTATTTGGACACCTTCCGTTTGGTGTCTATTATTTTCATTGGGATTGCGCCGTTTTTACTGTTGTTGCGTACGCCCAAAAAGTCAGAAAAAGAATTAGAAAAAATTAAAAAAGCCACAGAAGAGGCTCATTAGAAATATGAAAAGAGGTATTATTTGTTTGTGTTTGGCGCTTATCGGAAGTACTGTTTTTGCCCAAAGAAAAGGTCTTCCAGAACTAATTCAGGGCATTTTACAGCATTCGCCAGCCTTGAAAGGTCAACGTAATTTGATCAAAATGGGTCAAGTGCGGACGCAAATTCAGGAGTCTTATGCCAAACCGGTCATTGGAGCAGAGGTAGGCGTGACGCGATTGGATCCCGTTTCGAAAGCGAGTTTTGCGATGGGCCCGGGTGCGCCAACAGTTCTACAGTTTCAGCCTAATATGAATTACAATTCGCAGTTTGTGGCGAATCATGTGTTATATGATTGGAAGCGGAATACGATGGCGATCGAAAAGACGCGTTTGGAGACGCAGTTGAGCGAGGCGCAGGTGGCCCAACAAGAATTCCAGTTGGCCTATCAAATCGCAAATCTTGTTCAGCAAATTGGCTACAGTCGCAAAGCGATTACAGTTCAGAAGACGCAATTAACGCGGTTGAAAGATCATTTACATGTGATCGAAAAGCAGTTGGCATTAGGTGAGGTTATTGAGTATGAAAAGGTGAGCCAACAAGTCAAAATTGCGAATCAGGAGAGTCGGATCGTTGAGTTAGAAAATCAAGTTGCGCGCTTAGTGGATTATGTCAGCACCTTATTGGGGGCGGATGCAGAAGGGTATTTGGGGGCATCAATGGTTCCTGTAGCTGCGACGGGTTCCGATCCGATGAATCCCGAAATTACATCGTTGAAGGCGCAAGAGGAAATCGTTAAAAAGGATATCGAATTGGCTAAAATGGGGAACACACCTACCTTAGCTGGCTTTGCAAGTTTAGGTGTGAAGAATGGTTTTGTTCCGAGATTGAATGGAGTGACGCCACCGTTTTCGGATGACTTTAAATTGAATAGTGTGTTGGGGCTGAAATTAAGCATCCCTATTTATGCGGGTAAGCGTGCTTCTTATCAAGCTGAATTGGCAACGATTCAGCAGGAGCGCGTTGCATTCCAGTTGGCTGATGCCCAAGAAAAATTAGGTTCTGAATTTCGCCAAGCTCGGTTAAATTTTGATAATTACGGGAAGAAGTCGGCTACGCAAAAGCAGGTTGTTTCCCAAGCTCAATATGCGTTGGAGTTAGCGAATACGCGATTTAAACAGGGGCTAATTCGTCGGATCGAGTTAGAACAATCTGAGTCGATTTTGGAGGAGGCGCAGTTGATGCAGGCGCAATTTGACTACTTGGTTAGTTTGCAGCAGTTGGAATTGTTGCGTATTACAGGGGTTAAGATTTGGTAGTCGATTATCAGTTTTTGTGCGTTTGAATTAATTTTTTCCCCTTAGCTTTGGCAAACCTCCAAGGATTGCCAAAGCTCAAGCAAGAAGTCCCTTTTGGAGGTTTGCCAAAGTCGACATTACTCCACCACAAACTCGTATTTCCCACTCACCAACTCCTGCACATACGTATCACCCTTTGCGATCCAATGACGCGAACCTTCCGTCATTTTCGCACCTGACTTAACGGCTAATGTCATGTGTGCCGACGTATTCGCAGGCACCTCAAAGTGATAAGTAACTCGACCATTTTTCACCGACCAGCTACTCGAAATCTTCCCGTACATACTGGAGATATGTCCTTTGGCATAAGTTAAAACCCCGCTAGGATCCGTAACTGGACGTAAATAGAAATGCTTGAAGCCCGGGGAGTTCACATCTCGCTGGATCCCCAACGAATAATTGTACATCCAGCCGGCAACTGCCCCAAAGGAATAATGATTAAACGAGTTCATACTATTATTCCCGCCAAACCCATTTTCAACCGTATACGAATTCAAGCGCTCCCAAATAGTCGTCGCCCCATTCGCCACCGAATATAACCAAGACGGATACGTTTTTTGGGTCAATAATCGATATGCCTCCGTGTGTTGACCATTAGCTGATAATGCCTCACTTATGGAAGCAGTTCCGATAAAACCAGTCATCAACGAATACCCTGGCCGCGCTACACCGCCATCATCTGTATTCGAACGCTTTACCGTTTCCACCAATCCGGCAATGGCATGAGGTTTGTTGGCCGCATCAAAAATGCCTAAAGCCAATGGAATTGCATAAGATGCTTGCGTATCCACCACTTGGCCTTTGTCTGTTTTCGCCGTAACTGCTGCTGCGTTTGGTGGTCCCATGGAAGCGGTTTTTACACCTGATTTGACCGTTTTATGTGTCGTTGCATCCATGTAAATGGTGTTAAATAAAGCCTTACGTGAGGCTGATTTTTGATCAAAATTTGAGGCGTCTGATTCGAAGCCTAGGATGCGCGCCACCTTTGACATAATATCATAATTATAGGCTTGATAGCTCATCCAAAATGCGGTATTATCATTTTTATTCCCCTCCGGACTCAACCAATCTCCCAGTGGCCCTTCATTCAAAATGCCTTCTGGAGTCTGTTTGGACTCTAAAAAAGCCACATAACGCTTCATGGCATTATAGTGTTCGGCCAATAAAGCCTTGTCGCCATATTGCTGATACGTCTCCCATGGAATCACAATCCCAGCACTTCCCCAAAGTGTTCCACCAAATCCTCCGCCCATCGGCGCCACATCCGTAAATCGCCCATCTGCCCGTTGGACATCCCGCATACCTTGCAAATGTCGGCGTAAGAAATTGTTGACAGGCGCTAAATACGTGGCCGTTTTAGAGAAGACATTGATGTCGCCTGACCAGCCCATTCGTTCATTTCGCGCGGGAGTATCGGTTGGAATCGACAAGAAATTCCCGCGCATCGACCACGTAATGTTGGTCCATAATTTATTCACCATCGGGTCTGAAGTCTCAAAGGAAGAGGAAATTTCACTGATAGACGATAGCACAATGCCCGCCACCTGTGGCAATGCAGGGGCTTGATCAACTCCCGTAATTTCCAAATAGCGATAGCCATGAAACGTAAAACGCGGTTGGATAAATTCATCTCCGCCTTTCAAAATGTACACATCTTGTGCCAAAGCGGCGCGAATATTTTCGAGCATAATCATCCCTTTTTGCGAAGCGTATTCGGCCAAATCCGGGTATAACATTTCCGCATAGCGTAAGGTAATCACCTGGCCAGCTTTGCCGTTTGGAATGAAAATCTTTGGAAAGCCAACCATATTTTGTCCCATGTCGTATACGAAAACGCCTTTGCGCGGTTCGTGAATGGATTGGGCTTGCAAAACTTGGCGTATCTGAACGTGATCGTCGAGTTGGCCTACTAACTGCATCTGGCTGTATTCGAGCGATTTGTCTGTGAATGCTGTTCCTGCTAGGTCAATAGAGGCGGCTGATTTCCAGTTTTTGTCGATGTAAGAGGTGGTATGCCAACCGGCGATGGCGGCTTCTTTTTGGGCATCATATACTTCGCCTTGGAAGAAACTGCCTATCCGAATGGGGCCATCGTTATAGCTTTTCCATTGTGATGGATTTGTGATAATGACCTGTTCAGAACCATCTACATACTCAATGATTAGTTGGGCCAACAGTGATTGTCGGTCCCCAAAATAATTCCAGCTTTCCCCACTGTAGGTAATGTTGCCTGACCACCAACCTTCACTTAGCCATGCGCCCCAGGCATTTTCGCCGGATTTAACGAGTGAGGTTACGTCGAAAGTTTGATATTGATGTGTCTTATTGTATTGCGTCAAACCCGGGTTGAAATAGTCTTCACTGACGCGTTTTCCGTTCAAATATATTTCGTAAATCCCACGTGCGGTGGCGTATATGCGTGCCTTTTTGATGGCTTTGCTGTTTGTTGAAAATTGAGTTCGCAACATGGGTGCGGCGTGTTGGCTTGGATTCGCGACAGCGAAAGTTCCGCTGATGCGAAACTTATTTCCATCCCATCCTGGCCATAAACTGGGTTTTTCGGCAGCTGCAAATAGCGTGTTACTCGGGTGGCGGAAATTCTTAATCTGCACATCGGAGAAATAGGCGGTTTCGCCGGGAGGAACTTGAAAGCCTATTTCGGCCAACATAGGATAGGAGATGAAGTTATTTCCCATGCCCACGGGATTAAGGTTAAATCCGGTTGGCGCGTATGGGCTCGCATTTTTTGGACTCGGATTTACTTTGTGTTCTTTGTCTACTTGGTCAATGTAAAGATCATATACACCAAAATTACAGGTCGCAAAAATGGTATGTGCTTGATATTGATTGACCTTTGAAATGAGGTTAGCTGGAATTGGGAAACGGTATAAAGGCTTATTGGCCTCATCTTTGGGATCATATCCAGCGCGATAGACATTGAAAAAAGCCTGAGTGGTATCTGCGATGTCTAATTCAAAACGGATGTAAGATTCGTTTTTTCCACTGGCTACGCCTTGAATATTTAGATTTTTATTCTGTAATCGAGGGTCGTTTGCGCCAAAAACAAAGGAAGCTTTTTTCG
>JACCDK010056409.1_pt1 | contig 17633 bp, 19 predicted proteins | sample 7445871 | NCBI WGS metagenome assembly JACCDK01 (sample SAMN15323436, study PRJNA562643) | freshwater metagenome | isolation source: river surface water | place: USA:Blue River Watershed | collected 2017-08-15
CGCTCTCGACCCAGAAACGGCGGTGTTGCAGGTTCGGCAGGAACCGGCGCTTGGTTTTGTTGTTGGCGTGGGAAACGTTGTTCCCGACCATCGGGGCCTTGCCCGTGACTTCGCAGACGCGTGCCATGACGCACTCCATTCAAACGGCGATCACTGCCGGCAGGTCCTGCAGCCTCGCGGCCCGCGCTTCCTGCCTCGCTCTCGCCTCACCTCGCCAGTAGGGTGGCGGTAACCCATTCGCTACGCCTGCCGGGGCGGATGCAGCAAAGCCCTCCATTATAGGCGAAAAGGCCAGGAAAGCCTGCCACCCCCCGGGCGGGGCAGGGCAGGGGCTTATTCCCCTTGCTCGAGGAAGCGCTGGGCGTCCAGGGCCGCCATGCAGCCCGTCCCGGCGCTGGTGATGGCCTGGCGGTACACGTGGTCCTGCACGTCCCCGGCGGCGAACACCCCCGGTACGCTGGTCATGGTGGCAAAGCCGTTGTTGCCCGAGCGGGTGACGATGTAGCCATCCTTCATCTCCAGCTGGCCCTTGAAGATGTCGGTGTTGGGCGAGTGGCCGATGGCGATGAAGCAGCCCTTGAGCGTCACGTCTTCGGTTGCGCCGGTCTTCGTGTCCTTCAGGCGCACGCCGGTCACCCCGGTGGCGTCGCCCAGCACCTCGTCCAGGGTCTTGAAGAGTTTGAGCTCGATCTTGCCCGCCGCGACCTTCTCCATCACCTTGTCCACGAGGATGGGTTCCGCCTTGAACTTGTCGCGGCGGTGGACCAGGTAGACCTTGCTGGCGATGTTGGACAGGTACAGCGCCTCTTCCACCGCGGTGTTGCCCCCACCGATGACGCAGCAGACCTGGTCGCGGTAGAAGAACCCGTCGCAGGTGGCACAGGCGCTCACCCCCTTGCCCATGAAAGCCTCTTCGGAGGGCAGGCCCAGGTAGCGGGCTGACGCGCCGGTGGCCAGGATCACGGCGTCGGCCGTGTACTGGCCGCTGTCGCCGGTGAGGGTGAAGGGGCGCTTGCTGAAGTCGACCTGGTGGATGTGGTCAAAGACCATTTCTGTCTTGAAGCGTTCGGCATGCTCCATGAAGCGCTGCATCAGCTCGGGCCCCTGCACGCCGTGCACGTCGGCGGGCCAGTTGTCGACATCGGTGGTGGTCATCAGCTGACCGCCCTGGGCGATGCCCGTGACCAGAAGCGGCTGCAGGTTGGCGCGGGCGGCGTAGATCGCGGCGGTGTAGCCCGCAGGACCGGAGCCGAGGATGAGGACTTTGGAATGCTTGATGCTCATGATGGTAAAACTTGCGGGGCATCGCCACCGCCGGGTGTACATTTCGGGACTAAGCAGGCAAGTATCACCGGGTTCGATGCGGTTCGCACAGGCCTGTCTTGATCGCTGTGATTGTAAGAACCGATGGCGGCCGCGCAGGTCGACCTGCCAAGACCCCGGCCGGGAGGATCGAAATGTCCATGCTTTCCAACCTGGAGCTGATACGTCGGGTGCCGCTGTTCGCCCTCCTCACCGCCACCCAGGCCGAATCGGTGGCCGACGCGGTCGTCAAACGGCGATTCAAGCGTGGCGAGGCGGTCGTCGAGCAAGGCAGCAAGTCCAACACCCTGTTCATTCTCCTCACGGGCCGCGCCCGCGTCATCACGGCGGACAAGCGCGGGCGCGAGGTGATCCTGGCCACCCTGCAGCCCGGGGACTATGTCGGCGAGATGAGCCTGATCGACAACCAGGCCCATTCGGCCACTGTGCGGGCCGAAGTCCAGACCGACATGCTGGCCCTGGGCCGCGCCGAGTTCGCGCGCTGCCTGCCCGAGAACAGTTCCATGGCCTACGCCATCATGAAGGGCCTGGTGCAGCGCCTGCGCCAGGCGGACCGCAAGATCGAATCCCTGGCCCTGATGGATGTCTACGGCCGGGTCGCCCGGGCCCTGCTCGAATTCGCCCAGCCCGATCGCGAGGGGCAGCTGGCCGTGCGTGAGCGGATTTCCCGCCAGGACATCGCCAAGATGGTTGGCGCCTCCCGGGAAATGGTCAGCCGGGTCATGAAAGACCTGGAGGAGCGCGGCTTCGTCCACACGCAGGAGGATGGCTCCATGCTGATCAAAGAGAACCTGAGCACGCTAAGCTAGCGTCCCGATGTCCTATTCCCTCCACACCCTGCACAACCCGACCGACCCGACCCGGTCCGACCCCCCCTCGGGTGTGCGCCGCTTCGCGCACGAGATCGCCCTGGTCCTGGGTTTCATCGCCCTGGTGTTCTGGTGCCTGGCGCTGCTCACGCATTCTGCCCAGGATGCAGCCTTTTCCACCTCCGGCAGCGGCGGGGGCACGCGCAACTGGGGCGGCCGCCTCGGGGCCCTGCTGGCCGATGCCAGTTACTTCCTCATGGGGTTCTCGGTCTGGTGGTGCGTGGCGGCGGGGGTGCGGACCTGGATCGCCTCCCTGTCGCAATGGATGCGGTCCGACGAGGCGCCCGCGGCGCCCCCGCAGACGCTGCGTGATCGCGCGGTGTTCTGGGGGGGGCTGTTCCTGCTGGTGTCGGCCAGCGCGGCGCTCGAGTGGTCGCGGCTGTACCGTTTCGAGCCGCGCCTGCCCGATCATGCCGGCGGCGCCATGGGTTACCTGTTCGGGCCTGCTGCCGTCAAGTGGCTCGGGTTCACCGGCTCCGGTCTGGTGGCGATCACCCTCGTCGTGATCGCCATGGCGGCCGTCTTCCGTTTTTCCTGGGCGCAGGTGGCCGAACGCATCGGCGCGCGCATCGACGGCTTCATCACTTCCCGGCGCGAACGCCGCGAGATCGCCGAAGACCTGGCGCTGGGCCAGCAGGCCGCCCGCGAGCGCGAGGAAATCGTTCTCGAAGAGCGCACGGAGATCCAGGAACTGCACGAAACGGCGCCCGTCCAGATCGAGCAGGTCCTGGTCGACGTTCCCAAGAGCGAGCGCGTGGCCAAGGAGCGCCAGAAGCCCCTGTTCAACGAACTTCCCGACAGCACGCTGCCCCAGGTCGACCTGCTCGATGCAGCGGCCCAGCGCCAGGAGACGGTCTCGTCCGAAACCCTGGAGATGACTTCGCGCCTGATCGAGAAAAAACTCAAGGACTTCGGCGTCGAGGTCCGCGTGGTGCTGGCCCAGCCCGGTCCCGTCATCACCCGCTACGAGATCGAGCCCGCCACCGGCGTCAAGGGCTCGCAGATCGTCAACCTGGCCAAGGACCTGGCGCGTTCGCTCTCGCTGGTGTCCATCCGCGTGATCGAGACCATCCCGGGCAAGAACTACATGGCACTGGAGTTGCCCAATGCCAAGCGGCAGTCCATCCGCCTGTCCGAGATCCTGGGCTCGCAGGTCTACAACGAGGCCAAGTCCTTCCTGACCATGGGACTGGGCAAGGACATCGTCGGCAACCCCGTCGTCGCCGACCTGGCCAAGATGCCCCACGTGCTGGTGGCCGGCACCACGGGTTCCGGCAAGTCGGTGGGCATCAACGCGATGATCCTCTCCTTGCTTTACAAGGCCGAGGCGCGCGACGTACGCCTCCTGATGATCGACCCCAAGATGCTGGAGATGTCCGTCTACGAGGGCATCCCGCACCTGCTGGCCCCGGTCGTCACCGACATGCGCCAGGCCGCCCACGGCCTGACCTGGTGCGTGGCCGAAATGGAGCGCCGCTACAAGCTCATGTCCAAGCTGGGCGTGCGCAACCTCGCGGGCTACAACAGCAAGATCGATGAAGCGGCCGCCAGGGAAAAATTCATCGACAACCCCTTCAGCCTCACCCCCGACAGCCCCGAGCCGCTCACCCGCCTGCCGCACATCGTGGTGGTGATCGACGAACTGGCCGACCTGATGATGGTCGTGGGCAAGAAGGTCGAGGAACTCATCGCCCGCCTGGCGCAGAAGGCGCGCGCCGCTGGCATCCACTTGATCCTGGCCACCCAGCGCCCCAGCGTCGACGTGATCACCGGCCTGATCAAGGCCAACATCCCCACCCGCATCGCCTTCCAGGTCTCCAGCAAGATCGACAGCCGCACCATCCTGGACCAGATGGGGGCCGAGAGCCTCCTGGGCATGGGTGACATGTTGTACATGGCCAGCGGCACCGGCTTGCCGATGCGGGTCCACGGCGCCTTCGTGAGCGACGACGAAGTGCACCGCGTCGTTGCCTACCTGAAGGCGCAGGGCGGCGAGCCCGATTACATCGAGGGCGTGCTGGAAGGCGGCACGCTCGAGGATGAGGGCGCCCCCGGCGGCGGTGGGGGTGCCGAGGGTGGCGAGAAAGACCCGATGTACGACCAGGCCGTCGAGGTGGTCCTCAAGAACCGCAAGGCCAGCATCTCCCTGGTGCAGCGTCACCTGAAGATCGGCTACAACCGCGCCGCGCGCCTGGTCGAGGACATGGAGAAGGCGGGCCTCGTCAGCGCCATGAACGGCGCGGGCCAGCGCGACATCCTGGTGCCCCAGCGTGCCGCCGAGTAAGCGGCTGCGACGGGTCCCCATGCACGAACCAAGCCTGTCATGAACCGTCGCCGCCTCCTGCTTGCCGCCGCCGCCCTGGTGGCCTCTTTCGCAGCGGGCGCCGCGCCGGCCGACGGCCTGGAGGCGCTGGAGAACTTCCTGCGCACCACCCGTTCGGGGCGCGCGGATTTCACGCAGGTCGTGACCGCGCCAGCCCGCGAGGGTCAGGCGCCCCGTATCCGGCAGTCCACCGGCAGCTTCGAGTTCCAGCGCCCCCACCGTTTTCGCTTCACCTACCGCAAGCCCTTCGTCCAGACCCTCGTCGCCGACGGCCAGACCCTGTGGCTGCACGATCCGGATCTGAACCAGGTGACCGCCCGCCGGCAGGCGCAGGCCCTGGGCACCACGCCGGCCGCATTGATTGCCGCCGCGCCTGACCTCGCGGCGCTGCGCCAGGAGTTCGAGCTGTCCGCCGCGCCAGACCGTGATGGCCTGCAATGGGTGCAGGCCACCCCCCGGATTCGTGACGGTGCCCTGCGTGGCATGCGCGTGGGTTTTCGGGGCGGCGAGCTCGCCGCCCTCGAGATCCAGGACAGCCTGGGTCAGGTGTCCGTCCTGCGTTTCGGGCGCATGGAGATCAATCCGGCCTTGCCTGCCGAGACCTTCCAGTTCAGGCCGCCTCCGGGTGCCGACGTGCTGAGGCCCTGAGCGCCCGGCTGGTGCGCTCCCGTGCGCGCCTACACTTGCCGGGTGACTCCTTCCCAGGCGCCCCTGCACTCCCCGCTGGCCGAACAGCTTCGGCCCGCCACCCTGGCCGACGTCATCGGCCAGCAGCACCTGCTGGGAGAGGGCATGCCCCTGCGCATCGCCTTCGAATCCGGCCAGCCCCACAGCTGCATCCTCTGGGGGCCGCCTGGTGTGGGCAAGACCACGATCGCCCGCCTCATGGCCCAGGCCTTCGACGCGCAGTTCATCACCATCAGCGCGGTGCTGGGGGGCGTCAAGGACATCCGCGAGGCGGTCGAACAGGCGCGCCTGGCGCAGACCGGCCTCACGTCCCAGCGCACCATCGTCTTCGTCGACGAGGTGCACCGCTTCAACAAGAGCCAGCAGGACGCCTTCCTGCCGCATGTCGAGTCGGGTCTGTTCACCTTCATCGGCGCCACCACCGAGAACCCGTCCTTCGAGGTCAATTCGGCCCTGCTTTCGCGCGCGGCGGTCTATGTGCTGCAGCCCCTGGGCGAGGCCGACCTGGCGCAATTGATCGCCCGGGCCCAGACCCTGGGCGCCGTGCCCGCGCTGGCGCCGCAGGCGACCGAGCGGCTGGTCGCCTACGCCGACGGCGACGCCCGCCGCCTGCTCAATACCCTGGAGACGCTCTCGGTCACGGCGCGTGCCCAGCGCCTGCCCGAGATCACCGACGAATGGCTGCTCAAGGTCCTGGGCGAGCGCATGCGCCGCTTCGACAAGGGCGGCGAGCAGTTCTACGACACCATCAGCGCCCTGCACAAAAGCGTGCGCGGCTCCGACCCCGACGCCGCCCTGTACTGGTTCGTCCGCATCCTGGACGGCGGCGCCGACCCCCGCTACCTGGCGCGTCGCCTGGTGCGCATGGCGGCCGAGGACATCGGCCTGGCCGACCCGCGCGCCCTGCGCCTGGCACTGGACGCCGCCGAGACCTACGAGCGCCTGGGATCGCCCGAGGGCGAACTGGCCCTGGCCGAATGCGTGGTCTACCTCGCCGTCGCGGCCAAGTCCAACGCGGTCTATGCCGCCTACAAGGAAATGCGCGCCTTCGTGCAGCGCGATGGCACCCGCGCGGTGCCCATGCACCTTCGCAATGCGCCCACCCGCCTCATGAAGGACCTCGATTACGGCAAGGGCTATCGCTACGCCCACGACGAGGAGGGGGGCTACGCCGCGGGCGAGAACTATTTTCCTGAGGGCATGCCCCCGGCCCGCTTCTACCGGCCCGTGGAGCGGGGTCTGGAAATCCGTATCGCCGAAAAGCTGCGCCAGCTGCGGGCCCTGGACGACGACGCTGCCCGCAAGGACGGCTGATTTCCCGGCGCCAGCCCGGGGTTTTGAAGGGAAAACCCGGCGGGCTCCGCAAGAGCCTCTGGCTACAATCCGCGACGCTTGCAAGCCCGCTCGCTCCCTGGCGGGTTTTTTGCTGGATCGCTGGCGGCGCGCAAAACACAAGGCTCTTTATGGACATCCTGCTGCAGCAGATCATCAACGGCCTGGTCCTGGGCAGCATGTATGCCCTGATCGCCCTGGGCTACACCATGGTCTACGGCATCATCAACCTGATCAACTTCGCCCATGGCGAGGTGCTGATGATCGGCGCCCTCACCAGCTGGGCGATCATCGTCACCGCGCAGGAAGCCATGCCCGGCGTGCCGGGCTGGATCCTCCTGATCGTGGCCTTCCTGATTGCCTGCGTGGTCACGTCCTCGATCAATTTCGCCATCGAGAAGATCGCCTACCGCCCCCTTCGCAACAGCCCCAAGCTCGCGCCCCTGATCACCGCCATCGGCATGTCCATCCTGCTGCAGACGCTGGCGATGATCATCTTCAAGCCCAATCACAAGGCCTTCCCGGCCCTGCTGCCCACCGCGCCGATCGACGTGGGCGGCGCGGTGATCACGCCCACCCAGATCATGATCCTGGCGGTCACCGCCATCTCGCTGGCGGTGCTGCTGTACCTGGTGAACTACACCCGTCTGGGCCGGGCCATGCGCGCCACTGCCGAAAACCCGCGCGTCGCCGCCCTCATGGGCGTCAAGCCCGACACCGTGATCTCGGCCACCTTCATCATTGGCGCCGTGCTGGCCACCATCGCCGGCGTCATGTACGCCTCCAACTACGGCACCGTGCAGCACACCATGGGCTTCCTGCCCGGACTCAAGGCCTTCACGGCGGCGGTCTTCGGCGGCATCGGCAACCTCGCGGGCGCGGTGGTGGGCGGGGTGCTCCTGGGGCTGATCGAATCCATCGGCTCCGGCTACATCGGCGACCTCACGGGCGGTGTCCTGGGCAGCCACTACACCGACATCTTCGCCTTCATCGTCCTGATCGTGGTGCTCACGCTGCGGCCCTCGGGCCTGCTCGGTGAGCGCGTGGCGGACCGGGCCTGAGGCGAGGAGAACCACCATGCTCGATTTCAAGAACACGCGCACCCTGGTCATCTCGGCCATCCTGCTGCTGGTGCTGCCGCTGGTGCTGCAGTCCATGGGCAACTTCTGGGTGCGCATCGCCGACGTGGCCCTGCTCTATGTGCTGCTCGCGCTGGGCCTGAACATCGTGGTGGGCTTTGCCGGCCTGCTCGATCTGGGATTCGTGGCCTTCTTTGCCATCGGCGCCTACCTCTACGGCCTGATGGCGTCGCCGCACCTGGCCGAGACCTTCGAGTGGTTCACACAGGCCTTCCCGAACGGACTGCACACGCCGATCTGGCTGGTGATTCCGCTGGCGGCGCTCCTGGCGGGTGTCTTCGGTGTGTTGCTCGGGGCGCCGACGCTCAAGCTGCGAGGCGACTACCTGGCCATCGTCACCCTGGGCTTCGGTGAAATCATCCGCGTGTTCATGAACAACCTCGATCACCCGGTCAACATCACCAACGGACCCAAGGGCCTGGGCCAGATAGACGGCGTGACGGTGTTCGGCATTCCCCTGGCGCGGCCCCTGGAGATCGGCAGCTACACCCTGTCCTCGGTCACCCTGTACTACTACCTGTTCCTGTTCCTCGTGGTGGTGAGCGTCATCATCTGCCACCGCCTGGAGCTCTCGCGCATCGGGCGCGCCTGGATGGCGATCCGCGAGGACGAGATCGCGGCCAAGGCCATGGGCATCAACACCCGCAACATGAAGCTGCTGGCGTTCGGCATGGGCGCGACCTTCGGCGGCGTCTCGGGTTCCATGTTCGCGGCCTTCCAGGGCTTCATCTCGCCGGAGTCCTTCAGCCTCATGGAGTCGGTGATGATCGTCGCCATGGTGGTCCTGGGTGGTCTGGGCCACCTGCCCGGCGTCATCCTGGGTGCGGTGCTCCTGGCGGCGCTACCCGAGGTGCTGCGCTGGGTGTCGGGCCTGCTGGACCTGCAGGCCATGACTGGCGGGCGTCTGGATGCCGCCATCCTGCGCCAGCTGCTGATCGCGCTGGCCATGATCATCATCATGCTGATGCGGCCGCGCGGCCTGTGGCCCTCGCCCGAGCACGGCAAGTCGCTCGCCAAGTCCGTCTGAGGCCCGCAACCATGGCAGACACCGTACTTCGCGTCGCCGGCATTTCCAAACGCTTCGGCGGCTTGCAGGCCCTCTCCGATGTGGGCCTGACCATCGAGCGGGGCCAGGTCTATGGCCTCATCGGCCCCAACGGCGCCGGCAAGACCACCTTCTTCAACGTCATCACCGGGCTGTACACCCCTGACACCGGTACCTTCGAACTGGCGGGCAAGCCTTATCAGCCGACCGCGGTGCATGAAGTCGCGCGCGCCGGGATCGCGCGTACCTTCCAGAACATCCGCCTGTTCGCGGACATGACGGCCCTCGAGAACGTGATGGTGGGCCGCCACATCCGCACCGAGTCGGGGCTGGTGGGGGCGATCCTGCGCACCCGCCGCTTCCGGCAGGAGGAAGCCGCCATCGCGGCCCGCGCGCAGGAACTCCTCGATTACGTCGGCATCGGCCGTTATGCGGATTTCAAGGCCCGCACGCTGTCGTACGGCGACCAGCGCCGCCTGGAGATCGCGCGCGCCCTGGCCACCGACCCGCAGCTGATCGCCCTGGACGAACCCGCTGCCGGCATGAACGCCACCGAGAAGGTGCAACTGCGCGAACTGATCGACCGCATCCGCAATGACCAGCGCACCATCCTGCTGATCGAACACGATGTGAAGTTGGTCATGGGCCTGTGCGACCGCGTCACCGTCCTGGATTACGGCCGTCAGATCGCTGAGGGCACCCCGGCGCAAGTGCAGCGCAACGAGAAGGTGATCGAGGCCTACCTGGGTCAAGGTCACGCCACCGGATCCACCACCGTCCAGGGAGCGCACTGACATGGCGGACGTCCTCCTCAAGGTCAAGGGCCTGAAGGTGTCCTACGGCGGCATCGAGGCCGTCAAGGGTGTCGACTTCGAAGTTCGCGAAGGCGAACTGGTCTCGCTGATCGGCTCCAACGGTGCGGGCAAGACCACCACGATGAAGGCCATCACGGGCACGCTGCCCCTGGCGGGCGGCGACATCGAGTACCTCGGCCAGAGCATCCGAGGCCAGGGCGCCTGGGACCTGGTCAAGAAGGGTCTGGCCATGGTGCCCGAAGGCCGTGGCGTGTTCACCCGCATGACCATCACCGAGAACCTGCAGATGGGCGCTTACATCCGCAGTGATGCGTCCGGCATTGCGCAGGACCTGGACAAGGTCTTCACCACCTTCCCGCGCCTGAAGGAGCGCCGCGACCAGCTCGCCGGCACCCTCTCCGGGGGGGAGCAGCAGATGCTGGCGATGGGCCGCGCCCTCATGAGCCGGCCGCGCGTGCTGTTGCTGGACGAACCCTCGATGGGCCTGTCCCCCATCATGGTCGACAAGATCTTCGAGGTCGTGCGCGAGGTCTATGCGCAGGGCGTCACCGTGCTGCTGGTCGAACAGAACGCCAGCCGCGCCCTGCAGATCGCGGATCGCGGCTATGTCATGGAGTCCGGGCTGATCACGCTGACAGGGGACGCCCGCAAGATGCTGGACGATCCCCAGGTCCGCGCCGCTTACCTGGGTGAGTGAGGTCCCGGGCGGGCTGGCGATCAGTACCGGTACTGCAGCCCCAGGCTGGCGGTATTGACCGGGTCACGCCCGCTGCGGAACTTGAAGTTGTAGCGGTCCCATTCCAGCACCGCGGACACCTTGGGCGAAAAGTCCCAGCTCAGGCCGGCGCCCACAGACAAGCCGAAGCCGTTCTCATTGCCGCCTGCGATATCGGCGCCTGCGGCGGTGGACGTGCGTGTGCGACCGTACAGCGCCCCGACCTTGCCGAACGCGCTGAAGGTCTGGGCGATCGGTACCCGGCCCACCAGGCTCACGTTCAGTCCCCGCGCGCGCGTGGTCCCGCCGGCGCGCTCCATCCGTCCGGTGTCGACGAAGGCGAGCTCGCTGCCCCAGTAATCACCGGCCATGCTGCGGCCGTACAGGGACCAATAGCGGTCGGTGTCATCACAGGAAAACACAGTGCCGCAGGGCACCTGGAAGTCGGAGCGCCCCACATTCAATCCCAGGGCGGTGCGGCCGCTTGCGGGCATCCACCAGGAAGAAGATCCGGACTGCGTGGCGTCTGGGCCTGCGCCGGAAGTGCCGGTATCCATTTTGCTATCCAGCGTATCGCCGCCGGTGGATCCCTGGGCCCAGGCGGGGACCGCGAGGGCCAGCGCGCAGGCCAGTGCGGCCTGGCGCAATCGGTTGCGGGCAAGGGACGTTTCGGGAGAAGCCAGTTGAACGTGCATGTCGGGGCCTTGTTGGTGTTTCACTGGAGGTGCACTCTAGGAAAACACCCGGCCCCGGCCTGTCGGCGGGTGCAAGGGACCGGCGTAGGACGCCGGTCTGGCGCCTGAAGGGTCAGTCGACCTTGGCGCCGGAGGCCTTGACCACGCGCTCGTACTTCGCGAGCTCCGCGCGCATGAAGGCGCCGAATTCGTCAGGCGTGGACGGCACAGGTTCTGCCATCAGCTGCGCGAACCGGGACTTGGCCTCGGGTGACTGCAGGGCGGCCACGAAAGCCTGGTTCAGGCGCTGCACGGTCTCGCGCGGCGTGCCGGCCGGCGCCACCAGACCCCACCAGGTGTCAATGGCGAAACCGCGCAGTGTCTCGGCGATCGGGGGCACCTCGGGCAGGCTGGGGGAGCGTTGCAGCGTGGTCACGCCCAGGGCCTTGAGCTTTCCGGCGCGGATGTTGGGCGCCGCCGTGGCCAGATTGTCGAAATTGAAATCGACCTGCCCGGACAGCAGCGCCAGTTGTGCCGGGTTGCCGCCGTTGTAGGGGATGTGGACCGCGAAGATGCCCGCATCGCGCTTGAACATCTCGCCCGCGAGGTGGCCGGCGCTTCCGTTGCCGCCGCTGCCGTAATTGAGTTTGGCGGGGTGGGCCTTGGCATAGGCGATCAGGTCGGCCAGGGTGTTGATCTTCAGGCGGGCGGCCGTTTCGGCATTGATGACCAGCACATTGGGCACCCGCACCATCTGGGTGATGGGCGTGAAGTCCTTCGCCGCGTCATAGGGCATCTTCGTGAACAGCCAGGGGTTGATCGCATGCGTCGCCACCGCGGAGATGCCGAGGGTCAGACCGTCAGGCGCCGCCTTGGCGACTGCGTCCGCCCCGATGTTGCCGCCGCCACCCGGGCGGTTCTCGATGATCACGGTTCCCAGGCTGTCCTTGACGCGTTCGGCCAGCAGGCGCGCAGTCACATCGATGGGGCCGCCCGGGGCGTAGGGGACGATCAGCCGGATCGTGCGGGCCTGGGCGAGGGCCAGGGGGCTGGCGCTTGCTGCGGCCAGGGCGAGAAGGTGGCGGCGGTGGAGTGTCATGGGAATACTTCCTTGAAAGGGGGGTCAGGCGCCGTGCTTGTCCGCTTCGCTGGTGAAGGAATCGGCAAAGAATTCATCGGCGGGCAGACGGGCCTTCTGCGTGTAGTCACGCAGGGCGGACTCCACAACGACCGGGGCGCCGCAGGCGTAGACCTGGTGGCCGGACAGGTCCGGCAGGTCCTCCAGCACCGCCTGGTGCACGAAGCCGGTCCGGCCCGTCCAGTTGTCTTCCGGCAAGGCGTCGGAGACCACGGGCACGTAGCGCAGATGGGGCATCTGCGTGCACTGGGCGCGAACCCACTCGTCCTGGTACAGGTCGGCCGGGCGGCGTCCGCCCCAGTACAGCGTGGCGGGCCGGGAGATACCCTTGAACTGCATGTGTTCCAGCATCGCCTTGATCGGCGCGAAGCCGGTGCCCGAGGCCAGGAACACGATCGGCTTGTCCGAATCCTCGCGCAGGAAGAAGCTGCCAAAGGGGCCTTCGATGCGCAGGATCTCCTTGTCCTTCATGTTCAGGAAGACATGGTCCGTGAACTTGCCGCCGGGCATGTGCCGGATATGCAGGTCGATCGCGGGGCCGGTTGTCACGCCGGCCTCGGTACGCACCAGGTTGTGGGCTGCATTGGCCATCGAGTAGCTTCGGCGCGCGCCATCGCGCAGGATGAATTCCACGTACTGGCCTGCGTGAAAGCGCATCGTGTCGTTGGCGGGCAACTGCAGCCGGACCAGCATCACGTCGTGCGAGAGTTTTTGCAGCGCCTGCACGCGCGCGGGCATCTTGCGCACCGGAAAGGCGCTCTCGTCGGTGACCTGCCTGGATTCCAGAATGACATCCGATTGGGCGGTGGCACTGCAGGTCAGGACATAGCCATTGGCCGCTTCCTCGGCGTTCAGGGCCTTGCTCTGGTGCGCTCCATGCAGCACCTGACCTTCGATCTTTTTGCATTTGCAGGAGCCACAGGCGCCGTCCTTGCAGCCATAGGGCAGGCCCACGCCCTGGCGGATGGCCGCAGCCAGCAGGGTCTCACCCGGATCCACGCTGAAGCTGCGGCCACTGGGTTGCACGGTCACTTGGAAGGGGCCGCCCTGGGCCGTGGGGCTCGTCATCTTGGGTATCCTCGGGATCTTGCTGGTCAACAGCCCCTGATTTTGCCTTCAAACCAGAGCCCCCTTGGCGCCTTGCCTGCCCGCTTCCGGCGTGAGCGCCTCCTGATCGTCGGATGCGGTGATGTCGGCCTGCGCGTGGCCCGGGCGCAGGCGGGACGGGTGCGGCTGTTCGGGCTCACCTCGAGCCCCGAGCGAGTGGCCCTGCTTCGAAGCCGCGGCATCACCCCGCTTGTGGGCAACCTGGACGATCCTCCCACCCTGGACCGCCTGGCGGGCCTGGCCACCCGGGTCGTGCACATGGCGCCTCCGCCTTCTGCCGAGGGGCAGCCCCAGTGGTGGCGCGACCCGCGCACGCAGGCCTTGACGCGAGTCCTGCAGCGCCGCACGCCGCCACGCTCATTGGCGTATGGCTCGACCAGCGGTGTCTACGGGGATTGCGCCGGGGCATGGGTATCGGAGTCGCGGCCTTTGGCGCCTTCGACGCCGCGGGCCCAGCGCCGTGTCGATGCCGAGACACTGGTGCAGCATTTGGGACGAACCTGCGGTGTACGCGTGACTGTGCTGCGTATCCCTGGGATCTATGCCCCCGACCGGCCTGGGGGCACGCCTCGCGATCGGTTGATTCGAGGTACGCCAGTGCTGGAGGCGCGAGACGACGTCTACACCAACCATATCCATGCCGACGACTTGGCCCGTGCCACGCTGGCCGCCCTGTGGCGGGGGAGTCCCCAGCGCGCGTACAACGTGAACGATGACAGCGCTCTGAAAATGGGAGACTACTTCGACCTGGCTGCCGACCTGTACGGTCTGCCCCGGCCCAGAAGGCTGCCGCGCGACACGGCGCAGTCCGAGTTGCCGCTGATGCTTCTGAGCTTCATGAGTGAATCGCGGCGGCTGGTGAATCGGCGGTTGAAAAAGGAGTTGGGTGTCCGGTTGATGTATCCGACGGTCCGGGAGGGCTTGGCGCCGGATTGACAGGACGAGGCGTCCTCGCCTCCATGATCGCCCTTAGGCTGGCGCTGATGGACGCAGCGTCGGCCCATACCACTTCGTGAACTGGATTTTGTTGGTGGCTGCATCCGTGCCCGACTCGACCCGCCAGTACTGCAAGCGATCGGCGGTGCGCCGAACGAACAGCAATCCCAGTCCGCCTATGGGCCGCTCCTCGAGCGGCAGACGCGTGTCGGGTTCTGGGGCGAGCAGCGGGTTGAAGGCGGGCGCATGGTCGGTCAAGGTCACATCGACCTGCTGGCTGTGAACCTCTGCTTCCACCAGGATTTCTCTGTCGCTTGCATGGTGGTAGCCATGAATCACGATGTTGCTGAAAAGTTCGTCAAGGATCAGTACCACGTCCCGCAGGGTGTCGGCTGGAACACCTGCTTGAACCGACCAATCCGTCAGGTTGCGCACCAGGCCGTCAAACGCCTCGAGCCGGCTGAGAAGCGTCTTTCGAAAGCGGGTAGGTGAGGCGGTAGGGTCTGAGCGCATCCGTCTGCTGTGATCTGCCACAGTAGAGCAATGGTACCTCCCTGGTGATACGCCGTCGCACGGATCTGTTTTCTGTGCCGTGCGCAGGTCGTCCGCGCCGCCTGCTCAGGCCGTGATGCCCGCGTGAATCAGAACTTGGCGAGGATCGCTTTGAGCATGTCTGAAAGCTCTTTCTGGATCGTCGCCATCGTTTGGACAAACAGCGTGAAACTTTGCATCTGAAACTGCAGTTGTAGCATCTGCGTCTGGTCGACAGTTGAGCCAGCTTCATTCAAGGCGTCGATCTCCTCCTTGAGCGAAATTTCAGCGGATGACAGCTTGGCCAAACCATCTTCATGCAATTTCTGCAAGTTGATTTCGGACATGGTGCGTATCCTTCCAGACGCGGTGATTGTTTCAGGCGGTTGTTTGCTTTTCCATGGCTTGGGCGACAGCCTTCTGTGTCCATTCCGCGGCACAAGCCAGAGTCGAGATCCGCTGAAAAACAGGCTGGGGCAGCAGTTCGTTGGCCATGGCCGCCCGAAGTCGGGTCTCGAGCGTCCTCATCTTTTGAGTGATCTCCTGCGCGTAGCCATCGGACGTTTCGCCTGTGAGCCGTGTGCCTAGTTCGGTCAAGGTGTACATGCTTATCTCTCCAGGGTGAGTGGGTGACCCTTGTGGTCTTCAAATCTGACACTTCGCTGATCAATGGAAACCAGCCGCCAACCGTCGATTTCTCCCCCAGGTGACGCGCGCCTGCCATCAGCGAGCACCAGATAGGGCTGGGGATTCGTCACGACGCTGCGCACGGTGAAGGGCAAGGGCTGCGAAGCCTGCGGGTCGGCGGTGTCGGGTGATCGGATGGTTGCCCGAAAAGGGACTGCATGGCTTGCGGCGGCGGCGGCCAGTGCCGCTTCCCAGCGTGGCAGGCCCCCAGGCGGCAGGTCTACTTCCATGATGAGCCCTCCCCCAGACCACTGGGCCTTGATTTGTCCCACGCTCTTGCGCTTGAGTTCGTCAAGCAATTCGCGTGCGGTTTGCGCCTGGACTTTCACATCCATTCGCAACTCCCGCACCTGAGTCAGCGCATCGTTCAAGTCCGTGGCGAGCTGTGCGCGTTGTGACTCCTCCATCACGTATCCCTCCACGCGAAACTTTCCATCTCCGAGGTGTTGGGCTGTGATCGTCGCACCGGCCAGAGTCCCGATCCGCTGCACTTTTTCAATCACCTGGGCGGCTGCATCGGACTCGTCGATCAAGGTCAGGGTGACACGTGGCGACCGGCTGGCCAATTCATTGGCCAGTGATTCGACTTCCTCCTCTGACAAGAACATGGCCTTGAGCGTCTGACGATTCGGATCCTTGCCTTCGATGATCACCCGACCCCGGAGGTCGCGCCGTGCCAGCAGTCGCTCCAAGGGTTCGGCAGGTGCACGGATCGCGGCTTGCGCGGGCTTTGAATCGGCCTGCGTTGAGGACTGGCCAAAGAGCGCAAGCAGGACCGCGCAGGCGCTGGCGAGCGTCACCACCAGGGCACCCGCCACCCATTTCCGAGCGCGCGCGTGGCGCCGTCCAGGCGCGGTCTTCGCCTCGAATTCGTCCTGGGCTGACGCAACGGGCACCGACGCGGTCGCCAGGGGGAGGTCTTCACGCCAAGGTGCGCCCAGCGTCTCGATGGCAATTCGGACCGGGCCGATGCAGGCGCTCTGCCCAGGTTGTAGCCAGACGGGCGGCAGGGCATCGTCCAGCCATCGAAGGACGACGGATCCATCGGCACTCGACTCCAGGCGCGCGTGCTGTGCCAGCACGCCGCCGTCGCTCAGGATCAAGGCGCATTCCTCGCCACTGCCGATGACCTGCGAATCGGCTGTCAGCAAGGCGCGCGCGCCCGCATGGATGCCCGTGAGGACACGGAGTTCGAGCATGCGGTCGCTCTTCATATTTATCAATTAAATCGCATACTTATGAATTAAGCTAGAGCACCATGAGCCTTCACCAAGAATCACGCGACGAAATCACAATCTTCAAACCTGCCGGCCGGTTGGACAGTGCGACTTCCGTCGGCTTGGAGCAGGCCGTTCTCGAACGACTTCAGGCGGGATGCAAGCGTTTGGTCTTTGATTTGACTGGCGTTGACTACATCAGTTCTGCCGGCCTGCGTGTGATCTTGCTGGCCGGAAAGAAATTGCGCGCGGTCGAAGGGCGCCTGGCGCTGTGCGGCTTGCGCGAGGAGGTCCGCGGGGTCTTTGAAATGAGTGGATTTCTCGACCTGTTCCCTTTCACCGAAGACCTGGACCAGGCGCTCGCGCAGGTCTGATCAACCCGCCATCCGTGCCGCGCCTATAGTTCCACGCGCCCCAAGGGCTGGATATTGATATCCGGTGTGAGCTCCTGGTAACTCAGTACGGGCAGCTCGTAAAGATCCTGTTCAATCATCTTGCGCAGATACCGGCGAATGTCCATGGAGGTCAGCAGAACTGGCTTGTAGGGTCGATCCGCCAGGTCTCCCACTGTTTTCCGGATGTTCTCGATCAAGCGCTTGCCCACAGGCGGGTCGAGCGCCAGATAGCTGCCCCCACTGGTCTGGCGGACAGCGCCGCGCAGCGTGTCCTCCACGGCGGGTGCCAAGAGGTAGGCCGACATCAGGTTCTGGCCGCTGGCATGCTTGTGGCTGATATAGCGTTTCAGCGCCGACCGAACATACTCCGTCAGAAGCACGGAGTCCTTCTCCTTCTGACCCCATTCGATCAGGGCTTCCAGCACCGTTCGCAGGTTGCGAATCGAGATCTCCTCGGACACGAGGCGTTGAAAAATATCAGCAATTTTCTGTATGGGAAGCACTCGAGTCACTTCGCGTACCAGATCAGGAAACCGTCCTTCCATCGACGAAAGCAGAAACTTGGTTTCCTGAATTCCCAGAAAGTCACCTGCGTATTTCTTCAGCACGAGTGCAAGATGGAAGGCCAGGATCTGGTCGGTCGTCATGAAGCTCATGCCCGCACGCTCCATGTCTGCGCTCAGGACGGCGTCGACCCAGA
>JACCDK011537058.1_pt1 | contig 17620 bp, 15 predicted proteins | sample 7445871 | NCBI WGS metagenome assembly JACCDK01 (sample SAMN15323436, study PRJNA562643) | freshwater metagenome | isolation source: river surface water | place: USA:Blue River Watershed | collected 2017-08-15
ATTGACTTGCTAAACAAAGGTGAAGTCCAACTCGATGATCTAGAGATAACTGTTCTCGATGAAGCAGATCAAATGGCAGATATGGGTTTCCTGCCAGTTGTTAAAGAAATTCTTGATCAAGCTAAGCCGAATGGTCAGCGCCTTCTTTTCTCTGCAACTTTGGACCGCGGTGTCGATGCTCTAGTGCGTCATTATCTAAACAATCCAAAAACTCATTCACTTCAAAATGACCGTGCATCTGTTTCAACGATGGAGCACTATGTATTAGTTATGCATCCTGGCGACAAAGATGACATCACCAATCAAATTGCCGCTCGTAAAGGAAAGACAATTCTCTTCGTAAAGACGCAACGTGGTGCAGATCGCCTTGCTGACAAACTCGCTAATGCAGGTGTACCAGTTGGTGCGTTGCACGGTGGAAAGTCTCAGGCGGTTCGAACACGTACCCTTGCTCTATTCAAGCAACAACCAAATGCAGCTTTAGTTGCTACAGATGTTGCTGCGCGCGGCATTCACGTCGATGGCATTTCTTTGGTTGTTCACGTAGATGCACCAACAGACCACAAGGATTACTTGCACCGTTCTGGTCGTACTGCTCGTGCGGGTGAAGCCGGTGCTGTTGTAACTCTCGCGACAACAAAGCAACAAAAATCTGTTGGAGGTTTAACTTCACGCGCAGGCGTGACACCTAAGTTTGTTGGAGTTAAGCCCTTGGATCAGGATTTGATGCGAATCACTGGAGCGCAAGAACCATCTGGGATTCCTTATGTGACCCCAGTTGTAGAAAATAAGGGTCCAAACCGTGGATCTAGAAAGCCACGACCAAATTCTTCAGAGCGCCGACGTAGGCCAAGATAATTTTTAAAGCCCCATCAGTTTGGCTTGTTCGTTAAACTCTGGCACGGAATTTCTAACGTGATCAAAACTTCCTTTGGCTCGGATTTCTCCTTGCTTCATGTAGATAACATTGTCACATTCACGAATGGTAGACAATCTATGTGCCACGATTACAATCGTTACCTCTCCTTTAATTGCATTAATTGAATCTGAAAAATCTAACTCCGTTTGGCTGTCAAGAGAACTTGTTGCCTCATCCAAAACAATTAACTTAGGTTTTGTAAACATGGCTCTGGCTATTCCCAGTCTCTGTCGTTGCCCCCCACTTAGTTGAGAACCCCTGTCACCCACAATTTGATTTAAACCATCGGGAAGTGATGCAACGAAGTCCTCAAGGCTCGCCAACCTCAGTGCCTGCCAAATCAAATCATCATTGAATTCATCGGGAGAGAACCCCATGGACACGTTACTTCGAATTGTTCCGTTTGAAATCATCACATCTTGAGGTACGTAAGAAATTGCTCCAGGCCATTCTTCAATTGCTCTACCTGGAATTAAGCCTGAAATACTTATAAATCCTTGCTCAATAGGTAAAATTCCCAACATAACGTCGATTAAAGTTGTCTTACCCGCTCCTGATGTTCCAACAATTCCCAATGTTTCACCTTCGACCACTTCAAAAGAAATGTTCGAAAGTGCAGCCACTTCTTTATTGGGGTATTTAAATGATACTTGGTCAACCCGCACTCTAGGTTTAAACCCAATGTGGCTCGTGTCCAATGGTTGAACCGATGAATTCCAAAGGTGGGTAGTCGAATTTTTTTCAAGATCATCAATCAACTTTAGAGTCGGGTTCGCAATTCCTATAGCAGACTTAATTGAGACAGCGCCCTGCTGAATTCGTAGAACTGCTGGTGCAATTCTCGTACTAGCAGCCATAAAAATACCTAAAACTGCTGCCGCATGCGAAGCATCAAATCGAAGGAACTGAAACACAGATATCAGCAATGCCCCTACGACCACTGCTATCTCGACCGTGTATTTAGAGATATTAGGGAGAAATGATAACTCAGCAGAAATATCGGCCAGTTGTAGACGCTGAGCCCCAATCTCACGGGCATAATAATTTCGTCGATTCTTAACTACTACTTCTCGGTAAGCGTTAATTATTTCGAATATCTTCTCGTTACTGCTAATTTGTAAAATTGATTGATTAGTTCCTAAGCTTTCGGCATTCTTGTGCATTAAAGAATAAAGAATAAAGCCAATACTTGAGAATAAAAGAAGTGAGCTTCCAGCAACCATTGGATCAACTGCAAACAACCCAATAGTAAGTACTAAAAGCAAAGAAAGATCGGAAACTATCGTTACAAAATTACCCATCACGCCTACGACAACAGAATTAACGCCTCCGGTGACCGAGTACACCAGCTGATTTCCCGATTGAGAATTGATTGTCAGTAATGACTTAGAAAACAACTTTGAAAGCAAATTAGTGGAGATTTGAGCACCTCGTCGAGACAAAAAGAAAATGGTTCTCTTTGTAAAATAGATAGAAAAAATAGTTTTTCCTACTAACAAGAGCGCGGCACTCGTTCCCAAAATCAGTGCTTGTGTCTGAAGTGGAAAATTATCCAACCCAAGTAATTCAAGAAGCTGGCCAACTCGATTTCCTGTATCTCTGGCGCCAACACCACTGATAGCGATGGCCCCCAAGACTCCGATCAATCCCACGCCAATCAGATCGAGAAGCCCAAAAATAATCTGCAACACAATTACGGCAAATACTTTGCGTCTATCCGATAGCGTCAGGAGCTGCGACGAACGGTACAGGGTGGATTGCAGTATCTGTGATCGAATTCTTCTCTTCACTTTAGATCCCTTACCGAGTCAATAACATGCTCTACGCGATTCTGATAATTTAAGTTTAACGACCAACGAAAGGCTTTTTCCACTTTTGAACGCGCCAGGGCTTTTTCCTGAGAAATTCTTTGAATTACCCTTGAAAAATCTCCGACTATTTCATGTTCATAAAAGAATGCCTTATCCTCCCCGATAATTTCCTGATGAATTTTTAACTTGCTAGCAACAATTAGACATCTCATTCGGGCATACTCAATCGCTTTAATTGGAAAGCGAAATTCATTGTATATGGAACTTGGATAAGGAATTACTCCAATATCGATACTCTGCAGAAATTTGTCAATTTCATGATGCTCAATATTTTCCACTATAAAAATTCTTTTTCTAAAGTCTTTAGATGTGTAATTTTCTAGGATCTTGTCAACTTCACTTTTGCTTAGGCCGGCCAAAGTCACGTCAAAATCTAGACCCGTCTGAAAAAGAATGTTTAATTCAGTTACGAACTCAGCAATACCGTTGCTCTTCCCACTACTTAGCAATCTACCTAAATAGCATATTCTTATGCTTGCTGAAGACTTGGGCCACTGCTCGTTTGAATGACTGAAGTTTATTGGCGCCGCCATTGGAAGTACCTTTGGCTCACATTTCATACCCTTATTTTGGAATTCCAAAACATGATGGTTTGATAAGGTGAATATGAGTAAGTTTTGGTTCCATCTTAAAAGATTTAATAGTCGCATGTTTACTCTATTCGGAACGTGATGTATTTCTATAGCTATTTTTGACTTTTTGAAAAATAGAGCCAAAACCGAATTGATTGGGTGCCTGCACCAAACAACATCCGGTTTAAATCTAATGATTGATATGAACGTAGAAACCAGCATCGAGATTATCTGAAATGTGAAGAGAACGAAGGAGTGTTTGAAAAATTTGTAAGTGAGGTCATACAATTTAGGAATAGCAGAGACCACGCAGTTTCCATATATGTCGAAGCCCTGAAAATTAGGTGCGAGAATTCTTGTATCGTGACCCATTAATTTTGCGCTTTCTGCCGTTCTTCCGATGGTCACTCCGTAAGCCTTTGTAGTTGGATACCTAGCTTCACTTACAAATAGGATATTCACTTTAAATGGCTCTTCAATGTATTTGCTATTTTTTCAGTTAATTGCCGATAATCATTCTTGCTCTTTGCTTCTTCTACCATTTGGGATCGCCAGTGCTTTTCTTCTTCGAAGGTAAAGGATTTAAGGACATTTATTTGTTCATCTAGATTTAGATCTTCAGAGGGATTTACAACATTCCAGATTCCTATCATGCCGGTCAGCTCCTGAGTATTTTTATCCAGAGTGACAATAAAACACCCATTTATGGCTGCCTCTATAGCTGACTTGTCGACTGAGTTCAGCATTCCGCTATAGACAAAATAAAACTTGCTTAGAAAATCATTTATTGTGTTGTGTGGGATTTCATCATTTATTTCAATTTCCAATTTAGATGCTTCCGCCAGTTTCATAATTCTCTTTTTATATTTCCCATCCGCATCAGATTTTCCTGTCGCTACAATTTTTAGACTTTCTGGCAATTTAGAAACGGCATAAATTAGAAAATCTAAACGTTTTATTGGCGAGATTCTTCCAAGGAAGCCTATTTGCGAGCGGTTGCGATGAGAGCTCAAATCGACTTCTACTTCGGTATCTATGCCGTGGCCTATGCACTTTAGTTTTTTGGAATGAATAGGGAAGCTATTAGGAGTTGAAGTAAATATCTCATCAACAATAAATAGTGCTATTTTCAAACTTAATGGTGCCTTACTATGTGAATACCAGAGTGCTTGTGGGACTCCAAGCATTTTAATCAATACTCCAGGAAAAACTGCAGTACGTGAAGACATATGGTGCAAAACAACTATTTGTTTTCGTTTCCTAATTATCACCCTCAGACTTTTAGTTAGTCTAAAAATAGCTTTCACTCTGAGAAAAAGGTTCCCCCCACCAGTTTCGAAGATTTTAGTGTTTTTCGACAAATCGGTCCTACCCACATGTGTCGAGTACACGTAGAGTTCTTCCGTTTGAGATTCAAATCCTTTTAACCACAGATGCGCAGTTGCAAGAATTGGATCATCTAAGTTAGTAGACAAGTTGAAAACGATCATGTTTTGGTTGTCAACTTCTTACTCGAGAATGCCAGTCCGCTAAAACTACAAGGGACCAGGTCTGCATTATTCTACGATATTCTCCCTTATTTATGCCCTGTTGTATTTTAGTCATCATATTTAGATTGAAGTTCAAAGTTTTTTCCAAGTAATCTAATGATTCTTGAACTAAATCTGGATTACCCCTCAACCAATGACCAACAGGACTAACAAATCCCACTTTCGTCTGCTGTTTTAAATGGACGGTCACTTCTGGATATTCCGTGGCGAGTATTTCTTTGTTGATAAGCTTGTAATTACTCTTGGTCATTAACTCTCTTGCTTTTCTCACTAACCGGTCATCTTGAAAAGGACTTCTGGCTTCAATTGAATTGAACATCGAAATTCGATCTAATTTTCTATTCGATTCCATATTTAGCCATACATTGCTATCCATCGACATGATTCGTGCTAAATCGTTGACATTATTTTTATTTGACTGATTTAATATTTCTTCAATTGACGAATAGAAACCTTGCTTTTCATCGCTTTTCATTAAGTTTGAAGCTTCATCGGCCGTAAAATTCCAGTGCCAGTGAAGCCATTTATGAACATTATTGCTTGAACTCTGACTAATGAGAATTTTAATTAAACTTGCGGGCACATTTTCTCTGGAAGTTTCCAAAATTTTATCAGTAATCTTGCAATTCAACTGAAGAATATTAGGTAATTTACTTAGAGCGTTGTAGCGTGGATAGCCACCAAAAATCTCATCAGCTCCATCTCCCGTGAGAACTAATCGATGACCATCTTTTTTAATCGCCTCATACAAACATGCCATAGATATTCCCGTTGGATTGCTATTAGGTTCCTCCATGGAATCATTGAAAACAGATATCCACTTGCGCAATTCTCCAGTTGTCGGCATTTCCACTGCTGTAAATTTAATTCCTATTTTTTCAGCAAACTTTTTTGCATTAATCGAATCGGCGTTGTAGCGTTCTTTGTCAGAGTCTTTCCAAACTGCAGAGTATCCGTGAACATTGGTATTAGACTTACTTGCCTCGAAGGCGACAATTGATGAATCCAGACCTCCAGAAAGAGAAATAGCAACTGATTTGTGATTGTCTATCCTGTCTTTTACGGCTAATTCTAGATTTTCCCGGAGAGATGTTTTTGGATCCGTTTGTCCTGCAAAACTAAAGGGCACTTGATTAATTGAAAAATTTGGCAGCTTAATTTTTATATAATGGCCAGAAAGGACTGCGGAAATATCACTATATGGCGTTCTAGGATCAATAGTGTAACCTAATGTTAAATATGAGAAAATTGATTGGTTATCAAGACTTCTATTTTTTTGTCTGCGATGCAAGGTTTCAATACTCGAGCTCCAACTTAACCCGTTACCATTTCTTTCGCACATAAAGTACAGTGGTTTTTTTCCTAGTGAATCTCGAGCAAGAATCAAATAGTTTTTCTGTTTGTTGTAGAAAGCAAAAGAAAACATCCCATTAAGTTTTTGAATGGCTTTCTCTTCTTCTTGTAAGAGAAGATTTAACAGAACTTCGGTATCGGATGAAGTTCGAAATTCAGTTCCATCTTTCTCCATTTCACTTCTTAATTGCTTATAGTTATAGATTTCTCCGTTAAAACTCAAAGCACTTCCAGTCTTGCTGTCCATCATAGGTTGATTGCTTCTCGGAAGAGGGTCAGTCATGGCAAGTCGGGCAACACCCATTGAAAGAATGTTGTCAAAGTGAACTGTTCCTTGATGGTCAGGTCCACGGCGTTCTAATCGCTTAACCTCAGTATTAGTCCAAGTCCTCATATCCGGGACATTTGCGACGCCAAGGATTCCACACATAATCACACTCTATCTCGTGAAATGTCCGAAGCAAGTTTTATCCAGCTAAATATTAAGGTATCAACAGATACTTCATCCTGTAATCTGAAGTGTTCGAGATAAATATCGCTGGTTTTCTCACCAATAGCAGATCTTGCAATTTCTATAAAACGATCGAGCAGAACTCCTTTTTCTAAGACCCACAAATATTTACCATCAGCGACATCTAATAAACTCTTCACTCCATCTGTCGGCAACGAGATCGCGGGGACTCCATGAACTAATGCTTCACGAATGGCTCTTCCATAAGACTCAGTTTCGGCCGTGGATACTAGAACACCGATTTTTTTCCATATTTCTTCGTGCTTTTCTTTTGAGAGATGCCCATTCAGTTTGATTCGATTTTCGAGGCCATTATTCCTGATGAACTTTTCAATTCTTTTTGCTTCTGGGCCGTCTCCAAAGATTTCAGTATTTATGTCGCTAGATTGTAATGCGACCATTCTTAGCAGATCAATAAGTAAATCAATTCCTCTTTCACTCTGTAGTCTTCCAACAAATCCTATCGTTGACACTCTTTCTTCTTTGTATATTTTTACACTATCAAATCTTATGCTTAATCCCACGGCACTTACAAAAAATCTTTCTTCTGGAATACCGTATCGCTCTGAGTATCGAACTGTTTGCTTGTAATCCGATACACGAATTGAGTCGCTCGATTGTAAACTCGATGGAGTCAAGATCCTTCGAATAAAATTTATTGGATTTTTTCTAAACCAGTCATTACTCAAGGAGCTATGAAGTTGGCTTTGAATTGGAAGTTGCTTTTTAGAAATAAAGCGCAGCCATCTGGCTACTAACATCGATTCCCATGGATCCCCAGTGACGAGTAATGCTGGAGTTGTTTCAGTAAGTTTCGTTTTTTTCAAATATTTTCCTGCTGAAAAGAAATGTAAATCGTAAATGTCAATGTTTTGGTTTAACTTCTTTTTGGATCGTCCGAAGAAGTGAAACTGGAAGACAATTAAAGTTAGTTTAGACTTAGATGCTTTTTCTAATCTGTCAAGATACTTTAGGTGCCTGTCGAGTGCATCGCCATCAGCGTCTACCCTTTTCCTGAAATCAATAATTACAACGGATCGCATAATTTATGCGAGCAAATCGATATAGCGATTGAATTGCTTTTCAGCGCAGTATTTTTCAATTGCAGTTGCATGAGCATTGATTGAAATCTTATTTTGAAATTCTTGATCGTTGAACATGTTCTTAATTTTAGCCACAGATCCTTCATGGTCTAATAAGTCAATCACGATTCCGTTGTATCCATCTTGGATAACGTCCGTATTCGCTTTGATGTCTGAAACTATTGCAACTTTCCCGAGCATCATTGCTTCAATCAGAGTAAAAGACATCCCTTCGTAGCTGGAAACGAGCGCAAAGCACCTCCCGTTTGCAAGATACTCAAACGTTTTTTCAGATTCTATTTCGCCTGTGAATTCAGTCCTGCCACTAACTTCTGCCGACACATCCTTAAGGTATTTTTCTTCAGGACCCGAGCCGCCTATTGCAAGCGAAAGATCTATTTCAGCGCATATTTTGATGAGTATGTCGATATTTTTCCAAGGTACCAGTCTTGATAACGAAACAACATCGAATGTTGCGTGGCGGGATTCCATTTTAATGCACTTTGTTCCATTGGAAATATGAATAGGAGTCAAGTTCATATCCCATTTTTTAACAATCTCTATTAAGTCTAATCCCGGCGAAGTTATGTAATTAAACTTTCTAAAACTCGTAGTGTACAAAAATCGCATCAACCTAAGTTTAAATTTGAGATCTTGATTTTGAAAACTTTCAATTGAACCAGAAAAGCTTTTAGAAACTTTTGCATACTCCCAGACTGGGTCACCTACTATTTTGCAAATTGATTTTCTTTTGTAGAACGTTAGTCCAATTGCCGTCTCAATGTATAGCCCATTTATAAAAACTGCATCAGCTTTCTTCAATTCCTTTATGATTGCCACAAAAGTTAAAAGCATCCGAATGTAAACATTTCTTCCTCTGGGAATTCGAATGACTTCAAACACTTCGGGTGGAACGAGATCTTCTTTTTGTCCAAGGGTTAAAACTGTGACTCGGAATCCTTTTTCATGAAGAAACAAAGCTAATTCTCTGGTGAATTTTGCGGGACCTCCAATGTTGGGGGGGAAAATCCCCGTTACGACCAGTATTCTTATATGGTTGAACGACACCACTGATCCAATTTTCTGGGATCGATTTCCGACGCCCATTCATGGAATTGTTGTATTCCATCGGTCAGGCTTATCGCAGGAGTGAAGTCAATCAATGAACATAAGACTTGAGTGCTTGCATTGGTACTTAAGACATCGCTCAAATCTTTCTCCAGCAGATTAATGTTTATTTTTTGACCGGTCGCTTTTTGAACTTCGCACACTAGATCATTCATGGAATATGGTGAGCCACCGCCCACGTTCACAACATCGGAGTGACCTTGATCTCGGGTATAAAGATCTCTCGATAGCAAGTGAATTGAATTTACGTTATCGGAGATAAAGGTGAAATCTCTTGATATTGTCCCGTTTCCAAAAAGATTAAAAGATTTATTGTTTAATGCCGCACTCATTAGCCTAAAATAAGCCATATCGGGTCTACCAAAAGGACCGTAAACTGTAAAGAATCGTAACCCGCGGGTTTTCATTCCAGTTGTGTATGAAATCGAAGACGCTAAAATTTCATTGCTAAGTTTAGTTGCTCCATAAAAACTAATTGGTTTTAAGTTCCCGAGATTCTCGTCTAACTTTTTTGCACTTTCATTACCATAAACACTTGAAGAGGACGCGTAAATGAAGTTCTCTATTCCAAATCTTGCCGAAGAAATGATTAGGTTGGAGAAACCAAGTAAATTTGATTCCACGTACTTCCCGAAATCTTTAAGTGGCATTCTAACGCCTGCTTGAGCAGCAAGATGGATAACACTGTCTGGTTTGTAGCTGGTTATCACTTTTTCGATTTTAGCGCTATCACATAAATCAAACTTAAGTATTTTCTGTTTGAACATTTTTTCCAGGTTTTTTGCCCGAAGAATTTTTAGATCTTTCGAATAATAAGAGCTAAAGTTATCGACACACACAACTTCGTGGCCTTCGTTTATGAGTTTGCATGCAGTATGAAACCCGATGAATCCAGCGGCGCCCGTTAACAGGTATTTCATTTCAAGGCACCCTTTTCATAAATGTTCATGACTTCTTGGCACATTCTACTTGAGGCGAAGTTCATTAAGCGATTAGTAGAGGCTCTGCCAAGCTCAATTTCACTTTTGCTCGATATTATCTCGATAATCTTCACCGCAAGGTCCTTTGAATTACCAGTTTCAAATATTAGTCCAGTAGTGCTCCCAAGAATTTCAGGGATGGCGGGAGAATCGGATCCAATAATTGGCAAACCGTAACTCATGGCTTCTAACAAAACGAGCCCAAAGCCTTCAGTTCTGCTTGCCAGAACAAAGATACTCATCATTCTATAAAACTTAGATGTGTCCTCTACTGATCCAGCCCAAGTTATCTGATCATTGATTCTAAGCTCTTCTGCGTATCTCTTTAGCTCTTGCTCTAAATAACCTCCGCCGACAATTAACAATCTTGTATTTGGGTGTTCTGCATTCACGAGACTGAACGCACTTATCAAAGTTTCTAAGTCTTTTTCCTTAACGAGTCTTGCGACTGTGCCTATAAAATAGACGCCTCCTGTATCTTGATGAATTGATTCATTTTTTATCGATGCATTCGATTCATCCGTAGCGATCTCGATAGATTTATCGTAGCCATAGTGGACCACTTCAATTAAATTTGGATAATTTGTTTCACCGGCGACCAACATTGAAGATTTAACACTATTCGAGATGGCTATCCACGAAACTCCGTTCCTCTCTGCCAGCCTGCTGAGTAATTTTGATATTAGTGGCTTAGCGTTTGGAAAAAAAATGTCATTATCGTGTCTTGTAAATACTTTTGGTACTTTCGTATTAGTCAATCCGGTCAATAATTGGCTTCTCGGAAGATGTGAGTGAATAACTAGGTTTTTATTCTTTAATTTAGAAATAATTTTGTGGAGTTTCCAGACCTGAACAATAGGGTGGACATTCACTAAGTCTTTCAAGACAATTACATTATTTTTCTCAAAGTCCTTTTCTAAAATTGGATTGCCTTTTAAATAGACGACGATAACTTTGTGGCCGAGTTTCACCTGCTCTTTTGTTAAAAGAACAAGTTGTTTTTCTGCGCCCCCAAGTGAGATGGTGGTAATTACATGAAGAATGGTTTTCTTGCTTTTACTCACTTATTTCCCTACTCTTCAGAATTGACTCAGCGAGAATAAAGTCTTCGTGCGTATCGATATCGATGGAATCTTCGAAACCCATAACATAAGGCACAAAGTTCATTTTCCCGTATTCCCAGTTGCTGTTAGATAATTCAATTGTCTTAGCAATATAAATTGCTCCATTGAGTCGATTAACTTGATCTACGGGATCCTTTGCAACCGACTTCAGAGGAGTTTCATTTGACGATTCATAGATTTGAATAGCGCTATCGATGTGAGTGAAGGTGCGCAGAGGGCTGGTTACCTGCAGTAGAACTGTATTTTTGTATTCCATCAAATCAAGAGCTAGATCTTCTAATACTCTAGAGGTGGGCGTACTATCTTGGGCAATAGAAGAATGCCTTGAATGAGTTGCTACGGGAAACTGTGATGCATAATCTAATATTTCTTGTGAATCAGAACTGACAATAACTTTGTCGATAAGATTTGATGCAAGCGCTGCTTTGATCGTATGCCCAATTAGTGGAACACCCATCAAAGCTTTCAAATTCTTCCCAGGTAAACGTTTGGAGCCTTGTCGCGCTGGAATGACCGCGATATAGTCTTTTTTTGCCATAGTTCTACATTTCCCGTATCTCACCAGATTAATCTTTAAGGAAACTAAATTTAAAATTTTTTCTCTTTATTGAATAATTTCATTCACCTTTGGTATTCCCCAACGATACACTTAACTAGATTCAAAATCTCGCTTTATTTGGGAGGTTTTCTCTTTAAGATCGGAGTGCCAGCCGTGAGCCATATTATGGAGGAGAACACCTATATCGGCTTCTCAATTCGCTCCAACATTTATTGGAAATACTCAAGATTCCGAACTTGGCTTCATAATTATCGTAAATCGGACGTGCGTACGATGCGGCGCAACTTATCAAACACACGTAAGCAGCGTGGATCCAAATCCGGTCCGGCCCTAATCGTGGCTACGGGACCAAGTCTAAGCAAGGTTAACGAGTCAACGCTGATGCACTTCCGAAACCTAGGATCATTATTTGGAATAAATCAATATGCAAACTCCTCAAAAGGAGCGATGGTTCCTCCGAACTACTTGGTATTAAACGATGATCCTTTTTGGAATACAACAAGTGCAAAAATAATTTCAGCGGTGAATAATGTAGAAGCGCTTGTTCAATCAAAAAGTGTAAATTTTATTATTCAGCCAGCCCATAGAGAAATCTTGTTTAAAGAAGCCTCTACGATTTTCTACCACGGTATTCCTTTAACAGGATTCAATCTTGGAAAGCGTATTGATAAGTTGAATTCTCTTCCTAATATAACAATTTTTCACGCTCTAGCGACGGCAGAGTTTCTGGGTTATTCACCCATTTATCTAGTTGGATACGATCTTACTTTCATCAAATACTTATCCTCGGATATCAACGGCTATACCCTTATGCCTCATCATCATGGATCAAATGACGAAAACTCAATACCTTTATCCAGTTTCCGTAGAAGTCTTGCCGATTTATTTGGCTCCATGGCGTTTCAGATTCAATCATTAAAGCAATTTGATAAAACGGCAGTACAAGTAGGCTACGAAAGCTTTATTGATACGTTGCCAAAAATATCAGAAAATATTCTGCGCTCAAGAATTGGTTTGCCAGATTGAGAATTCTCTACTTAAGTTTTTCAGCAGGTCATACCTCGCAGGCAGAAAGACTTCATCGACTCATACCAAACTCAGACTTTAAAATAGTGAGGTTCGGTAAAGATCGAACATTTCTGATTGGTGAAGCAAGATTCAGTTCTAAAAACCTCTGGCAGCGAATTAAAGCCAGATTTTTATCATTCATATTTAAGACTATAGCTGACGCAATTTTAGTACTCTATTTGTGTTTTCAAAAAATCATTAATAATGTAAGTGTTAAACAATCCGATAAATTGAGAATGAAATTTTTGGCGTTTTTGGAATTAACGGCAGAATTAATAGTTTCGGATCAACCAAAAACTATTAGACGACCGTTGCTGCGTATTCTAGGCAATTCATTAATTTTCACTGATCTTCACAGGGTGCAAAAGAAAATCTTGGAATTAAGAGATATGCTGGACCAGAATTATGACTTTGTAATTTTTGCTGAAGAAAATTTCTTGGATTACACCAATCTCTTCTTTAAAGAAATCGACAAAAAGGATAAGAAAAAAATTGTTGTCCAGTACACCTATGGAGTTAAGCAAGAGTGGTTACTTGGATTCAATTCCACAAACGTTTCAATTTTCCAAAAAACGAAACTTTCAGAAAATTTATCCAGAGAATTGTTCCCCAACTATGTCAATGGTAACTCTATTTTTCCTGTAGTACCTCTATTGGTTCTACAAATACTTAAAATCAATCCCGAAGATGTTTGGTCAGGTTACATTGGTCAGGCTGACGAATACTTGCTAGATAGTTCTGCGATTCAACCTCCTAGCATCCTTCCCGCAGAAGTCGCTAGGTCAACCACAATTATTGAGCCTGTGGAGGTGACTTTGAATCTTCAGGTTAAATCAAGAAGCTGTGATCAAACAAGAAACGTGGTTGCCATATTTCTTCCGCCCAACCAGGTGAGTGAGGAGAAGTATCAAGAATTAATTTATGAAATTTTAACGAAACTAAAGAATTCAAAACCCAAACATTTGAAATTCGAGATATACGCTCATCCTCGCATATCCAAAAAGCATCTCGAAGAGATAGAGCGAAAAAATAAAATTAAGATCACTCACTCTGAGTTTTCAGAGAATATTCATAGTTTTCAAATTTGTGTTCTTTTCTCTTCGGCACTCTTCCGCATTTTTGATTATTTGAATATTCCTATTATTAATTGGGATATATATGAGTATAACTACGAGTTTCCATTTAGTAGCAGTTTTGTAAATTTAACATCAGATTCGAATCTAAAAAACTTGATGGAATTTTTTGCGTACGGCGTTGATAAGGAAGATTCGAAGAAATCTATTAGCAATTATCCGACTGTTTCTGAAATACTCACCAGGTACAGTTGAGGATAATACGTTTATTTGGCGGAACCTTACAGTTTGGTGAAACTAATCTTACTTGAGAACTAGTTGGAGGCTGGTTCATTTCTATCCTCACCACACCTGATTCCTTTAGATGCTGCAACAAAAATTTTCTTGGATTTTCAGCTAGGTACTCATACTTTTCTTTAAAAGTCTTTAAATACGCTTCTCTTGCGATCAATTGATTCGGTTATGAAAGAGAGATTTAGAACTCGGTGGTTCGTAGATATTGAAATACTTCTAAGGTATCGGGCGCTTAACAAAATAGATTTGATCTTGTGGGAAGAACCGGTTACTTTGTGGCGAGATGTTACGGGATCGCGTATTAGTTTTCGTAATTGGATATCCATTGCACTTGAGATTGTTATACTTTTTTTCCGCTACCGTGGAGATAGGTCTTCAAAAAAGGTGCACTGACTTGAAGCCATTATTTCCCGTTACTATTGATCATCCTTTTCACACAAACAGGAATGTTTCTAATCAAGGTGGGTTATCGGACTTGGGCTGGACGTTGATTCATTTCCGAATGTAGTCCATTCGTTTTTGGTTAAAGGTCAAACGCGACTCAATTTTATTCGAATCTTAAAGACTTTCTCATATAAGATTTAACTATGGATTTATCAAAGCTCCTGATAGGGGACAAAACATCCCTCAGGGATGCCATGCTAAAGATTGATTCGAATGGATTTCAGACCGTTTTTATTCTCAATGAGAGTGGCCATATGGTTGCGTCTTTAACCGATGGCGACATAAGGAGAGCGATTCTTAATGGTTCTTCAATAGACGAACAAGCAATAGGGTTTGCAAACCATAGTCCTGTTTATGTAAATTCTGAAAGCGATGAAAGAAAAGCGCGACTTGCAATGGATCGTTTAGCGTTGAAATGCATTCCAGTTGTTATAGATGGACAGATAAAAAAGGTTATCACTTCACACGATGTACATAAGGTAGTGAACATTAATTGCGCAGTGTTAATAATGGCGGGAGGGCGCGGAACTAGGCTCCAACCTCTGACAGATTCCACCCCCAAACCATTGGTTAAGGTTGGCGGTAAGCCAATGCTAGAAATCTTGATCGAACGGTTGGTTTCAGAGGGGTTAACCAATATTTGGATAGCAGTTCATTACTTAGCCACACAAATATCCGAATATCTAGGAGATGGTGAGAGCTATGGAGCTAAAATTCAATATATATTTGAAGATGAGCCTCTAGGTACGGCCGGTGCTTACTTGAGGTTACCAGACGGTGAAAAGTCGAACCCAGTAATTGTTTGTAACGCAGATCTCCTCAATTCAATAAGTTTCAGTGACTTCTACAATCATCATATCGAATCTAAGTCTGTTGCCTCTCTGGGAATAACTGAAGTGTTAACTAATGTGCCCTTCGGAGTTGTTGAATTTGAAGGTAAACAATTAGTAAATATTTTGGAAAAACCTAATCTATCGAGCTGGATAAGCGCAGGAATTGCGATTTTTAACAAGGAAAGTTTTGAGGAGTTCAAAGTTGGTCAAGTTGTTAATGTTACGGATGTGTATTCAAATTTACTTTCAAGAAAACTACCGGTCCATGTATATAAAATTCCTGGTTATTGGAGAGATCTCGGTACAAACGAAAGTTTGCAATTAGCACATCAAGAATTGCTTCTTAAGGGAAAACATGACGTTTAGAGTTATTTCTAGGTTAGATATTAAACCTCCAAACCTTGTCAAAGGGGTGCATCTTGAGGGTCTTAGAAAGATTGGGGATCCTCGCGACTTCGCTGTAAGGTATTACAAACAAGGGGCGGACGAAATCTCTTATCAAGACATAGTGGCATCCTTATACAATCGAAATTCAATCCAAGAACTCGTTTCAAGTACCGCTGAAGAAGTTTTTGTGCCCATCACAGTTGGTGGGGGAATTAGAACCGTTGCAGATGCTGCACTTCTAATTCGATCAGGGGCCGACAAGGTTTGTATAAACACGGCAGCGATTCAGAAACCAGAGATTTTGGAAGATTTATCCTCAGTTTTTGGGGCTCAGGCCATCGTTTTAGGAATCGAGGCGAAACGAGTTTCAAATGGAAAATACCTTGTAATGACCGATAGCGGACGAGAACACAGCGGTATAGATGTGACAGAGTGGGTCGACATAACATCACGACTTGGAGTGGGTGAATTTCTCATAACTTCAATTGATCGCGAAGGAACAAAGAGTGGTTTTGACTTTGAGTTATTTGAACTGGTTAAAAAGTTAACGACAAAGCCAATAGTAATGCATGGTGGGGCAGGCGGTTTGCAAGATATTCTCGAGATCGCGAAAATGGGCGCTGATGGCGTTGCAATCGCTTCAGTATTACATTTCGAAATTTTAACAATATCTCAAATTAAGGAATTTCTACATACGGCTGGCGTCGAGGTGCGGATATGAAAGTAACCGTCGTTGACTATGGCGTTGGGAATATTTTTAGTGTTTGCCAGGCACTGAAATTTCTTAAAATTGACTTTTCAATTGATGATGATGGCAAGAAGATTTCTTCCTCAGACTCAATCTTGATCCCCGGAGTTGCTGCATTTGGTGTTGGTGTGCAGCAGATGAAAAGGTTAGGTCAATTCAATGAAATAGCCAATTTCAAGCAAAAGGGGAACCCCATCCTTGGGCTTTGTTTAGGTGCTCAAGTCTTATTCCACAAAAGTGAAGAAGCGCCCGAATCACTTGGCCTGGGAATAGTTCCGGGAGAAGTTAGATCTTTGAATACTGAGAAATGCCAGGTTCCAAAACAAGGATGGAGTGGTATTGATTTCTCTAATAGCCCAGCTTTCAAAGACTTCAATGCTCAAAAGTTCTACTTCTCACACTCATACAAAATGGAGCCAGAAAAGAAACAAGATATAGTTGGGTTGACTAATTATAGTAGCGAGGAAGTGGTTGCTCTTTACCATCATGAAAACATGCTCGGGGCTCAGTTTCACCCTGAACGAAGCGGTGAAGTTGGCCTACGTTTCCTAGAATTTGTTATTCTTAACGCTACACTATGGAAATGAGTGAAGATTCAAATCCACTAGAAACATACTTTGGACTACCTGCAAAAGTTGAGTTTTGTAAAATTTGTGTGATTTCAAATCAGCGACCTAATAGTGCAGTTGAATACACGCACAGATCAGATTCAAAAAAGAAAACTATAACTTTCGATGAGGCCGGGGTATGCGACGCGTGCCGCTTTTCCGAACGTAAAAAGAGTGGCATTGACTGGAAATCTAGAGAAGAGCAGCTTTTTGAACTTTCTAGAAAACACGCCAGCCACCCTGAAAAATACAACTGTATCGTTCCGGGGTCTGGGGGAAAGGATAGTTTTTACCAAGCCCATGTTTTGAAAAATAAATACGGATTCAGACCACTAACTGTAACTTGGGCCCCACATGAATACACAGCTTGGGGATGGCAAAATTTTCAGTCCTGGATACATGCTGGATTCGATAATTTTTTGGTCACACCTAATGGTCAGGTTCACCGTCTACTTACGCGACTAGCAGTGGATAATCTGTTTCACCCTTTCCAGCCTTTCATGCTTGGTCAAAAAG
>JACCDK011008816.1_pt1 | contig 17611 bp, 13 predicted proteins | sample 7445871 | NCBI WGS metagenome assembly JACCDK01 (sample SAMN15323436, study PRJNA562643) | freshwater metagenome | isolation source: river surface water | place: USA:Blue River Watershed | collected 2017-08-15
CTACCGGACTAATCATGACCAAAACGCTCATCATCGCCGAGAAGCCTTCTGTCGCGAACGACATCGCGAAGAGCCTCGGAGGCTTCACCAAGCACGATGAGTATTTTGAGTCCGACGACTACGTACTGTCGTCGGCCGTTGGCCACCTGGTAGAGATTGCGGCGCCCGAGGAGCACGATGTCAAACGCGGCAAGTGGTCATTTGCCAATCTGCCGATGATTCCGCCGTACTTCGCGCTCAACCCAATACAAAAAACCGAATCGCGACTGAAGCTGCTGAACAAATTACTCAGGCGCAAAGACGTCGGCGCCGTAATCAATGCCTGTGACGCGGGACGTGAGGGCGAACTGATCTTCCGGCTGATTGTTCAATATGCAAAAGCCAAGCAGCCCATCAAGCGCTTGTGGCTGCAGTCCATGACTCAGGGCGCAATCCGCGATGCCTTCCAGCATTTACGCGAAGACACCGATATGCTGCCCCTCGCAGATGCAGCACGTTGCCGCAGCGAAGCAGACTGGCTGATCGGCATCAATGGCACCCGCGCGATGACGGCCTTCAATTCCAAGGAGGGCGGTTTTTATCTGACAACGGTCGGTCGTGTGCAAACGCCAACGCTCTCTATCGTTGTCGAGCGCGAAGAAAAAATCAAACGATTCGTGCCCAGAGATTACTGGGAAGTCCGCGCTGAATTCGTTTGTGCCGCTGGCATGTATGAAGGGCGCTGGCTGGATAACCAGTTCAAAAAAGATGAAACGGATCCTGAAAAACGCGCAGAACGCTTATGGAGCAAGGCCGCTGCTGAATCCATCGTCGCCGCCTGCCGTGGCAAGACCGGTGCAGTCACCGAAGAGTCGCGACCCAGCACATCCATGGCGCCAGCGCTGTTTGACCTGACCAGCCTGCAGCGTGAAGCCAATGCTCGCTTTGGTTTTTCGGCCAAAAATACGCTGGGACTGGCACAGGCACTGTACGAGCGGCACAAAGTGCTGACCTACCCTCGTACGGATTCACGCCATCTGCCCGAAGATTATCTGCCTACAGTCACCGAGACCCTCGAAACCCTGAGTGAAAGTAATAATTACTATCCGTTTGCGGCGCAGATTCTCAACAGCAAATGGGTCAAGCCGAACAAACGCATTTTCGACAACACGAAAATCAGCGATCACTTTGCGATCATTCCGACCACGCAAGCACCCAAGAATCTGTCCGAGCCTGAGCAAAAACTCTATGACCTCGTTGCGCGTCGTTTCATGGCCGTATTTTTCCCCGCGGCCGAATATCTGATCACCACGCGCTATACCGAAGTCTCCGGTCATCAGTTCAAAACCGAAGGAAAAATCCTCATCAGCCCCGGCTGGCTGACGGTATATGGCAAAGAAGCGACCGAGCCCAACAAGGAAGTCAAAGACGGTGAGACGACAGGCACACTAGTGCCTGTGGCCAAAGATGAAAAAGTGAAATCTGACAAAGTTGAAACGCATAGTCTGGTTACCAAGCCACCCGCGCGCTATTCGGAAGCGACGCTCCTCTCTGCGATGGAGGGCGCTGGCAAGCTAGTGGATGATGAAGAGCTGCGCGACGCGATGGCCGGCAAGGGGCTAGGTACGCCTGCCACACGGGCGGCAACCATTGAAGGCCTACTGAACGAAAAATATCTCGTGCGTGAAGCACGCGAGTTAATCCCCACGGCCAAGGCTTTTCAGCTCATGACTTTGCTGCGCGGTCTCGGCGTGTCCGAGCTGACTGCGCCAGAGCTGACCGGTGAATGGGAATTCAAGCTCGCGCAAATGGAACGTGGCAACATCAGCCGCGACGAGTTCATGCGCGAAATTGCGCAAATGACCCAGATCATCGTCAAGCGCGCGAAGGAATATGACAACGACACGATTCCCGGTGACTACGCAACGCTGAAAACACCCTGCCCGAACTGCGGCAGCGTGGTGAAAGAAAACTATCGTCGCTTCGCGTGTACAAAGTGTGAATTCTCGATGAGCAAAACACCGGGGGGGCGTCAGTTCGAAGTCGCCGAAGTCGAAGAGCTGCTGACCGAGCGCACGATCGGGCCACTACAGGGTTTCCGATCAAAGATGGGCCGGCCTTTTGCAGCGATACTGAAGATATCGCACGACGAGGAAATCAAAAATTACAAACTGGAATTCGATTTTGGCCAGAGCGCTGCAGATGACGAAAATGCCGAGCCAGTCGATCTCAGTGGGCAAACATCTCTCGGAGCTTGCCCGAAATGCGGCAGCGGTGTGTATGAGGTGGGACTCGCTTATTTCTGTGAAAAAGCGCTGGCCAAACCCAAAGCCTGTGACTTCCGTAGTGGCCGCATCATATTGCAGCAGGAAATTCTGCCGGAGCAGATGATCAAGCTGCTTAATGAGGGACGCACAGATCTGCTGCCTGGTTTTGTTTCACAACGCACGCGCCGCCCTTTCAAAGCCTATCTGGCCAAAGGCAAGGACGGCAAGGTGAGTTTTGAATTCGAGCCGCGCAAAGGGAAAGCTGGTGCGAAAGAGTCCGATGCAGAAGACGGCGATAACGAAAACACATCGAAGCCGGCAAAAAAGGCTGCGAAAAAAGTGGCTGCCAAAACACCAGTGAAAGCCGCATCCAAAAAAGTCATTGCCAAAAAAGCAGTCGCTAAAAAAGCAGTGGCCAAAAAAGCGGTAGCTAAAAAAGCCAGCGCAAAAAAAGCCGCCTGAACACGCGTCACAACCTCGATCAGTCTGTCTGATCTATATCACGCAAGGCTAGTCGCCTTGCGTGAACTCAATGCTGTCTGCGCTATCCCGAACTTTTACGATCAATTCCGCTTCTACTGACTGCATGTTCATGCAGCCTTCCAGTACGTCGTCGTTATACGTACTGCCTTTTTATCTTTGCGGGAGTGATTTATGACCAAATGGATGATACCCATGGCTTGCGCCGTGCTGCTGAGCGCTTGTGCAGGAACAACGGGCGGCAGTTCGGGTGAAGTAAAAGAGAAAAGCTCGGGAGCGGGCACAAGCAGTAGCTCGGGTACCTCAGGCGGTAGCACCACTACAATGCCGTCCGGTTCGGGCAGTGGCAGCTCGACCAACGGCGAGTCTTCCTCCGGTGCACCTTCAGGCTCAGGCATGAGTGGTACTGGCACCGATATACCCGGCAAGACCAGCCCCACACCAAGCACAACACCGATACCCGCTCCCAGCCCCAGTCAATAAACGCAAACACATCCTGCGTGCCTGCGAGTGCCGATACATGCAGGATGTGTGGCCACGTAGGCGCTTTCTGCATGCGTTACACTCTCGGATCGCTTCCGCTTCGCTGTCCGATATGTTCAAAACCTCCGCAGCGCCAAAGCTCTCTACTGTATTGATTGCCAGCGGCATCATTGTCTCGCTGGCGATGGGCGTTAGACATGGCTTTGGTTTCTGGCTGCAGCCGATGTCCCTGCAGCACGGCTGGACGCGCGAAACTTTTTCGCTTGCCATGGCGAGCCAGAATCTAATGTGGGGCGTCTTCGGTCCGCTTGCAGGAATTGCTGCTGATCGTCTGGGCCCTGCACGCGTCGTGATCGCTGGCGCGCTCTTGTACATGGCCGGGCTGCTCTGGATGGCATTGATCGATCAGCCCGGCCTCTTTGTTATCGGCTCCGGACTGCTGATGGGTGGCGCGCTGTCCTGTACCGCTTTCGGTGCCCTGTCAGGCATCGTAGGACGCACTGCATCGCCAGCCAAACGCTCGTGGGCTTTCGGCATACTGGGTGCAGCCGGTTCATTCGGTCAGTTTTCGATGGTGCCTGTGGAGCAGCAGATGATTGCTGCAACCGACTGGCAGCAGGCGCTATTCATGCTGGCAGCACTGATTGTTCTGACCATGATCCCACTGGCCTGGCTGTTACGCGAACCTGCAGCACCGGCACCGATATCAGCACCACAACAAAGCATTATGGCGGCAACTCGCGAAGCTTTTTCTTATCGGCCGTTTCAGTTGCTGATGTGTGGCTACTTCGTGTGTGGCTTTCAGGTGGTTTTCATCGGCATGCATCTGCCTGCGTACCTGCGCGACAAGGGGATTGATGATCCCGTGGTGGCTGTGATGGCACTCGCGCTCATCGGGCTATTCAATATTTTCGGCTCTTTCTATGCAGGCAAATTAGGCGATGTAATACCCAAACGTTATCTTTTGTCGGGTATTTATTTTGCGCGGGCCGTATTCATCACACTATTTTTACTCGCACCGCCGTCTTCGTTATCCGTGTATCTTTTCTCTGCAGGTATGGGTTTCCTGTGGCTGTCGACGGTACCGCTGACCAATGGCGTCATCGCGAGTATTTTCGGCATGCGTTATCTATCCATGCTGTCGGGATTCGTGTTCCTCTCTCACCAAATCGGCAGCTTTCTCGGCGTGTGGCTGGGCGGTTATCTGTACACGATCGACGGCAACTACAACACCGTGTGGATGATCACGATTGTGCTGGGTGTGTTTGCCGGACTGGTGAACCTGCCGATCAAAGAAGGTGCGATCGTGCGCGCACAAGCAGCGGCATGATGCGATTACGCTGGGCTCGGGTTATGCTGCTCCTGCTGAGCGCCGCTCTGGTTGCTATGATTTTTTCTGCTTATCTGAGACCCGCATTTATGCTCGATCTCGCCAACCGTCTGCTACTCTGCATGTGATGCGATGAAGACACACGACACCCTTTCTCGTCCCGCAGTGCAATCGCTGGTCGCATCGCGCATACGCGAAGTGGCCAATGCGGGTATGGGTCGCACGGATGTGCTGCCATTCTGGTTTGGTGAACCCGACGAAGTTACGCCTGATTTCATTCGCGAAGCAGCCAAGTCGGCACTGGATGCGGGCGATACGTTTTACACCCACAATTTCGGCATACCCGCACTGCGCGAGGCACTCGCTTGCTATTCATCTGAACTGCATAAGCCGGTGTCTGCAGAACACATTGCCGTCACCTCTTCAGGCGTCTCTGCGCTGATGCTAGTGGCGCAGCTCTTGCTAAACCCGGGCGACAGAGTCGTCATCATCACACCCCTTTGGCCGAATCTGATCGAGATACCCAAGATTTTAGGCGCCAATGTGATTTCCGTACCCTTGCAGCTATCAACACAGCGCGCTGAACCGATCTGGGAACTCGATCTTGATCAGCTGCTGGATGCGCTGACGCCAGATACAAAAGCACTGCTGATCAACTCGCCCAACAATCCCACCGGCTGGACCATGCAGAGATCGCAGCAGCAAATCGTTCTCGATCACTGCCGCAAGCACGGCATTTGGTTGCTGGCAGACGACGTGTATGAACGACTGGTCTACGATGCCCCGGTCGGCACGCGTGCCTGTGCGCCTTCGTTTCTTGATATCGCTGACACCAATGAACGCGTGGTCTCGACCAACAGCTTTTCAAAATCTTGGCTAATGACCGGTTGGCGATTGGGCTGGATGCAAGTACCGAGCTCGCTGATGGCTGACCTAGGCAAACTAATTGAATACAACACCTCGTGTGCGCCAGGCTTTGTGCAACGGGCAGGCGTCGTCGCCGTCGAGCGCGGTGAAGATATCGTCACGCATTCCATAGCCCGTTACACCGAAGCACGCAATTATCTGTATGAGAAGCTCTCAAAGCCTGTTTTCCGTGAAGCGGGCATTGTTGCTCCTCGCCCCGCGGGTGCAATGTATCTGTTCTTTCGCATCGAAGGCGAAACAGATTCACTCGCTTTGTGCAAGCGACTGGTGAACGAAGCAGGCTTAGGTCTTGCGCCCGGAAGCGCATTCGGACCTGAGGGCGAGGGCGCTATACGCTGGTGTTTTGCCAGCGGTATTGACCGCCTGGCGCTTGGCGTACAGCGACTGGAAGATTTCATCACCAAGCGCTAGGTAAGGCCTGTAGTACTTGGCCATCCATCCTGACGACGATCGACTGCGGCATAATAGTCGACTCATTGCAGCCCCATACATAACAAGACGCGATTTCAGGAGACCTCATGTCAAAGCGCATCAAAACGGCTATCTCGGGCAGCCTGCCCAAACCAGCCTGGCTGGCTGAGCCAGAAAAACTCTGGGCGCCATGGCAGCTGCAGGGAGAAGCACTGGCACAAGCAAAGACAGATGCAATGCGACTGGCCGTAGATGATCAGCTGCGCTCGGGCATTACCGTGATTGGCGATGGGGAGCAGACGCGCCAGCATTTCGTGACGACCTTCATCGATCATTTAGGTGGCGTGGATTTCGTCAATCGCAGAACAGTACGTATTCGCAACCGTTATGACGCTGAAGTGCCTGTCGTTGTCGATAAGGTCACTCGCGCCCGCTCAGTCTTTGTGGAAGATGCCAAGCGCTTGCGCGCGCTCACCCAAGGGCCTATCAAATTTACGCTGCCTGGCCCGATGACCATGATCGATACGCTGTACGACGATTATTACAAAAGTCGTGAAAAGTTGGCGTGGGCGTTTGCCGAGATTCTGAATGAAGAAGCAAAAGAGCTCGCCGCAGTGGGTGTTGATGTGGTGCAGTTTGATGAGCCGGCATTCAATGTGTTTTTTGATGAAGTGCGCGACTGGGGCGTGAAAACACTGGAACGCGCGGCAAAAGACTTGCCATGCAAATCAGCCGTGCATATTTGCTATGGCTATGGCATTGAGGCAAATATCAAATGGAAACAAGGCTTGGGCGAGGAGTGGCGGCAGTATGAGCATGTCTTCCCTTTGCTGGCAAAGAGTCACATTGATCAGGTGAGCCTGGAATGCCAAAACTCGCGTGTGCCTATGGAATTTATCGAGATGCTCAGAGGTAAGGACGTGCTGGTTGGTGCTATCGACGTTGGCACCCATCAGGTTGAGACACCCGAAGCAGTTGCGAATGTGCTGCGCAAGGCGATGCAGTACGCCGATGTAGAACACATACAAGGTTGTACAAATTGCGGTCTGGTTACCATGCCACGAGAAGTAGCAACCGCCAAACTGCGAGCACTGGCAGCTGGCGCAGAATTACTTAGCAAGGAATTGGGACTTGACTGATACGGTTGCCGGCGGCCATGGCCGCCGAGGCTGGTACGGATTGATCAACGGTACAATAGCGCGATGGACTTGACACTGACTGAACTGGAATCCGCGATCAATTACTGGCGGAGGATGCGACCCTCCTCGGGCGAGGAGCGTGCACTGTCGCCCGAAGTGAATGCGCTCGCCGATGCTTATGCGCTGATGATTTTCGATCGCGCGCGCACTCGGCCATTGTCCGCGCTGAGCGATGATGCACGATCGCTGATTGAGTCCTGGCGCGCAACCGCTGAAGGCAACGCCGCCTGATGTCGCTGTTGTCGGCGCGTCGCTGACATTTTGTTTTTCTCACTGACGGACGGAACCTCGTCATCGCCCGTTGTCTCTTGCCTCAGATCTTTCTGATCTTCAGCACAACCTGCCGACTGTATTTTCAGCCACGCATCCAACAAGCGGCCCAGCCTCTCCGGCGAAATACGATGCGTCGCATCTGTGTTCGCATACAGCCAATCTGACAGTGCAAGAAATCGGGTAAAAGGTGCGTCACCCAAAATGTTGGGTAGCCGTTCAGAAAAACGACCTGAGTTCGCTACCAGATCCCAGTAGCGGGCAAATCGCACTAGTCTTTGCATCGTATTGAAATCAATGCAATCGTTGGCAAGAATCTGATATGGTGGTGCTGGATCGAACACCATCCCATAGACTTGTGAGTGCCGGATGATGGGTGTGCCACGCAAACGCTTGAGTATGCCGAACTGAATTTCATGGGGCTGCAAAGCGACCAGCTGATCAAAGCCGCGCGCAAAGCTCTCGACATCTTCGCTGGGCAAACCTGCAATCAGATCGACATGTAAATGGGCGTGGGTGTCCTCGCGCAGCCAGCGCAAATTGGCCATCGCCTTTTCATTGTTCTGCTTACGGCTAATATGCGCCTGCACCTCTGGATTGAAACTCTGGATGCCGATTTCGAATTGCAAGGCGCCGGGCGGGAATTTTCGTATGCTGTCTTTCAACGCGTCGGGCAAGTGATCCGGCACCAGTTCAAAATGCGCAAATACAGGATCGTCCGGATAGGCATGGAGCTTATCAAGGAAGAATTGCAGGATACGCAAACTGTTGTTGATGTTCAGGTTGAAAGTGCGATCAACAAATTTAAATACTCTTGCACCTCGCGCATGCAGCATGTCGAGTTCGCGCAATAGATCATCCAGCGGAAATGGCCATGCCGTCTTGTCGAGTGCGGACAAACAAAACTCGCATTTGAACGGACAACCTCGGGAAGCTTCTACATATACAGTGCGCTGTGCAATATCTTCGGCACTATAATGCGCATAGGGAAAAGCGATCTGATCCATAGCGGGTTGTTCGCCCGCGTGAATTTTCATCAGGGGCTTTGGGCCACTCAGAATATCTGAGCACAGTCGCGGGAAGGTCGTATCCCCCCAACCCGTCACTACGTAATCTGCCAGTGCAATGATGCGCTGGTCAGTGGTCTCATGCGAGACTTCCGGGCCGCCCAGCACAATAGTGACAGCCGGTGCGACACGCTTCAATAGCGCCACGATGTGCGTCAGCTCCTCGACATTCCAGATATAGACGCCAAAACCGATCACACGCGGTTGGAGCGCAAGCAGCTTTTCCACGACATCGGCGGCACGTACGCCAATGACAAATTCCTGAATCTGCGTTTGCGGCTGCAGTTCGCCCATATTGGCGAGCAGATATCGCAGTCCCAGCGAGGTATGAGAGTAGCGTGCATTCAACGTGGACAGCACGATACTCATTGCTGTTGCTCGGCTTCCTGCAATTGACGCCACATGACTTTGCCCGTCGCGGACTTCGGTAACGCATCAACAAATGCCACCAGCCGCGGCACTTTGTACGCCGCCATTTGTTCGCGCGACCACTCGATGAGGTCATCTGCAGAAAGATGGGCGTCATCTTTCAGAACGACGACGGCTTTGACGGTCTCACCACGATAACTATCTTTTGCTGCAATGATGCAGCATTCGCGGATATCGGGGTGACGATACATCATGGCCTCAACCTCAGCGGGCCAGACTTTGTAACCACTGGCGTTGATCATGCGTTTTAGGCGATCTGTAAAAAAGAAAAAGCCGTCCTCATCCACGTAGCCCAGATCACCCGAACGGAAAAAAGATTTGCCATCAATCTCAACGAAGGCCTCGCGGGTTTTTTCTTCGTCTCCCCAGTAACCCTGAAAAATCTGCGGGCCGTGCATGATGATTTCACCCACCGCGTTCGGTGGCAGCGTGGCATGGGTGTGCGGATCAATCACGCGAGAGTCAACAGAAAAAATCGGTATGCCGAGACACTGCTGCTTGAGATTCTGAATGGGATTGGAATGCGTGGTGGCGATGGTTTCCGACAAACCATAGCCCTCCATATAGCGCAGACCCGTCAGATCGAGCAATTTTTGCGCGATGGTGGCGGGCATCGCCGCGCCACCGCCCGACACGCGTTTCAAGCAGCTGATGTCATAGTCCTCAAGCTTGGGGTTGGAGAGGAAATCGATCATCATCGTCGGGATACTTGTCCAGCTGGTGATCCGATAACGCGTAATCCAGCGGCCAGCAAGATCACGATCCCAGCGAGGCATGATGATCAAGGTTGCGCTCATATAGATGGCAGTATTCATGCTGATTTGCATGCCCGTCACATGAAACATGGGCAGGCATGCCAGAACCTTGTTGTCCGGCGAAGCTCCTGACCAAAGCGCAGCACTCACCACCGGGAACATCATGTTGCTGTGTGTGTGCATACAGCCTTTAGGCCGACCGGTCGTGCCTGAAGTGTAGGGCATGCACGCCAAATCATTTGGCCCTGCCTGATGCTGCGCTGGATGCTTCGCCATTGCGATTGCCGAGCCCCATGCGGTGAAGATCGGATCGGTCGCAGACAGAGGACCGTTTCGTACCCAGTCGGGCATGGGGTCATCGCTGTCGCCTATGTAATCGGCATAACGGGCAATGATCGCGTGTTCGATCAAGCCCTCGGCTCGCAGCGGCTGCAGCTGAGGCAGCAACTCCTGCGCAGACAGTGCGACCCGCGCGCCACTGTCTTCGACGGTGTGACGTAACTCATCCGTCAGCAGCATGGGATTTACCGGCACCACCACAGCGTCCGCGCGCAGGATGGCGTAAAAGCCGATAACGAACTGGGGGCAATTCTGCATATGCAAAAGTACCCGGTCGCCCCTGGCAACACCACACACTTGCTGCAGATAGCCCGCCAGAGCATCGACTTCATCTTTCAACTGGCGATAGCTGATTTCCCGGCCATAAAAAATCAGCGCTGCTTTGTTCGGATAGCGAAGCGCAGAAATGTCCAGATTCACATAAACGCTGGTCTCTGGCGGGTTGAGCTCATGCGGCAGTCCTGCAGGCCAATGAGCATAGTGAGCGGTATTCATTCTGGGTCGCACTCGTAGACGGGTCAGGGATTATAGGAGTCTGCCAGTCAATTCTCGGGAAAACCGGCCAAAAGGGAGCTTTTTTGCGAGAAATATTTTTGAAATGACAATCCCAAGAGGGCGCCACGATTGCTTTTGCTGTGCCGCACAAAAAAACGCTTGACAGCGGATGGGGAACTCGTAAAATCCGGTTTGTTGCGGCGCACAAAGTCTGGGCGCCGACCAAAATTCACCCCCACAAGAAGGAGAAACGCCATGTTTTCTACCGCTGATCAGTTTTCCAATGCCACCAAAGCATCCATCGACGCACAAATTGCTGCAATGAACGATTTCGCAAACAAGACTCTGCACAGCATGGCAGAGCTGGTTGAACTGAATATCGCCACCGCAAAGGCTTCGCTTGAGCACAGCTCTGCTGCCGCGCAACAAATTCTTTCTGCAAAAGATCCACAGGAAATTATCGCGCTGACATCGTCACAGGCACAACCTAATGCCGAGAAAGTGCTCGCCTACGGTCGTCATGTCGCCAGCATCGCAACGCGTGCGCAATCCGAGTTCACCAAAGTCACCGAAGCTCGCATCAGCGAAACTTCGCGTCAGGTCAACAAACTGATCGACGATTTGTCGAAAGCGGCTCCGGCAGGTACCGAAAACGCGGTCTCCATGCTCAAAGCCAGCGTTGCTAATGCAAATGCAGCTTATGAGCAATTCGTTAAAGTCGGCAAGCATGCGGCAGAAACGATGGAAGAGAGCATGAACGAAGCAACCAAGCATTTCGTGCCAGCCGCTGAAAAGCCTGCTCGCTCGAAGAAGCACTAAAAAATCGTAGGAGTCTTTACGAGATCAACATGGGCCGCGTCAAGCGGCCCATGTTATTTGTGGCGCTCGCAAATCGACAGAGCGACCGCTTCAGCCACGCGAATGCCATCAATTGCAGCGGACATGATCCCACCTGCATAACCCGCACCCTCACCCGCCGGATAAAGACCTACGGTATTGATGCTCTGAAAATTATCGCCACGACGTATGCGCACCGGCGATGAAGTGCGTGTTTCAACACCGGTGAGTACCGCATCGTGCATGGCGAAGCCACGAATCTGTTTGTCAAATGCGGGCAAGGCTTCACGAATCGCTTCTATCGCATACGCTGGCAATACCGGATCGAGGCTGCCCAGTTTGACACCGGGTTGGTACGATGGCGTCACAGAGCCCCAAGTCGTCGACGGCCTTGCAGCAATGAAATCACCAACCAGTTGACCAGGCGCATCGTAATCTGCACCCCCGATCTCAAAAGCGCGTGACTCGATCGCTCTCTGAAACTCAATACCCGCCAGCGGTCCGCCCGGATAATCCGCCGGAGTGATGCCCACAACGATGCCTGCGTTCGCATTACGCTCATTGCGCGAATACTGACTCATGCCGTTGGTGACCACTCGACCCGGCTCAGATGCTGCAGCGATCACGGTACCGCCGGGACACATGCAAAAGCTGTAGACCGAGCGTCCATTGCTCGCATGATGAACAAGCTTGTAGTCTGCGGCACCCAGGATGGGATTTCCAGCGCTCACACCAAAACGCGCCCTATCAATCAGCGACTGCGGGTGTTCGATTCGAAAGCCAATGGAGAAAGGCTTGGCTTCCACATAAACGCCAGCCTCATGCACCATTTGGAAAGTGTCGCGCGCGCTATGACCAATAGCAAGCACCACATGGTCGGCCTCGATCTGTTCGCCTGTCGACAAATGCAGGCCGCGCACTTCACCATTCACAATCTCGAGCCCATCAAGCTTCTGCTCAAAACGAAACTCACCGCCCAACGCAATAATGCTGGCACGCATCTGCTCTATCATTTTGACTAGGCGGAAAGTACCAATATGCGGCTTGCTGACGTACAGGATTTCCGGCGGCGCAAAGTACTTGACGAATTCCTCAAGTACTTTGCGACCGTAATGCCGCGGATCACTGACCTGCGTCCACAACTTACCGTCAGAGAAAGTACCAGCACCCCCTTCGCCGAATTGCACGTTGGATTCCGGATGCAGCTCGCGCTTGCGCCACAGGCCAAACGTATCCTTCGTTCGCTCTCGCACCTGTTTACCGCGTTCGATAATAATGGGCCGGAATCCTGATTGCGCAAGGATAAGTGCAGCAAACAAGCCGCAAGGTCCGAAACCAATTACCACCGGACGCAAGCCTGATCGATCGGGTGCCTGCGCAACGAATTGGTAATTCAGGTCCGGCGTAGGGCCCAGCTTGGGCAAGCGGCGAGATAACAGCGCAAGTTCATCATCGACTTCAACATCAACGGTGTACACGAGCTGAATGGCTGATTTTTTTCGCGCATCGAAGGCGCGACGAAAGATATGCAGGGCCCGCAGATGATCGGCAGCAATGCCGAGCCTGTCGAGCACGGCTTCTCTTAACGCGTGCTCGGGATGATCAAGCGGGAGATGTACGTCGGTGAGTCGCAACATGAACGCAGGCCCGGTGGGTAGTGGGCAAGGCCGGCGATGCAAGCTCATCGCCGAGCAGCCGAAAGGCCGCTATTGTACCCAAAGCGCCCTGTCCTGGCCTGCGCCTTACCTACTGGCGAGGGCTGCGAACACCACCTGATTCGCCGCCCGGGGCACCTGAATCGTAAGCCCCACCCGGTTTGCCGGCTCCGCCGCCAGATTCACCAGACGCCCCTGACGATGGCGGTGATCCTGATGATTCCGATTTACCCGCGCCACTTTTACCCTCGCTAGTTGGCTTGAGATTTTTGCGGGTGTCATTGGCCAATTGCTGATGGGTTTCCACCGTACCAATGATCTTGCTGGCATAACTCTTGAAGTCGGTATCTTCTGCCTTGCTGTGGATGCGCTCGAGCAGCCGGTGTGTGTCTTTCAGCGCGCGCGCACTCTCATGATTCATGTACTGACGATCGAATTTTTCTCCTGAGAGCGTTGACAGTTTTTTCTCGACTGATTGCTGCTGACGATCTGCCTCGACCGGCAAACTCACCCCCTTGGATTGGGCAAGCTGCTTCAACTCATCATTCGCTTTCGTGTGGTCATCAAGCATTTTTTTGGCAAAGCTTTTGACTTCGCTGCTTTGGGCTTTATCCTGCGCTAACTTGGCCAGAGCAATTTCGGCAAGGTGGGCCTGAGCGAGCTGCTTCAGCATGCGCTCATCCGATTGATTCAATTTGGCCTGCGAAGCACGGGATGGCGTTTCCTTGCTCTGCGGCGCAGAAGGCTTGTTGTCTTTTTCCTGCGAATGAACGGGCAGTGAATTTATCAAAAGTGAGGCACTGACTAATCCGAAAAAAATTCCGGCGGCACCGGACTTGATATGAGGCATGGGCATAGATTTCTCCTTGCTATTGATGGAAGAAGCCTGCACTTCTCCGCAAATCACGTGCCATGTAGAGATCCCTGAGTGCCTGCGCTCCCCGCGCTGGAAAGGGTAGACAAAACTACCCGGCGCAAGAAAAAATTACCCGCTGTCCGATCGGCTCACTTGCCAAAATGAATGCATTCCTTGTGTCGCCCGGGCATCGCGAGCTATCATCAGCCTCTTTTGGCGACAGCCATCCTTGCTCACGCAGTTCGCGACAAAGTTGAAATACAACCATCACCCACGCATGTACCCCACACCATGAAATCAGGTAGCCCATCGTCAGCATCGCAAGCCCTGCTTGCGGATACGCATATTCGGGTGCGCCACTCGGCCATTCATGGCAATGGCGTATTCGCCACTCGCAAAATTCCTGCAGGCGCTCGGATCATTGAATATGCTGGCAAACGCATTACCGAAACGCAGGCTGAGAAACGTTTTGGGTTGGATCCGGAGAATCCCCATCACACGTTTTTCTTCAGCCTCGAAAGCGGAAAGCTGATTGATGGCGGCGATCAAGGCAATGATGCGCGCTGGATCAACCACGCATGCGAGCCGAATTGCGAAGCGCAAGAGGAAAAGGGGCGCGTCTACGTTCACGCACTGCGTGATATCGCTCGTGGCGAGGAGCTTTTTTACGATTACGGGTTGGTGATTGAAGAAAAAATGAGCAAGGCGCTCAAACAAGCTTATGCGTGCCGCTGCGGCGCAGCTAACTGCCGCGGAACCATGCTAGCCCCCGTTAAAAAATCACCTGCGAAAAAAGTCTCAAAAAAGAAAAGCTGAACTCGCCTGCGTGCAGCAAACACGCAGAACGATTTACCAGCGACCCAAATCTTCACGCGCCAAATCCAGAAACTCTGTGCGCATGGCAAGGTTGGGTTGCAATTCGCCCAGCATTGCCGAGGTCACGGTCTCTTCGCCCGCCGTTCTTATGCCGCGGCTTTCCATGCACAGATGTCGGCAGCGTACGACGACGCCTACCGCCTTGGGTTCCAGAGTTTCCATGAGGGCGTTTGCGATCTGTATAGTCATACGCTCCTGCACCTGCAGTCGGCGCGAAAAGCATTCGACCAAACGCGTCAGCTTTGACAGGCCGACGATTTTTCCATTTGGCATATAACCCACAGTCGCCTTGCCAAAAAACGGGGCAAGGTGATGCTCGCAATGGCTGTAAACGGGAATATTGCGCACGACGATAAGCTCGTTGTACTCCTCCGCACCGTCTTCGAAGGTTTTGAGTACGTCGGCCGGTTCTTGACGATATCCCGCCGTCCAGGCCATCCAGGCCTTCGCAACGCGCGCTGGGGTTTCCCGCAAGCCAGGCCGGTCCGGATCTTCCCCTATGCTGGTGAGGAAGCGGCGCCAATCATGTTCGGTGAAATGTTCGGACATGAAAATCTTTCAAAAAAAACAGTAGTAGAGGCGCGACCGCAATGATGAGATGTGGCTGCAATGCGACGCTTGATTGGACGCGCCATCCTACCCGAATTTGAAAATTTATTTTGCCGCCGGTCTGAGGCCGCTTGAAAGAGCGTCATGAGTTATCCTTTGCGGTCTGTTTTACCCCTTGAGAGGCATCGAGTAAAACTCCAGAAATTTTTTCGCTGTAAAAATGGTGCCATGCCTTCGATTTTCCGGGCTCCAAGGCTACGGGTCTGGGTGGGCTCACTGTCGCAGGTAGACCTAGAATCGTTCTCGGTAAGTCGGTGGCATGTGTCGCGGCGAATTTGTGCGGCTTGCAAGTCACTGCGCATCCTGTGCAAGGACTGTCGGTGCCGAAAGCGGTTAATGAAACAGATTTTTACTTAGCACTTCCCTGAATCTGGCATTTATCTGAATTTACTGAATAAAGGCACATACCCATGCAATTCAAAAAAAATCTTTCTTCGTTTTCCACTGTGACTCTGGTGCTTGCTGCGCTGTGCGTACCAGCAGCGGTGATGGCAGGGCCCTTTGCCTATGTCCCGAACGAGAAATCGGGCACTTTGTCGGTGATCGATACAGAGAATGATACGGTTGTCAGCGAGATCAAGGCGGGGGATAAGCCCCGTGGTCTGGCTGTATCTATCGACGGCAAGACCTTGTATGTGAGTGATCAACCCAATAACGTGCTGGTCAAAGTCAATCTGGAAGAACGCACGGTATCTGGCACCATTGATTTGGGCGAATCGCCTGAGGGCGTGTCGATTTCTCCTGACGGCAAATGGGTTGCGGCCGCTTCGGAAATCAGCAATTCCGTGAACTTCATTTCAACGGCCACGGGTCGCAAAATGTTTGCCGTGAAAACCAAGGGGAAAAATCCTGAGCATGCGGTGTTCAGTCCGGACAGCAAACTGATGTTTGTCTCAGCCGAGGAAGCCGACAGCGTTGACGTAATTGATGTGCGCAAACGCAAGCAGATTGGCTCGGTGAAAGTGGGCGACCGTCCGCGTGGCATTGCGTTCCGTCCCGATGGCAAAGTGGCCTATGTGGCCTCGGAGATTGCCAGCACGGTGTACGCAATCGATGTGGCCAGCCGCAAGGTCATCAAAGAAATCAAAACGGGCAACTTCTGTAACGGCGTCACCATGGCACCCGATGGCAAGCGCGTGTACATCTCCAACGGTAAAGACGGTACGGTGTCTGCCATCGATACGGCTGACAACACCATCCTTGCAACTATCCCGGTCGGCAAACGTCCATGGAATATGGCGATCACGCCGGATGGGAAAAAACTCTACGTCGCCAATGGTCGCTCAAACTCGGTGACCGTCATCGATACTGAGCAGCTGACCCCCTCGGGCGAGGTGAAAGTAGGTGAAATGCCCTGGGGCGTCGTGATTCGTTGAGCAAATCTCCTGATTAGATAAAAGCGCCTGTATGCTAATGACGTGTGCAGGCGCTTTTTGTCAAAATTGCGAGCGTTTTGAGGCATTGTTGAGACTTAACCCACATGTTTGACATGCAAAGGCCATTGATGAAAAAAATTCACTTGTGGCCTCGTCGACGCAAACTCTATATTCCAGAGCCCCAATAGTAAGTAATCCGGAACTTTCAAACTTCTGTTGTCAAAACACAAATGAAAGTTTTGGTTGGGTCACGTGGTTCATCACTCAGTCAACAGAAAACCAATCGGAGATTAAACTTGGCTACATCCAACGTATTTGTAAAGAGCGTTCTGGCATCGGCGATGCTCGTTGCGTTCTCCGCATCAAGCTTTGCTAAAGACGAGAATCTGGAAAAGATCTCGGCAATGAAAAACACCGACACAGCAATCGATATTCCTGTCGTTCCACAGACCGGCAAGAATGTTGACCAGCTCAAGGCCAACCTGAAGAAGATCAAGCTGCCAGAAGGCTTCAAGATCGAACTGTACGCCGTCGTTCCTGACGCACGTTACATGGCGGTTGCTCCTTCGACCAACATGCTGTTCGTCGGCACCCGCAAAACCACAGTTTGGGCTGTTACTGACCGTAACGGCGACATGACCGCCGACGAAGTCAAGCCATTTGCTCCTTCGATCAAGTTCAAGAACCCTAACGGCGTTTGCTGGACTAAAGACGGCTTCCTGATCGTTACCGAATCAAACCGCGTTCTGAACTTCCCAGCTGCCGAATACTTCTACGAAGGTCCGGACGTTGCAGTGATCACCGCTGTCAAAGAAGGCGGCCTGATTCCTGTTGAAGAGCAGTCCTACAACCACACTGGCCGCGTATGCCGCGTTGCTGATGATGGCAAACTGTACGTGACCCTGGGTCAGCCATACAACGTCCAACCAAAAGACAAGATCGACCTGTACAACAAGGTTGGTATTGGTGGC
>JACCDK011702972.1_pt1 | contig 17599 bp, 15 predicted proteins | sample 7445871 | NCBI WGS metagenome assembly JACCDK01 (sample SAMN15323436, study PRJNA562643) | freshwater metagenome | isolation source: river surface water | place: USA:Blue River Watershed | collected 2017-08-15
ATGATGTGTCTCATGGGCGTGTCGTGGAGCATATTGCACGAAGCGGTCAAACTGGTAGTCTGAAAGACCCCCTGCCGGTTTTTCTCTCGGGTTTTACCTATGTCTGAGTCCACTGCTCCCAAGACCGTTTCCAGACGCCATCCGAAGGCGGGCACGGTGATGACCGGAGCTGAGATGATCGTGCAGGTTCTCGTGGACGAAGGTACCACCGCCGTTTTCGGCTACTCCGGCGGGGCGATCCTGCCGACTTACGATGCCGTCTTTTTGCACAACCAGGCTCAGGCGGATCAAGGCGGCGAGCAGATGCCGCTGATCGTCCCCGCTAATGAGCAAGGTGCGGGCTTCATGGCCGCAGGTTATGCCCGTGCCAGCGGGCGAGTGGGTGTTTGCTTGGTGACGTCGGGTCCGGGTGCAACGAACACGGTCACACCGGTACGCGATTCGATGGCTGACTCGATCCCGATGCTCGTGATCTGTGGTCAGGTTCCGACGGCGGCTATCGGCACTGATGCCTTTCAGGAAGCGCCGGTGTCGGCCATCATGGGCTCGGTCGCCAAACATGTTTTCTTGGTTACCGATCCCGAAAAGCTCGAGGCAACGATCCGCACGGCATTCGAGATTGCGCGTACTGGTCGACCGGGCCCAGTCGTGATCGATGTGCCCAAAGACGTTCAGAATTGGTCGGGCACTTTCCGTGGCGAGGGCACCTTGCCGGTTCCCGGGTATCGAAAACGGCTCTTTGCGACGACGCATGCCGGCGTTGAAGATGATGAAGCGGCTGCTTTTTTCGCCATGCTACGCGATGCAAAGCGTCCGCTGATTTATGCGGGTGGTGGCGTCATCAATGGAGAGGCGTCGAGCGCACTGACTGAATTTGCCGAAACTTTCGGTATCCCGGTCGTGACGACCTTGATGGGTATCGGCGCATTCGACACCACACATCGGTTGTCCATGCGCATGCTCGGTATGCACGGTGCAGCGTTCGCCAACTATGCGGTCGAAGATTGCGATCTGTTGCTCGCGATTGGTTCGCGCTTTGACGATCGCGTCGCGGGTGTACCCAACAAGTTCGCGCCGCGCGCCAAGAAAATTGCTCATATCGATATTGATCGGGCCGAGATCAACAAGGTCAAGAAGGTCGACTGGAGTCACGTCGGGCAATTGCCTGGCGCCATTCACGCTTTGACGGCATTTGGCCGAAAAACAGGATTCTCCGCCGATTATTCGCAGTGGCATCGCGAGATCGAGGCACTACGCACCCGGCATGCGATGAACTACGATCGCAATAGTCCTCTGATTCAGCCTTACTACGTCATCGAAGAAATCAACCGTTTGACGCAAGGACAGGCCATCATCGCTACCGGTGTGGGTCAGCATCAGATGTGGGCGGCGCAGTATTTCGATTTCTGCCGACCTAGGTTATGGCTGACCTCCGGATCGATGGGCACGATGGGCTTCGGTCTTCCTGCCGCTATCGGTGCGCAGTTCGCCGATCCAAAGGCACTGGTCATCGATATCGATGGCGACGCGTCAATTCGAATGAATTTCGGCGACCTCGAGACCGTGACCACGTATCACCTACCGGTCAAGGTGGTCGTGCTGAACAATTTCGGCGACGGCATGGTCAAGCAATGGCAGAAGCTGTTCTTCAAAGGCCGACTGTCTGCCAGCGATAAGTCGCTGCATAAAAAAGATTTCGTCAAAGCGGCACAGGCCGACGGTTTCGAGTTCGCCGTGCGTCTCGATCGCAAAGAAGATGTGCCTCGAGTCGTTGAAGAGTTCATTCGTTACCCTGGCCCTGCGTTCCTTGAAGTCATCATCGATCCCGATGCAGGCGTCTATCCGATGGTGGGTCCGGGACAATCGTACGATGCGATGATCACAGGCGATCACATCGTGGCGCGACATGCTCCCGTGAAGACGGATGCACCGGGCCCGTCGGAAATGTTTTAAATGAAGTATCTGCACACCATGGTGCGAGTCAGCGATCTCGATCGTTCGCTGGCGTTCTACTGCAATGCGCTCGGTCTCGAGGAGGTTTCGCGCAAGGAAGTACCGCAGGGTCGATACACCCTGGTGTTTCTAGCCGCTCCTGGTGATCGTACAGCTCAGGTCGAGCTGACCTTCAATTGGGATCCTGAGGTTTATCAGGGGGGACGCAACTTCGGTCACTTGGCTTATGGTGTTGAGAATATCTACGCCAGCTGCCAGCGCCTGATGGATCACGGCGTCACTGTTTTACGTCCGCCGCGCGACGGTCGAATGGCCTTCGTACGTTCTCCTGACGGTATCTCCGTCGAGTTGCTGCAACAGGGCCCCGCGTTACCGCCGGCTGAGCCATGGGTGTCCATGCCCAATAGCGGAAGTTGGTAATGCGGAACGTACGCAACATCGTCCACCTTGGTTCGATGCTGATGTCTTTGATGATGATCAGTCAGGCTTTGGCTTCTCCAAGCCTAGATGCGTCGGTCGAATATCGCGCTGCCTTGGCAGCGGTACCTGATGCACGTCGCGGCGATCAAATCTTCGCAACCTGCGCAGCATGTCACGGTGTCGATGGCTCGGGTCTGCCGGATGGGTCAGTTCCGGTAATCGGCTCTCAGCACTATCCGGTCTTACTCAGGCAGCTTGTCGATTATCGCTACGCCGAGCGTTGGGATATCCGTATGGAGCATGTGTCACGACTGAAGGTGCTGCAGACTCCTCAAGACTTGGCTGACGTCGCTGCGCTCATTGCGTCGTTGCAGCCTATGGGGCCGACCGTGCACGGCTCCGGTGAGTCTTTGACGAGCGGCGTTAAAGTGTATTTTGAGCGATGCCAGACTTGTCACGGCGCAACCGGTCAAGGAGATGCGGGTCGCAGAATCGCTCGTTTGGCGGGACAGCATCCGGAGTATTTGCTTCGCCAGTTCATCGATGTGGTCGAGGCGCGTCGTCCGAGATTGTCCAAGACTCATACGCCGCTCATGCGAGAGCTGCAGCGGCCTGAGCTCGAGGGGATGGCCGATTACCTGTCGCGCACTCGGCGATCGAGAGGGGATATTGCTCCGTAACCTGGCAGTTCGTGCATCGGCACTGCGGTTGCCGTTTCTCGCGGCGTGCGCGACACCGGGAGCTTAGCTCGGTGATTCAATTACCCAGGTCGACGAACACCGAGGATACCGGCTCGCCAAAGCGGTAGCCGATCGCCCCGAGGATGATCTGCTCGTCATCGTCAGCTTGTCCGGTGGGGGCCTTCGCGCTTCGGCGATGGCGTTCGGCATATTCGAGCAACTGGCTAGCGATCGAATTCAGCACGATGGTCATCTGCGCCGGATGCTCGACGAAGTCGATGTGATTTCGGCTGTCTCGGGCGGTGCGATTCCCGCTGCGTATTTCGTACTGCATGGCGATAAAATTTTCGAGCGGTTTCCGCAAGATTTTCTATATCGCGATTTCGCCACCGAGATGCGACGAGAGATCTTGTTTGATCCGCGTAGTTGGTTTCGATTGCAATCGCGTCATTTCGATCGAGGCGATCTCTACGCCGAGTATCTCGACAAGAATTTGTTCGACGGCATCACGTATGGCGCTTTGATCGATCGAACTGACCGCCCTTTTCTCGTCATCAACGCAACGGATATCGGTATTGCAGGGCGTTTCGAATTCACGCAAGACACGTTCGATCTGCTTTGCCTCGATCTTGCCCGATATCCGATCAGTCGCGCAGTTGCGGCATCTTCGTCCGTGCCGGCGGTGCTCACGCCGATCACCATTCGAAACAGCGCGGGTCGCTGCGGATATCGAGTGCCAACTTGGACGCTCCGCGCCATCGAGTCAGGAGACCATAGCTCGCGCGAGCATTTTCGAGCGGCAACGATCCTCGCTCGTAGCGATTCGCGAACCTATGGTTATCTGCATTTGATGGACGGCGCTCTGAGCGACAACCTCGGGGTGCGCTCGACGCTGGATGCACTCACCGACGGTGATGATGCGTTGCACTTTCAGAACACGCTGCAGCGAAGTGGAATTCGTAAGCTGGTCTTCATCACGCTGAACGCATCCGATACACAATGGGCTCGTATCGCAGGTAAGCGTAGCCCGCCGGATGTGATCGACATGTTGAAGCTGGTGGGCACCGTGCCAATGGATCGGTATTCGGTCGAAAGCAAAGCGTTGCTGAAGGAGACCTTGGCGCGTTGGGCTAGCCGCCTGTCGCCGGAAAACTCTACAGATGCGCTGTATTTCATCGATCTCAGTCTCGATAGCCTGCGTGATCATCCTAGGTTCAAGGAAGTCACGCAGATCGAGACGACGTTCAGTTTGAAGCGCTCTCAGGTGGACGAACTCCGATGCGCTGCCAAGTTGCTGCTGAGTGGCGACCCGGAGTACCAACGATTGCTGAGTTCGCAGGCTGGCGCTGTCACGACTCCCGCTGCTTGCTCCTGGTAATCCGCTCTCGTCACCACGTCATGGAGATGCCCTTGGTCTTGAGATAGGGCTCGAGGCCTTCCTTGCCGAATTCCCGGCCCCAGCCCGATTGTTTGTTGCCGCCGAAGGGCATGGCGGGATCAAGCGCAGCGTGCATATTCACGCTGACTTGTCCGGAGTCGATCTTGCGGACCATTTGCATGGCGATCCCGAGATCGCGAGTCCAGACGCTGCCGGATAGACCATAAATGGTCGAGTTCGCTTCGCGTGCCACCTGATCGAGATCCTCATCGCCAAATCGATGTACACACAGCACGGGTCCGAATATCTCGTTTTTCACCGGGGTCATCTCGTGCGTCGTCTTGGTGAGAACGGTCGGTTCGAAAAAGTAGCCTGAGCGACTCGGCGATTTGCCGCCGCAGACGATTTCGGCACCTTCTTTGCGACCAGCCTCGACGAAGCCCTCGACGCGTTCGCGCTGTTTAGCGGAGATCAGTGGGCCGAATTCCGAGGTGGGATCGAGACCGGGGCCGAGCTTCATAGAGCGTGCGATGGTCGCAATGCCCTCGACGACGGCATCGTGAATTTTCTCGTGGAGAAAAAGACGAGTGCCTGCCATGCAATTCTGACCTTGTAGGAAGAAGCAAGCGCGTGCCGCACCGGGAATGGCTTGCTCCAGATCCGCATCAGCGAACACCACTACGGGCGACTTCCCACCGAGCTCGAGTGATACCTTCTTCAAATTACCCGCAGCGGCGCGCACGATCGAGCGACCGACTTCCGTTGAACCCGTGAAGGCAATCTTGTCGACTCCCGGATGTGCGGCGAGGGCGGCGCCGGCAGTTGCACCATAGCCATTGACGATATTGACCACGCCATCCGGCACACCGGCTTCCTGACAGATTTCAGCAAGGCGCATCGCCGTTAAGGGCGTGAGCTCGGCTGGCTTCAAGACCACCGTACAACCGGTAGCCAATGCGGGTGCGAGCTTCAACATCACCATCGGCAGCGGCGAGTTCCAAGGTGTGATGGCTCCCACGACTCCGATGGGCTCGCGTAGCGTGAAAGAAATCGCCTCACCCGGGAGTTTGCCCTGCGGCGCGGCGGGTAGAGTGGCCCCTTCGATTTTGGTTGGCCAGCCGGCGTAGTAGCGGAAAAACTCCGGCACCACCATGCCACAGACATATTGGGCGAGGGGTGTCGGTAGACCGTTGTCGAGAATCTCGAGTTCGCACAGTTGTTGAAAATTTGCCTGAATCAGATCGGCGATTTTCCAAAGCACCATGCTGCGCTGTGCGGCGGTGAACTTCGACCAAGGACCCTCGAAGGCGGCTCGTGCGGCTTTTACGGCCGCATCGATTTCTGCGGCGCCGCCCGCGCTGCACTGCGCGATACGCAATCCCGTCGCTGGGTCGTGGATGTCGATCGGCTCATCCGAACCGCCATGCTCCACACGACCATGGATGAAATGGCCATGTTTTTTCGCCAGAAACGCGAGCGTTTGCTGGGAGAGTTGCGGATAGGTCTTGAGCAGTTCCTGCATGTGACACCCTCGATCGAAGTACCCGAGTTGGGACGAGTCGATCGTAAGGTGCGGGCGCTAACTTTGGCGCCGAGGTAGCAGGCGTGCGACCGATGCGTGGCCGCACGCCTGCCTCGAGAGAATCAATCGACCTTGTAATTCACCGACAGGAAGTATTCACGCGGCCGGATCGGAATGAATCCACCGAGGAAGCCACGCGAGCCGGTCTGAATCACGTACTCGTTAGTGAAGTTCTTGGCGGAGGCTCGTACCGACCACGCTTCGCTGAAGGCGAGGTTCACGAATGCATTACCTTGGCCATAGCCCTTGACCTTAAAGTCGTTGGTTGCACCGGTGATGTAGTCGTCCGTCTGGAACCAATCGGCACCGAAGCTCAAACGTCCAAGTTCTGTATCGAGGCCGTAATCAAAGCCGATCGTGAACGAACTGGAAGGTGTTTGCGGCACCGTCGGATTGACACCGTAGTTCTTCAGCGAATTCGCTGGCGCACTACTTGGGGCAACCTCGTCGTACTTTCCATCCATGGCGAACGTGCCGCTGAGGAAGACGGTCAAACCATCGGTCGGGATGGCGGTGACTTCGACCTCGAGCCCGCGCACGGTTGCCTTACCCGCATTCTGAACCGGGAAGGTGGCCGTTCCGTTCGGCAGGATGACGGTGGCGTTCAGCGTCAGATCATCGGCCTTCTGCAGGAAGTAGTTGGCGTTGACGCGCAGTCGACTACCGAGCAGATCGGTCTTGATACCGGCTTCGTAAGTGGTGTTCGTCTCTGGCGCATACGGGGTGAGTGCGTCATTGAAGCCGAAGATCGCGATGCCGTTGTAGCCGCCAGATTTGAAACCACTCGCCACCGAAGCATAGAGCAGCATGCTGTCGATGTTGTCGTTGTCGCTGGCGACTTTGTAGTCGATGCCGATACGCGGCGAGATTTCCGAGTAGGAGTTGTCGAGATCGACGATTCCCGTAGCCGGTGTGATGGGCGGCAACAAACCGCGGAAGAGCATATCGAAGCGCTTTTCGTCCTTCGTGTAGCGGATACCACCCGTTACCTTCAAGGCATCGGTTACGAGGTAGTCGAGTTGCGTGAAGGCCGAGACCGAGGTCGTCTTGATCTTCAATGCGCTCGTCGAGATCGGCAGGATGGGAAATACACCCGGCAGATACGAGTTCCAGGCAAAGTTCTGAGTAGCATCTTCACCGAAGAGGTAGACACCAAGCAGATAGTTCAGCTTACCGTTGAGCGCACTGCCTTGGATTTGCAACTCTTCGCTCAACTGCTCGGCATTCGCGATATTCGACGCCATGACGTTGCCGTTACCGCTGAAGTCGTTGGTGAAGGCGTCTTGGGTTTTGACGAAGCCGGTGATTGATCGGAACAGCGTGTCGCCAAAATCGTAGGCGACATTGATGGACGCGATCTGCTGCTTGGTTTTTCCGTAAGGATAATTGGCGAGGTTGGGTCTCGCGATATTCGGCGTATTCAGCGCGTAGCGCCCAAATTGTGGAACGAGATCGTCCGAGGTGAATTGTTTATTGGATGGGACAGCGGGAGTTGAGGCCGGAATCAGCTGTCCACCGTCGTTTTGCGCATCGGCATATGAAAATGATGCCGTGACGTCGAGATTCTCGATGCCGGTATAGCGTAGTTTGACTCGACCGGCATAGTTGCGTTCGAGGCCAGTTTCCTCGGCCTTGGTCGGGTGGACATTGCGGAACTGTCCGTCCTTGTTGGTATACAGACCCGACAGAGAGGCAGCCCAGCCGTCACCGATGGCGTTACCGACGCTGAAGCTCACTCTTTGTTGATCGTAGTTGCCGCCGCCCACGCTGAAGTTGCTCCAGCCATCGGCATCCGGTGCGCGCGACATGAATTTGATCGCGCCGGCCAGCGTATTACGACCGTAGAGCGTGCCTTGCGGTCCGCGCAACACTTCGACGCGATCGATATCAGCCAGCGTAATGTTGTTACCGTTGAGACGCGCGATGTACACGTCATCGACGTAGATACCAAAAGGCGATTCTGCGACGACGAGAGAGGCATCTTGCTGCAGTGAACCGCGTAAAGACGGCGACAGATTGGTCGGCGTCGTGATGTTGTTGAACATCTTGAGGCTGGGCGCGTAGCGCGCAAGATCTTTCGCCTCAGTGACTTGTTTGTTCGCGAGCGCCTCGGCCGTGATTGCAGTCACGGGGACGGGCACTGTCTGCAAGGATGCTTCGCGGCGCTCTGCAGTCACCACGATTTCTTCGAGGGTTGAGGAGGAGTTGTCATTCTGGGCGACGGCGCTGATCGGAACTGCGACGAGCCCAAAGATCAAAGGCAGCACACGACGATTCGACATTGAATGGGTCCCTTCTAGTTTTGTTGATCCCGTTTACGCGATAGGCAGATTCCATCGGAAAATACCTATTGCGCTCCCGTAATCTAACAGAGGGCGCGCCCGATACAATGTTGCTTCGTTGCTACAGTGTGACGACAACCTTTCCTTGATTGCGACCGGCCAAGAGGTGCTCGGAAGCGTCGGCGACCTGTGTCAGACCTATGAAAGGGGTGGGATCGACCCAGGCTTGTAAGCGACCGCGGTAGTGCAGGTCGAGGATGCGATCGGCAGCTTCGGCGAAAAACTCCGGGAACGTTTGGTTTTGGAAGCCGCGAATCGAGGCTGATTTCCAATAGAGCTTCCGATATACCCGCGGGTGGGGGACGAACTCAACTTCCTTATCGAAGTCGGAGGTGTGGCCGCTGACGACCAACCGTCCCCGCATCGCCAGGTGATCGACGAAGGTATCGAAGATGGGACCGCCCACCGAGTCATAGGCCACATCCAGTCCTTTGGGATATTCGCTCGTCAAAACATCGGCCAGATTTTCTTGCCGGTGGTTGACGACCCGATCCGCACCGAGTTGTCGCAGGGCTTGCGCTTTGGTGTCGTCGGAAGTGATGGCGATCACGTGGCAGCCGGCGAGTTTGGCGATCTGTACGACGAAGTGCCCAAGGCCGCCCGCAGCGGCCGATACGGCGACTACATCGCCCGAGCGGACTTCGCCAATGCGCTCCAGACCAACCATCGCCGAGATACCTGATGGGATCAGCGCGAGGATCTGCGGGCTCGCTTCGCGCACCTTGATAACCCGCGAAACATCAGCAACTTGATACTCTCGATACCCCGTTCCGAGCTTGGACGTAGCGATGGCATCGCCTTCGACCAAGCCCGTTACGCCTTCACCTATCGCGACGACATGCCCTACCGATTCGATTCCCATGTCGAAGGGAGGTTTGACGTCCACGTAGCGTACGGAATTGCGGCACAGGTTCTTGTCGAAGATGGCATTGCATCCGGCATAGCGATTACGGATGACCACCTGGCCACGGCCAGGCTCCTGCCATGTAGCAGTAGCGACCCCCGTTGAACTGCGAAAGTCCCCTGTCAGTTTTTGGATGACCAGTTTCGCGTAAGTCGCAGGGTGGCTCATGGCAACGAGATCTCGTGACGTTCAGGGGGCGGCAAGCGTAGATTCACCCGATCGATTCGTCCATGGGTGATCATCAACGTGCCAAGTTTGCTCATCACGGGTGCCTCACGGGGGCTCGGTCTTGAACTCGTAAGACAGTATCTGGCCGACGGCTGGGAAGTTCATGCTGGGATGCGTCAACCGAATGCGGTCAGTGACGACGTGCAGGCATTGCAGCGCAGCTATGGTGCTGCGCTGCAGTTGCAGCATGTCGATGTAGAGGATCACGAGTCGATCGAGCGTTTGGCAGTTCGCTTGGCAGATCGATCCATTGACGTGCTTATCAACTCTGCCGGCACGATGGGCAATGGCAGTTTCGCCGAGCAAGGTTTGCAGTTCGGCAGGTTCGGCAGTTCGGATTACCCAGACTGGGAGCGAGTGTTTCGTATTAACGTGTTAGGCCCGATGAAGATGGCTGAGGCGTTTGTCGAGCACGTTGCGCGGTCATCGCAGAAAAAGATTGTCACACTGACCAGTATCTTGGGCTCGATCGAGAAGAACCGCATCGGCGGTCTTTATGCGTATCGCGCCAGTAAAGCAGCGGTCAATGCGATCATGCGCTCAATGGCGATCGATTTGGCGCGCAGCCATGGCATCAAAGCGACTGCGCTGCATCCGGGTTGGGTACGCACAGATATGGGTGGCCCTCATGCCGATATCGATGCGCCGACGAGTGCGCGCGGTATGAAAGAGCTCATCGCCCGTCTCGACGAGACGATGGTTGGTCGCTATTGGATGTATGACGGTAGCGAGTTGCCTTGGTGAAAAGGCATCGCGATCGACATCACCGATCGCGAAACATCGTCGCCATGGTTTTTCGCGACGGATCGTAGGCCGAATAGGTCTTGCCGATCGTTGCCGGATCACCGAGAGAATCCACGACGAGTCTGGCGAGATCCGCACGCGCGATGAAGCTGAAGGTCGCCGGATCATTTGCTAGGAACGCCTTTCCGCTCGGGACGCCGTCGGTCAAGCCACCGGGGCGAATGATGGTGTAATCGAGCCCACTTGCGCGCAGATAGTCTTCGGCACGAGTTTTCAACTCGATAACCTCAGCGAGGAAGCGGCGTGACGGAAGCGGCGCAGCTTCGATCGAATCGCCGGCACCGATGACAGTAACGAGCAGCATGCGTCTGATACCGGCTGACTTCGCGGCATCGATCACATGACGATTACCGATAAAATCGGGGCGCTGGGACTGTTCGCCTCGCGAAGTTCCCAGTGTAGAAATCACGGCGACGAACGGCTTGGCACGTATCGCAGACTCCACGGTATCTGCTTTGAGCGCATCTGCTACGACGGTGTCGACGCCGAGCGTTGCGAGTTCGGCCGTATTAGATGAGCTGCGCACGGCAACGGTCACCGCTTCTCCTCGTGCGCGCAATTCCTTAACGATGCCGAGCCCCGTTCCCCGATTGCCACCGAAAACCAGAATCGGTCCATTAACGGCGCGGTAGTTCTCGAATCGGTGAACGCCGGTAGGTTCGTGAGTCGAACCGCTCAACCAGAATACGTAAGCGACGATGGCAATGATTGCCAGAGCGATGAAGCTGCCGATCCATTTGAACAGTGCGACGATCCAGCGCATGACGTTAAACCCCCGACATTACTGCCCAGCGCGCTAACACTTCGCGCTCTCGTTCCGGCGAAATACCGGCGCGAAGTTTTGATCTCTCCGCGTCCGGACGTGACAGGTGCCAGCGCAGCGTATCAGCCACTGTTGCGGATACAGATCGAATACGCATACCTGCGCTCACTGCGCGGGCAGAACTGACGGCAGCAAAGCCGGCGCTATCACCCTCCGAAGGCACCCATACTGGCATATCAGACCAAGCCGACACTTTTTGATCGTCCAAAAAGCGCGCAGGAATCCAAACCGGATCAGCCTCCGTCAGGGCGATTTTCTTCGCAGCTTCCACCGATGCGTCGACGATGTCGCCGATGGAGTACCGGCCGGGAGGCGACAGTAGATTGAAAGTGCCGCTCAACTTTCTTTCAACCGATTCGATGGTGAACTCGGCTAAGTCACGTACATCGATGAACTGAACTGGATCGCGCGGGCTTCCGGGCGCCATGAACTTCCCACCGCGAGCTGCGCGAGCTGGCCAGTAGGTGAAGCGGTCGGTGTTGTCGTCAGGTCCCACGATCAGACCCGGGCGGATGATCAAAGAGTGTTGATCACCATAAACCTGGCGCGCCGCCTGCTCGCACAGTGCTTTCAGCGGGCCATAGGTTGTTCCATCCACTTTGTCGGTCGTCGGATCCGTCAACGTTCCAAGTGGTGAATCTTCGTCGCTCGGTTTGTCGAAGCCGGCGTAGACGGAAACGGTCGAGACGAAGACATAGAGCGGCGTTGTTGTGTTCAGCAATTCGGCTGTGGCAGTGACCTGGCGTGGTACATAGCCGGAGTTGTCGATTACTGCGTCCCATCGCCGTCCCTTCAATGCTGTGATGTCACCGTTGCGATCGCCTGTCAGGCGTTCGACTTCGGAAAAACGGGACGTGTTGGTCTTACCGCGGTTGAAGAACGTGACGCGATGACCGCGACTTAACGCAAACGAGGTCATATGCAGGCCAAGAAAACGCGTACCGCCGAGAATGAGGATGTCGAGAGGTTTGCGCGCGGTGCCCGTCGCAGCTGCTCGGCTAGGCAGATTTGCTAGCGCCGCCAATGCTATGCCCGACGACAAAAGATCGCGGCGTTTCATTCAGCGAGCTCCCGGTGACGCGTATGACTCAATCCAGTTTCTGACACTTTGATACCAGTGCAGCGAGTTCTGCGGTTTCAGAATCCAGTGGTTTTCATCCGGGTAGTAGATGAATTTCGAGGTGATGCCGCGCTTCTGCAGTGTGTTGAAAAGCTCGATTCCATGGTTCACCGGCACGCGCATGTCGAGTTGACCATGAATGACGAGTGTCGGCGTGACGAAATTGCCTGCGCTCACGTGCGGTGAATAACGCAAAAAGTCTTCCGGTTTTTCCCAGAACTCGAAAAAGCGATCTCGCTCTGCGCCGTAGTCTGCGCCGATTTGCGTGAATGAGTTGTAGACGGCTGCATGCGCGATGAGCGCCTTGAATGGGTGCGCACGACCTAACAGTGTACTGGCGAGGAAGCCGCCGTAACTGCCGCCACCGGCGACCATTCGATCGGCATCAACGAAGGGCTGCGATGCCAGCCAATCGGCGGCTTTGATGGTGTCTTCGTAAGGTTTGCTGATGCGATCCGGGTTGATGGAGTCTGCAAAGTTCTGGCCGAAGCCACTAGAGCCATGGAAGTTGTGCCATGTCACGATGTAACCCCAGCTGGCAAAGACATGCGCATTCCAGCGCCATTGCACAGCATCCTGAATGGCATTGTGTGGACCGCCGTGCAGTAGCATGAATACCGGATATTTTTTGGTTGGATCGAAATCCGGCGGGTAAACGACCCACATCTGGATCGGCTGTTGATTGCTGCCTGCGTACGTAACGCTCTCGACCTTGCCAAGAGCGGTTTGCGACATAACAGCGTCGTTCAGACGGCTGAGAGTTCTCGCAGCACCGCTGTGGAGATCGAGGGTGATCAGGGTTGGAGGTTCCGAGAAACTTTGCCGGATAGCCACTGCAGCAGGTTTCTTGGTTTGCGCTGCTGCGATCGCCAAGCCGCCGAAACTCGTCTCGCGGGTAATCGCCGTCGGATTGCCCGGCTTGGACAAATCGAAACGATAGATACGATTCGTTGCTGCATCATCGATGGCGCTGAAAATCGATTTGGAATTCGGATGCCAGACCAACGTTCCTACGGAGCGATCCCATGCGCCTGAGAGATCTTGAACCGTGGAGTCATCACGCGATCGAAGCATCAGTTTGGATCGATCAGCGTAGAAGCCTTTGAGCGACTGTGCCGTATAGGCGAGCCAGCGACCGTCCGGGCTGTACGACGGTGAGCCGTCGTCCGCAGAATTGCCCTCGGTGATATTGACGGCGGGCTTGCAGCCGCAGGCCGCAATCGTCAGTACGTCGTAATTCGGGTCGACACCCGTTTGGTCGACGTTGGTAACGAACGCGACCTCCGTGCCGTCTGGCGAAATGTCGTATGAGGACGCCGAGTAATCGGCCTTGGACAAATGATGGCCCGATTGTCGAGTGATGGCGGTTGGCTCACCCCCGTCTACGGGTATCGAGAACAGATGCGGCTGGCGGTCGTCGAGGAATCGATCCCAATACGAGATGGGCGCACGATCCCATTCTTTGGCGCTCATTTTGCTATCAGCCCGATCCTTCATACGCTTGGCCTGCGCCTTCCATTCGGCGAGATCTGTCCAGATCGCCGATACGAAAGCGATCTTGCGTCCGTCGGGGAACCACTTCGGTGCGTTGGCGCCTGTCGGTATGGCGGTCAGCCGTCGCGCTTCGCCGCCGTCGGTCGGAATCAGGTAGATCTGTGATTCCTTGTCATCGCCACGTTTGGACACAAACGCAATCCACTTCCCGTCTGGACTGAAGCTCGGCGAGCTGTCTGCAGCAGCATCCGTCGTGAGCTGCCGGCCGGTGGTGCCGTCGGTCGGATAGAGCCAAAGGTCGGTATAGCCCCGATTTTCTTCGACGTTGAATCGCGTCGCTGAGACCACGGCAAGTTTGCCGTCGGGCGAGATATCGGCATCGCCGAGGCGAACCATCGACCACATGCGCTCAGCTGAGAGCTTCTCTGCGCCGACAGCGAATGGCGTGAGCATGACAACAGCAAGGCACGAGAGAATGCAGTGGGTGATTCGATTCATGACAACCTCATCGTTTCAAAGATTTCATTCGACATCAGTGATGCACACCGGGCAGTCCGACGTGGCGACGGGCGCTGGCGAATGCTGGGTGCCAACCCATGCCGATACCATATCGGGAATCAGATTGACCCGTTTCGTCATTGTTCGGTTCAACGTCGGTGTACTTTGATGATCTCCCGAGACCAAAAGACGCAGACCACTGACGGCGCCGTCAACGACGGGTACGGAGCAGCGTTTCGCCAAAGTTTCGGCAATCGGGGACATGCAGGTGCAACCGAGCACGATGGAATCCGGGCGATGCTGCGTAACCAGTTCGTCACAGGCAGCGCCTAGTGCATCGATGATGTCGTTTTCGTGCCTGGCCATTTTTGCCATGACGCTGGTATCGGCAGACAGTCGAGACAACTCGTCCTCAGCTGAAAAATGACGGATCGCGAGACAGCGCGGTACGATCTCCAGTGATCGCAGACGTTCGTCGTACAGAAATCCCATCGACTTCGGCCAGACGGTCAAGATGCAAAATCGACCTTCGCCTATGGCACTCGCTTGCCGTAACGCCGCTTCACCGGCTCCCATGATGGGTGTCTCGACGGCAGACCGCGCCGCGTCGATGCCATAGTCGGCAAACGAGTTGATCAGGATGGCATCGCACTGTGCTCGCGCGGCACTCTGCACAGCATCGACATAACCCACATCCACCAAAAGTCGTTCGTATGGGGTAAAGGCGAACATCGAGAGCCTTGGCTGCACGAGCACGATCTCAGCGCCGGGAAATCGCGCAGCTTCGGTGTGGAGATGCGGGGGCAGTTCGGTACTAGCGGATCCGCTGCCGATGATTCCGATTTTCATGGTACGAAGGCTAAGGCATGCGGCCGTGTATCGGCTACCGTCATCGGGCATACTTCGACCATGGGATCTTCATTGACCGATGCAGGCATCGTCGTCGGGTCGGCTCGAACCGAACGGGCTGATGCGATAGCCCTGGTGCGTCGCTGGTTCGACAACATGTCAGCGCGCGATCTCCCCGGCGCCTCCAAGCTGATGTCGCCGACTATCTCGATCGTCATCTCGGGTGGACACCGTTTTTCCCGCCTCGAGGACTTCGTTGCTTTCGGGGCAGATCGATACGAGTCGGTTCGTAAACAGACGGATCATTTCGAGGTCTGCGAAGCCGCTGGCGGCGTTGCCGTTTATGTGCGCGGTGAGATGTCAGGGTCCTGGAAGGACGGTACGGCGTTCACCGGTGTGCGTTGGTGTGATCGGTTTCTTGTCAGCGGCGGCGTAGTTGTCGATTTGCAAACTTGGAGCGACTTGGCCGAGACGCGGCTGCGCTGAATCTACGGAGTTTTCATTTTGAGTATCAGCAAACTGGATCGTTATGCCGCGTTGGCGCTGCAGATCGACTGCGACGGCGTGCACCCCGACAAGACACGCGACGAATCCGCTGCGCGTATGCAACGATCGATCGCGAGAATCGATCAGGCCGTTGCGGGGGCCCGCCGCTGGATTGGCCCTGATCTGAAGCTCGTGGTGCTACCGGAATACATCCTCTCTGGCCCGCCCTGGGGCGAGACTATTCCGGAGTGGGCCGCCAAAGGCGCCCTGCATCCGCGCGGCCCCGAGTACGATGCTCTCGGTGCGCTGGCCCAGAAACATGCCGTATACCTCGCCGGTAACGGCTACGAGACCGACGATCATTTTCCGGGTCTCTACTTCCAGGCGTGCTGGGTTTTCGACCCGTCGGGAAATCGCATACTCACTTACCGACGCCTGATTTCGATATTCGCACCCACACCCCACGATGTGTGGGATCGCTACCTCGACATCTACGGACTCGAGGCCGTGTTTCCGGTAGCGGATACACCGATCGGTCGAATCGCCGCTATAGCATCGGAAGAGATTCTCTATCCTGAAATTGCGCGCGCCCATGCCATTCGTGGTGCCGAGGTGTTTTTACACTCGACTAGTGAAGTGGCGTCACCAAATCTGACGATCAAACAAATCGCGCGACGCGCTCGTGCGCTCGAGAATCTAGCCTACGTCGTGTCGGCAAATACGGCAGCGTTGTACGGTATCGATGTGCCTGTCGATTCCAGCAATGGTTACTCCGATGTCATCGACTATCACGGTAACCAGATGGTTGTGGCGGGGCTCGGTAATTCGTCGGTTGCCAATACTTTCCTCGATTTGGCGGGGTTGAGGGCTTATCGACGTCGTCCCGCCATGAGCAACATGCTCTCGAGGCAGGCTCTCGATCTGTTTGCGGAGTCGTACGCCAAAGCCGATCTGCGCCGCCGTAACGGTTTACTACAGGGCGACAAGGTGATGATCCCGGATCGCGCCTACTTCCAGCAGCGTCAAGCGGATGCCATCGCTCGCATGACCGAGCGCGGTATTCTTTGAGCGCGGTTCACTTTCGCCGAGCGTTGCACGAGCGCTATGGCGATCCCCGCGACGTATTGCGCATAGTCGAGGTCGAGGAGGAGGTCCCGGCTACGGATGAAATCATCATCCGGATGGAGGCGGCGGCGATGCACATCGCGGATCTGCGCACCATCGAGGGTGCCGATATGTTCCGAAATCCGTTGCCACGTACGCCGGGATTTGAGGGAGTTGGTCGTGTTGTGCGCGTGGGTTCAGACGTCACCAGCTACTCGATCGGCGACCGCGTCTTCCCTGCACTGGGATCGGGAACCTTCAGCGAGCAGGTACGGTGTGCAGCCAGTCGGTGCATGCCTGCACCCGAGGGTGATGCAGCGCAACTCAGTCTGTTGACCGTCAATGGGCCGACTGCGGCCGTTTTGCTCGATGACTTCGTCGTACTCAAGCCTGGCGACTGGCTGATTCAAAATGCCGCCAACTCCAATTGTGGCCGCTTTGTGCTGCAGCTGGCACAGCGGCGAGGCATCAAAACAGTCAACGTAGTTCGACGTGCGGAGATGGTTGGCGAGTTGCTCGAGATGGGCGGTGACATTGTCTTGATCGATGGTCCTGATCTGGCTGATCGTGTGGCCGCTGCAACTTCCGGGGCTGCAATTCGACTGGGCATCGATGCAGTCGCAGGATCTGCGACACGACGGATTGCAGAATGCTTGTCGGCGGCAGCGCAGTTGGTTTGCTATGGCGCCATGAGTTCGCAGCATTGCGAGCTCGACTTCTATCGCTTGTTTCGCTTAGGCATCGAGTTTCATGCCTTGAGTTTCGTCAGACAGTTGTCGAAAAGGAGCGCGCCGGAGGTGCGCGCGCTTTATGCCGATCTGGCAGAGAAAATCGCGACGGGCGCGCTCTCGACCAGGATCGCCGGGCGCTATCGTCTGGAGGAAATCATCGCTGCATGCTCGCACGCAGCGATGACCGGTTCCGAACGAGACGG